>ERZ1645187.1366-NODE-1366-length-22498-cov-35.352627_pt1 | contig 22498 bp, 17 predicted proteins | sample MGYA00575352_ERZ1645187 | MGnify/ENA primary metagenome ERZ1645187 (study PRJEB40837, sample SAMN11349314) | freshwater sediment metagenome | isolation source: river sediment | host: Sediment | place: India: Wazaribad , New Delhi | collected 2017-02-21 ... | reverse complement strand
GCCCTTCGATCACGTTCTCGTCGGCACCCATGATGCTCGACACCTGATCCATCGCCGTCGTCTGCAGCGGAATCGGCTCGCGGAAATGGCGCACGAAAAACACCTTGCCGAAGGCCGTACAGCCCTGCGAGCCATGCATCAGCGGCAGGCTGCGTGCAAGCCCGAGGAAGGCCAGCGAAGCGCCAATCGGCTGGCTCACCTTCAGCGGATTAACCGCCAGCGCCTTCTTCGAGTGGATGATTTCTGCCATTTTGGGCGTGATCCTGTTGAGATTGACTAGCTCTCTGCAAGGAACGCGCCAAGCAAAAACGGTTGTTAAATCAGCGATCTATGTATCTGCAATAGTGTCGCAAAGTCGACAAACCTGCCCGAAGCCTGATTTGCAGACCACCCAAGCCGCCGGTGAGCTGGCGGATTAATCCGCCGGCTGCCTCCGATCTTTAGGCCCAGCGAACCATGCCTGTTGCGGTCGACCCCGAAAAAGTGCCAAAAACCATAGTGGCCGCTAGCGCCAAAACCGCCACGCTCCCGGAGCAAATGGCGGCCCTGATCTGCCTGGCTGGCTTTCCATCCCAACCGGAGGCCCTACTCTCCTGCCGCATCACCGGCCAATGCCTATGGAAAAATCGCCGAGCGTCTGCAAACCCTGGTAACTGTGGGCAGCAAACCACTGGTGAACTCAAACCAAGAACACCGAAAAATTGATTACCGCAGTCTGTAGCGTGGCGGTAAAGCAGTACGTGAAAATAGCTGAGCCACGCACAGCAGCGCCCGGAAGAATTGTCTTCGGGCATGGTTACCGGCATCCCCGGTAACCATGTATTCAACCGGATTGTCCGGCGTCCTGGTGGAAGAACTCGCTGTTTCGTCCGAAGTGAATCTGCACTACGCCGCCAGCACCTGCCCCGGCCCCTGCTTGGCGGCCCACGGCGCCGGCTTGCGCACTGCCGACCAGACCGGGCTTTCCATCGTCAGGGCCAGTTGTCGGGCCAGCTCTTCCATGCCGGTGTAGCCTTCGTAACCGAATTCGCGTTCCTGGTTGATGTCGAGGAAGGGAATGCGGGCCTTGAGGGCGGTGTAGAGGTTGCGGCCACCGGCGATCAGGATGTCGGCCTTGTACTCGTGGTAAGTCGACAACAATGCCTTGGGGCTGCCGTCGTCGATCATCTTGGTGTCGTCGCCCATCAGCTCGCGGATACGCGCCTTGTCTTCCTCGGTCGATTTCTTGGTGCCGGTAGCAACCACCTTCATGCCCAAATCCTGCAAGGCGGAAACGATGGACCACGACTTGACGCCGCCGGTGTAGAGCAGCACACGCTTGCCGCGCAGGCGCTCGCGCCAGGGTTCGAGCGAGGCGTGCGATTTGGCTTCTTCGCGGGCGATGACGACCTCGGTGCGGGCGATCAGGTCGGGATCGCCGATCATGCGGGCGAAATCGCGCAGCGCGTTGGACATGTCCTGGACGCCGTAGAAACTGCCTTCGAAGAAGGGAATCCCGAAGTTGTCCTCCATCTTGCGCGCCACGTTGAGCAGCGCCTTGGCGCAGACGACCATATTCACCTTGGCGCGGTGCATGGTCTGCACCTCGTGGAAGCGCGCGTCGCCGGACAGGGTGCACAGGATGCGCAGGCCGAGTTCGTCAAAGAGCGGCGCGACATGCCAGAACTCGCCGGCGATGTTGTATTCGCCGATCAGGTTGACGTCGTAAGTCGGCAGGCCGTCGGCGCGCGGCGCGGCAGGTGCGGGCTCGGACGTGCCGATGACGTGCTTGAACATCGCCTCGCCGGCCAGCCGGTTGCCGAGATTCTTGGTGCCGTAGAAGCCGGCTGCATCGACCGGCACGACCGGGATGCCAACCCGCTCGCTGGCCGCCTTGCAGACGGCGCCGACATCGTCGCCGATCAGCGCGGTAACGCAGGTGTTGTAAACGAAGACGGCTTTCGGCGAGTAGCTGTCCACCGCCTGCTTGATGGCGTGGAACAGGCGCTTCTCGCCCCGACCCATGACCACATCGGTTTCCGAGAGATCGGTGGTCATGCCGATGCGGTAAAGGGTAACGCCGGATGAACGCGTGCCCCGGTTATCCCAGGAAGAACCGGCGCAGGCAATCGGGCCGTGCACGATGTGCGCGACGTCGGCAATCGGCAGCAGCGCGATCTGCGCGCCGTCGAAGGAACAACCACCGGCCGTGGCGCCCGGCTTGGGCTTGGCGCAGCCGGATTTTTCCTTCTTGTTGTGGTCGCAGGCCGGCTCGTCGAGCAGGGCCTGGATTTCGCTGGCTTTCAAGCTCATGCTGTTCTCCAGAGGTATGGAGTACATTTAGCAAGACGGGTGCCACCTTCAATTCATTGTTTTATAAGCACAAATAGGCAGCAAGAGATTGTCGCGAACGCGACAACCTCCTGCCATCACGACAAAACCGCGTTACAAGGCGATCTGGTCGCGCAGCTTGGCCAGCAATTTGGGGCCCATGCCCTTGGCCTTGCACACGTCGTCCAGCGTGGCGAACGGCCGGGCAGCGACAATGGCGCGTGCAACGGCAGACGGCAGCCCCTTGATCGCCAGCAATTCCGCCTCGCTGGCCCGGTTGACCGAAACAGCCTTGGGAATCGCCACGCCAGCGGTCTTTTCCGTCACTACAGCAGCCGTTTTGAGTTCCGGCTTCTTCTCTTCCTGTTTTTTGGCTTCGGACTTCTTCGCTTTGGCCTTCTTCTCTTTCGGCATTTTCGCTTCGGCCTTCTTCGCTTCCTGCTTCTTCGCTTCCTGCTTCTTGGCTTCCGGCTTTTTCGCTTCCAGCACCGGCACCGCTTCTGACACCGGCTTGACCTCGACCTTCGGCGCGATTTCAGGTTCCTGCGCCACAACCTCGACAGGCGTTCCGGCGAAATTACGATAGTCGCGCGTCACGTAGCCGGCCGGCGTCCATTCGCGCAGCATCACGGTCAGCGCAGCACCGACCGCCGGCACGGCAGCCGGGATGGTGAAACGGCAAGCCGCCCATTCGTTGCCGCCACCCAGTACACCGAGCACCTGGCTGGCTACCGGGCTGCCCGCCCAGGCACCACCGGCATACGGCGCATCCAGCGCCCAGATTTCGAGGGCCAGCGTACCGCTCAGGTTGTCAGCGGCACGCGGATTGGCGATGGTTTCGATACTCAACTCGACGGCCGAACCCACCAGCGCACAGGCCACATTGCCGATCAGGCAGGGTTGCAGAAAGTTTTCGCCGGCCGGATAGACGGCCAGATCGCGCACTTCGGTCTGCCCGTCGGCGGCACTGGCCACCAACGCCAGACCCAGCACCTGGTTGCCGGTGCCGGCCGGCGGCATGGCGTTGCAGAGCCCCGTGGCCACCACTGTACCCGGCACCGGCACGATGGGCAGCTCCGCAACCTTGATACCGGCAGGCGCAGCACCGTTAAACCCGCAATCGCTGGCCCACAACTGTAGCGACCATGCCTGCTCGCTCGTCAGCGCGCTATCGGCAAAACTCACTTCGGCATTGAGGTGGACGAAATCGCCATCGAAACGGTAGCCATGGTTAGCGCCAAGGCGGGCGGCGGTGCTGGGGGAAAAATCATGGATCATGAGCGCGACCTGTTTGCTTGAAAAGGGCGCGAATTATATGAGTAATTTATTACGCCTTTTCATGCAGTTAGCTTTAATTTTAAGGCACTCGTTTGGTGCAACCCAAAGGCATTTTTTGTCGCAAACCGGACATGAAAAAGGGGCTCCGCAGAGCCCCTCGCCATTCTTTGGGTTTGCCGGGTATCAGTGCGCAGTCGCTGCTGCTTCGGTGACGGGCACAGCCACTTTCTTGTGGCCTTCGTCCGGGTGCCAACCGAGTACTGCCAGCAGCACGAAGAAGCCAGCAACGTAGGCAACCGGCACATGCCAGCCGTGCTTGACCCACTGCGCAGCCGACCTGGCTTCCGGGTACATGCTGGACAAGGCTACGCCGGCCGATGAGCCGAACCACAGCATCGAGCCGCCGAAACCGACGGCGTAGGCCAGGAAGCCCCAGTCGTAGCCGCCCTGACGCAGCGCCAGCGCGGTCAGCGGAATATTGTCGAATACGGCGGAAATGAAGCCGAGCGCCAGCGCCGACATCCACGAGGCCGGCGGCAATTGCTCAACCGGCATCATCGAGGCGCAAAGCACCAGCGAGAGCAGGAAAATTGAGCCCTTGACGGTTTCCGGCATCAGTTCCCAGTCGTGGCGACGCACCGGGATGGTCAGGATGATGGCGGCCCAGACGGCAACACCAATAAACGGGAAGTGCTCGGCCAGCTCGGGGAACCTGACATTAACGGTGACATTGGTACCGACCGCGAAAACCAGCATCAGACCGACGATGAAAATGCGCCCCCAATCGACATGCGTGTGCGCGTGGGCATGCCTGATGATCGGCGAATAGGCATGCTGCTGCTTGGCCGCGAAATAGCCGATGATGAGCAACGCGACGAAGGCGGCGACGTAAGCGTCGACTACAACCAAGGGGCTGATGCCGTCGATCCACATCATGGTCGTCGTCGTATCGCCGACCACCGACCCGGAACCGCCGGCATTGGACGCGGCGACAATGGCGGCGAGATAGCCGATATGCACCTTGGCCTTGAACAACTGGTGGGCCATGGCACCACCAATCAGTGCCGCCGCGATGTTGTCGAGGAAGCTGGAAAGCACGAAAACCATCACCAGCATCAAAAAGCCGCCCTTCCAGTCGTCCGGCAGATATTTCGGCAGGATCACCGGCACATGGCTCTTCTCGAAATGCCGGGCGAGCAGTGCGAAGCCAGTCAGCAAGCAAAACAGGTTGGCGATGGTCACCCACTCGTGACCAAGATGGCCGACGAAGCCAGCAACGCCAATGCCGGTCTTGAAACCGGTAAAGATAATCTTGTACAGGCTGATCGTCACCAGACCGGTCAGCGCGACGTAGAGCGTGGCGTTATGGAACAGCGCGACGCCGAGCAAGGTCAGCGCGAAAAGAATGAAATCGACGGGGATACCGGCCACGGTGGGCAGATCGCCGGCCGCAAAAGCGACGGCCGGCAGCATTAAAAGTGCGGGCAAATAGCGGTACATGGCTGTTCTCGAGAGTTTGAAATCCGGTATTCGGCGCCCCGCCTGCTGGCAAGTCAGCCGTTTATTATTGTGCGCAACATCGCTACGCACCGAAATGGGGATTATCCCGTAATTTGCTCAGTCTTCATCCATGTCCTTGCGTGGCACGGTTTCCGGGTCGGCAATGATGCCGCGATAGATTTCGATGCGGTCGCCCGGCTTCAAGGCCGCATCCAGCTTCACCAGACGGCCGAAGACCCCGACCTTCTGCGCAGTCAGGTCGATATGCGGAAACTGCTTGAGGATGCCCGAACGTTCGATACCCTCACGGACGGTCGACTCGTCCGGCACTTCGATATTCAGCCAGACCTGCTGGCCGGGTTCGGAATAGGCAACACCGATCTGCATCTTGTTCTCCCTTAGGCGGCAGCCGGCTCGGCCTGCGCTGCAGCGCGTTCCTCCATGCGCTTTTCCATGACCCGCTTGCCGGCGAGCAGGAAACCGAGGATGGCAAAGCCTCCCGGCGGCAGGATCATCAGCAGCGCGCCGCCGTAGCCCGGCAGTTTCATTTCGAGAAACGCGAAGGATGGCCCAAGCAGGTTGGAGGCCTGCGCGAACAAGGTACCGGAACCGAGGAATTCGCGGATCAGGCCGATGAAGGTCAGGGCGCCGGTGAAGCCCAGGCCCATCGCCAACCCGTCAACCGCCGAGGCGACGACACCATTCTTGACGGCGAATGCTTCGGCGCGGCCGAGAATGGCGCAATTGACGACGATCAGCGCAATGAACAGGCCGAGCACCTTGTAGAGATCGTGCAGCCAGGCATTCATCGCCAGATCGACGATGGTCACCAGCGTGGCGATCAGCACCACGAAGACCGGAATCCGCACCTGCGAGCTGACGGTGTGGCGGATCATCGACACCAGGATATTGGAAACGACCAGCACCGCCGTCGTCGCCAGCCCCATGCCGAGGCCGTTGGTGCCGCTGGTGGTGACCGCCATGGTCGGGCACAAGGCCAGCATTTGCGAGAAGACGACGTTGTTCTCCCACAGGCCATCCTTGACCAGTTTGCCGTAGTTGTCGCTCATGATTGACCTCCGATGATTTCCTGACGATGGTCGGCGTAGAACTCCAGCCCGCCCTTGACCGCCTTGACCACGGCGCGCGGCGTGATGGTTGCCCCGGCGAACTGGTCGTAGATGCCGCCATCCTTCTTGACGCCCCATTTTTCAGGCGCCGGATCGCCCAGCGACTTGCCTTCGAAGCTCTTGATCCAGGCATCCTTCTTGATTTCGATCTTGTCGCCGAGGCCCGGCGTTTCGGCGTGCTTGAGCACGCGCACACCGAGCGTCCGGCCGTCGCTGTCGACCGCCATCAGCACCTGGATGTCGCCCGCGTAGCCGCGCTCGGCCACCTTGAACAGCGCCGCCTTAACTTCGCCGTCTTTCCGGGCGCGGTAGATGGTCACGGTTTTGCCGCCTTTTTCGAGGTCGACCGTATCCTTCAGGAAATCGTTGTCGGCCATGCCCTGCGGCAGCACTTCCGACAGCGAATCGCGCAGATCCTTGGCTTCGGCGGCGGCGATGGCGGCGCCGGTGGCGCTCGATGCCCAGGCCAGCGCCCCGCTCGCCAGCAAGGCGAAGACGCCGAGCAGGAAGGGCTGATAGCCGATTTTTTCGCGAATGGCTTCGAGATTCATGTCAGGCCTCCTTCCCTTCCGGAATTTCCAGCGGCTTGCCCTTGCGGTCGCGGCCGAGAATGCGCGGTTTGATGAAGCGGTCGATCACCGGCGTCAGCGCGTTCATCAGCAGCACCGCGAAGGCCATGCCTTCCGGGTAGCCGCCGTAGGTACGGATCACCCAGGTCAGGAGGCCGATGCCGAGGCCGAAGACGATCTGCCCGTTGCCGGTATTGGGCGAGGTCACGTAATCGGTGGCGATGAAGAAGGCGCCGAGCATCGCCGCACCGGAAAGCAGATGGGTCGAAACGCTCAGGTAATGCGCCGGATCGACGGCATGGCCGATGGCGGCGGGAATCGCGATGCCGGCCAGTACCGCCACCGGCGTATGCCAGGTGATGATGCCGGTCGCCAGCAGGTAGAGGCCGCCGCCAAGGATCAGCATGGAAGCCGATTCGCCGAGGCTGCCGGCCCGCGTGCCGACGAAGGAAAACAGCGCACCGTGGTCGCCGCTCAGCGACTGGATCAGATCGATGCCGCGCGACATTTCGGTCTTGGTGTAGCCGAGCAGCGAGGCGCTGGCCATCGCGTCCGGCATTGCCTGGTTACCGAGGAAAATCTGCAAGCCGTGGATGAAATCCGGTGCTGCCACCGAGCCCAGCGGCAAGGGCGCAACCCATTGCGTCAGCGGCAGCGGGAAGGAAACCAGCAGCGCCACCCGCGCCACCATCGCCGGGTTGAAGACGTTCTGCCCGACGCCGCCGAACACCTGCTTGCCAATGACGATGGCGATGAAACCGCCGAGCACCGCCACCCACCACGGCGCCCAGGGCGGCAAGGTCATCGCCAGCAACCAACCGGTGAGCAGCGCCGAACCGTCGAACAGCGTCGCCTTGATGCGCTTGACGCCCATCATTTGCAGCGACAGCGCCTCGAAGCCGAGGCAGGAGAGAATGGTCAGCAGCCACAGGAAGAACGACGGCCAGCCGAACAGCCAGAAACCGTACAAAGTGGCCGGCAGCAGCGCGATCTGGACGCGGAACATGGTTCGCGTGACGGAGTTGCCACCGTGCGCGTGTGGCGAGGCAATCGGCTGCGCCGCCAGACTGGTCGGATTCATACGGTTTCTCCTTGTTTTTCGGCGTTGACCGCAGCAGCCTGCGCTGCCGCCCGTTCTGCCTTGCGGCGTGCTGCCGCTTCGGCTTTTTCGCGGGCCTCCCGCTCCAGGCGCTCCTGCCGCGCCTGCGCGAGCTTCTTGGTCGATTCGGTACGCAACTGTGTGCGCTGGCGGGCGGAAAGATCGCCCTTGGCATGGTAGAAATACTGAACCAGCGGGATGTGCGACGGGCAGACATAGGCGCAGCAACCGCAGGCAATGCAGTCGGCCAGCCCGAGATCGACGGCCCCGTCGAGATCGTCGTTACGAATCCGCGCGCTCATTTCCAGCGGCAACAGGCCCATCGGGCAAGCCTTGACGCAACTGCCGCAGCGAATGCAGGCTTCCGGCTCGAAAGCGGCGGCCTCCTGCGCGTCGAGCAGCAGAATGCCGCTGGTGCCTTTGACCACCGGCACGCGGGCATGCGGCAGAATCGATCCCATCATCGGCCCGCCCATGACCATTTTTGCCGCCTCGCCCTTGAGGCTGCCGGTGAAGGCGATCAGGTCGCTGACCAGGGTACCGAAAGGCACGTCGTAATTGCCCGCCATGCCCGCCGCCTTGCCGTTCAGAGTCATCAGGCGGCTGACCAGCGGTCGGCCGAGGCACTCCGCGTTATGTACGGCAAAGGCAGTGCCGACGTTATGGACGATCACGCCGACATCGGCCGCACGCGCATCGGAAGGCACCTCGCGCCCGCTCAGTTCGATGATCAACTGGCGATCCGAGCCCATCGGATAGCGCGCCGGCACCGGCACAACCGAAATATTGGCCACCTTGGCGACCGCCTCGCGCATGGCCGCGATGGCCTCCGGCTTGTTGTCTTCGATGCCGATCTTGGCCTGCCCGGCCTCGGTTGCGGTCAACATCAGGCGGATGCCGGAAACGATCTCGGCCGCCCGGTCGCGCATCAGGCGGTCGTCGCACGACAGATAAGGCTCGCATTCGCTGCCGTTGATAATCAGCGTGTCGATGCTCGAACGCCGGCCGAGGTTGAGCTTGACCGACGAGGGAAAAGTCGCCCCGCCCAGCCCGACCACGCCGGCCGCCGCAACGCGATTGGCGATGTCCGCCGGCGACAGGGCATAGGGATCGGCCGGGCGCTGGCTTTCGATCCAGCGATCCTCGCCATCGACATCGATGGCGATGGCCATCGCCGGCAGGCCGGAAGCGTGCGGTGCGGCGATTTCGCCGATGGCGCTGATCACCCCCGAGGTGGGCGCATGCAGGGGCGCCGAAATATTGCCCTGGGCCGCCGCGATCAATTCGCCCTTGAGCACCTTCTGGCCGACCAGCACGACCGGCCGCGCGGGTGCACCGACGTGCTGAGACAGCATCAGGTAAAGGCGCGGTGGCAGCGGCAATTGACGCACGGGCTGATCGGCGGCCGGCCGCTTGTGGTCGGCCGGATGCACGCCCCAGTGGTTGCCGAGGAAGGACTTGAAGAGATTCATGAAGCCCATCGTCTTCTCCTAGCCTGCCGTAGTCTCGGCCGCTGCCTTGGCCGCCGCTGCAGTCTCGCGCTCGGCCTTGCGCTTGGCTGCCGCCTCGGCCTTTTCGCGGGCTTCGCGCGCCAGGCGATCCTGACGCTGCTGGGCGAGTTTCTTGGTGGCATCGGTGCGCAGCTTGGCGCGATCTTGCGCGGCAAGCTCGCCCTTGGCATGAACGAAATACTGAACCAGCGGAATCTTCGACGGGCAGACGTAGGCACAGCAGCCGCAGGCGATGCAATCCTTCAAGCCGAGGTCGATGGCTTCGCCATAGGCCTCGTTGTTGATGCGCGAGCTCATTTCCAGCGGCAGCAGCCCCATCGGGCAGGCCTTGACGCAACTGCCGCAGCGGATGCACGGATTCGGCTCCTGCTCTGCCACCTCGGCGGTGTCGAAAGCCAGGATGCCGCTGGTGCCCTTGACCACCGGCACGCGCCAGTGGGGCATCTGCATGCCCATCATCGGGCCGCCCATGACGCGCCGGGCGAGGCCGATGCCGTCGCCCTTGAGGCCGCCGGCAAAGGCGATCACTTCTTCGGCCAGGGTGCCGACCCGGACTTCGATATTGCCCGGCTGACTGGCGCAATTGCCGTTGACCGTGACCAGGCGCGAGATCAGCGGCTTGCCCTCGCGCACCGCACCGCGCACCGCCAGTGCGGTACCGACGTTATGGACGATGACGCCGATATCCGCCGGGCGACCGTCGGCCGGCACTTCGATACCGGTCAGTACTTGAATGAGTTGTTTCTCCGAACCCATCGGGTAGCGGGCCGGCACCGGGCGAATTTGCACCGCTTCGAACCCGGCAGCGGCGGCCTGCATGGCGGCGATGGCTTCCGGTTTGTTGTCTTCGATGCCGACCAGCGCCACCTGGGCGCCCGTCGCATGCAGCATGATGCGAATGCCATCGACGATGCCGGCGGCCTGATCGCGCATCAGACGGTCGTCGCAGGAAAGGTAGGGTTCGCACTCGCCGCCGTTCATCACCAGCGTCGTCACCTTGGCGCGCGAGGCGCCGATCAGCTTGACTGCCGACGGGAAGGCGGCACCGCCCATGCCAACGACGCCAGCTGACGCGACGCGCTTGCCGATCTCGGCTGCCGACAGCGCGAAGGGGTCGGCGCAGACGTGCAGTTCGCACCATTCGTCGGCCCCGTCGGCCTCGAGAATAATTGCCGGCAGCGTCAGACCGGACGGATGCGGCGCGGTGATTTCGGTGACTGCGGTAATCGTGCCAGAGGTCGGCGCGTGAATCGGCGCCGAAACCATTCCCTGCGCTTCGGCGATCAACTCGCCCTTCTTCACTTTCTGGCCAACCAGCACCGCCGGCCGCGCGGCGCCGCCAAGGTGCTGCTGCAAGGGCAGGTAGAGCCGTGCCGGCACCGGCATGACGCGCACCTTCTGATCGGCGGCCGGCCGCTTGTGGTCGTCTGGATGCACCCCCCAGTCATCGCCGAGGAAGTGCTTGAAGAAGTTCATCACGCCCATGTCGTTATCACGCGGCCATTGGCTTGGGCATCACCCAGTGTTGCAGGGTGACCGGCACCGGCCTCATGACCAGCGCCTCGGTCGGGCATTTCTCGACGCAGCTCGAACAGCCGGTGCAGGCTTCGCGGAAGACGTTATGAACCTGCTTGGCGGCGCCGATGATGGCGTCGGTCGGGCACACCTTGCTGCAACGGCAGCAGCCGATGCACAACTCTTCGGCAATGACAGCGATCTTCGGGCCTTCGTCGGACATCGCCGAAAGGTCGACCGTCAGGCCCAGCTTGGCAGCAATGGCGGCGGCCAGCGACTTGCCTCCCGGCGGGCAGCAGGTGGCTGGCGCCGAGCCATCGACGATGGCTTCGGCCGCACCGGAACAGCCCGGAAAGCCACACTGCCCGCAGTTCGACCCGGGCATCATGGCGATCAGTTCTTCGACCACCGGGTTGCCCTCGACCGCGAGGAACTTGTTGGCGACGCCGAGGATGATGCCGAGAACGGCACCGAGGACGGTCAGGCTGAGGATGGCGACGATCATGTACTTTTCCCCTTACACGTTCAGGCCCGAGAAGCCCATGAATGCAAGGGCCAGCAGGCTGATGGTGACGAATGAAATCGGCGCCCCGGCGAAGGCGGCCGGCACGCGGGCCAGGGCGATGCGTTCGCGCAGCCCGGCGAAAATGAGCAGGACGATGGTAAAGCCGAGCGCGGAACCGAAACCGTAGAGCAGGCTCTTGAACAGGCTGAACTTCTGTTCGACGTTGAGCAGCGCGACGCCGAGTACCGCGCAGTTGGTGGTGATCAGCGGCAGGTAGATGCCGAGCGACTGGTAGAGGCCGGGGCTGGCCTTCTTGATGAACATCTCGGTGAATTGCACGACCGAGGCAATGACCAAAATGAACGACAGGATGCGCAGGTAGCCGAGACCGAGCGGCTGCAGCAACCAGTTGTCGAGCATCCACGAAGCAGCGGCCGCCAGGGTGATGACGAAAGTCGTCGCCAACCCCATGCCGAAGGCGCTGTCGACGCTCTTCGACACCCCCATCACCGGACAGAGGCCAAGGAACTTGATCAGCACCACGTTATTGACCAGCGCGGTGGAGAGTAGCAGGAGAATGAATTCGCTCATGGCAGTCCGGATTCCGTTTTTCTGCCTGCTCCAATGCATAAGGCGTGCCAAAAGCGAGGAACGCCGCGCCAGCCCGCGTCGATGCACGTTGCTGCGTTCAACGCACCAAATCAGGGCGTTTTTGCAATGTGCGCAATGTCGCAAACGCGACAGGATTTTCGTCGGATTTGGCGCACACGCCTGACAGCAGGCCGCCTTCGCGCGCGCTTCCTTACAAAGGCACGGAAGCTGCTTGAAGAAGGGTCGATAGAGCGAACCCGATCCAAATCAACGAATCAGCAGGAGCGAATCATGTCGGCTGCAACCCGTGCCAAGGCACCCTCCGTTCCCGAAAAAACGGAACTGCCGCCCGAGGCCTACCGTCAGGCGGTGGATCAGGCCGACCTGGCCATCTCGATCACCGACCCGCGCGCCAACATCCTGTTCGCCAACGAAGCCTTCACCCGCGTTACCGGCTACGGAACCGACGAAATCGTCGGCCAGAACGAGTCTGTGCTCTCCAACCACACCACGGCCCCCGAGGTCTATAAGTCGATGTGGAAGGATCTGTCGGCCGGGCGCCCGTGGTCCGGCAAGCTGCTCAACCGGCGCAAGGATGGCGGGCTCTATCTGGCCGAACTGAGCATTTCGCCGGTCGTCGATGCCAAGGGCAAAACCACCCACTTCCTCGGCATGCACCGCGACATCACCGAGATGCACCGCCTGGAGCGCGTCGTGCGCAACCAGAAGAAGCTGATCGAATCGGTGGTCGACGCGGCGCCGATGGCCTTCGCGTTGCTCGACCAGACCGGCCGCGTGATTCTCGACAATCAGGAATACAAGAAGCTGGTCAGCGACCTGCACGTCAAGGAGCCGGCGCACATGCTGCTCGACAGCCTGCTGCCGCACTGGCGCGAGGCGCTTGCCAACAACCCGGCGCAGTGCAGTTTCCACAATAGCGAATCGCGTATCGACCGCGCCGCCGGGCGCCCGCGCTGGCTTTCGGTCTCTGCTTCGCAGATCGACATGCAGGGCGACTGCGCCGACAGCTATTTCTGCTCGGTCGGCCAACCCGGCCTGTTGCTGGTGATTTCCGACGTCAGCTCGCTGCGCGAGGAACAGGAGCGCGCCCGCGCCGCTGCCCTGCAGGCCGTACTGGCCGACGAGGAACGCACCGCCGCCATCCGCGAAGGCCTGTCGGCCGCCATTTTCCGTCTTGAAGAGCCGATGAATGTGATGGCCTCGGCCGCCTCGGTGCTGCAACGACGCGACCCGGCCAGCGCCGGGGTGTTGCAGCAGGCACTGACTGCCAGCCGCCAGCATCTGGAGATGTTGCGCCAGGTCATCCCGCAAAGCCCGCAAGAAATTGTCGTGCGCGTCAATCTCAACGAAATTGTCCGCGACGTGCTGGAAATCTGCACGCCACGCCTGCTCGCTGCCGGCGTCGTCGTCGATTGGCAGCCAGCCGCCACACTGCCGCCGATCATCGGCCGCCCGCTGCAACTGCGCATGTTGTTCAAGGCGCTGGTCGACAACGCCATCGAAGCGATGAACATCAAGGGCTGGAAGCGCCGCGAAATCAGCCTCACCAGCCTCGTCGACCGCGAATGCGTGGTCATCGCCGTCAGCGATACCGGCCCCGGTATTCCGCCCGAGTGGCGGCACAAGGCCTTCGAACCCTTCTTCACGGCCAAGAACGGCAGCGGCCGTCATATCGGCACGGGCCTCTCGCGCGCCCAGCAGGTGGTGGCCGACCACGGCGGCATCATCGACCTTGAAGAAAGCCCGAGCGGCGGCTGCCGGGCAGTCGTCGAATTCCGGCTCGACGGCGACCCGATCTAAGAAAAAAACCTGAGAACAGCATGCACGAACACGTCATCCACCCAGCAGAAGACTGCCCGCCCCCAGGCGGCTTCTGCCGCACGCACGAGCTGAACATCCTGCTGCTCGCCGCGCTCTATGCGGTCAGCCGCGTGCTCAGCCGCTCGCTCGCCTTCAACGAAAGCCTGCGCGACGTGCTGCGCGTGCTGCACGACGAAGCCGGGCTGACGCGCGGCCTGATCAGCGTCGTCGATCCCGACAGCGGCAAGCTCAGCGTCCACACCATCTACAACCCGGATGGGCCGACGACCGACGATGCCCAGTACGGCCCGGGCGAAGGGATCATCGGCCTCGTCCTTGAAAAACCGCGCACCATCATGCTGGAGCGCGCTGCCGACGAGCCGCGCTTTCTCAATCGCAACGGCCTCTACCAGCCTGATCTGCCCTTCATTGCCGTGCCGATCAAGGTCGGCGGCAACCTGCAAGGCGTCCTCGCCGTCCAGCCGGAAGCGCCGGAAGACGGCCTGCTGGAGGAACGCGCCCAGTTCGTCGAAATGGTCGCCAACCTGATCGGCCAGAGCCTGCGCCTGTCGCTCGAAGTGGCGCAGGAAAAATCGACATTGCTCGAAGAGCGCGACCTGCTGCGCCGCACCGTGCGCCACCAGTTCGGTTTCGACAGCATGGTCGGCCGCTCAGCCGTCATGCGCCGGGTATTCGACCAGGCGCGGCTGGTCGCCAAGTGGAACACCACCGTCTTGATTCGCGGCGAAACCGGCACCGGCAAGGAACTGATCGCCAACGCCATTCACTACAACTCGCCGCGCGCACGCAATGCAATGGTGCGCCTCAACTGCGCCGCGCTGCCGGAAAACCTGCTCGAATCCGAACTCTTCGGCCACGAGCGCGGTGCCTTCACCGGCGCCGTCGAATCGCGCAAGGGGCGTTTCGAGCAGGCGCACGGCGGCACCTTGTTCCTCGATGAAATCGGCGAAGTCTCGGCGCCCTTCCAGGCCAAGCTGCTGCGGATTTTGCAGGAAGGCGAATTCGAACGCGTCGGCGGCAGCAAGACGATCAAGGTCGACGTGCGCATCATCGCCGCCACCCACCGCGACCTGGAAACCGCCGTCGACATGGGCGACTTCCGCGAGGACTTGTTCTACCGCCTCAACGTCATGCCGATCTTCCTGCCGCCGCTGCGCGAGCGCATCGAAGACATCCCGGAAATCGCCCGCCACCTGCTGACCAAGATCGGCAACGACCAGAAACGCAAACTGAGCCTGACCGACATGGCGCAACGTCGCCTGGCCAGCCACGAATGGCCAGGCAATGTGCGCGAACTGGAAAACTGCCTCGAACGTGCCGCCGTGCTGTCCGAAGACGGCAAGATCGACGTCGACCTGATCCGCTTCCCCAGCAGCCGCGAACGCACACCGCCGCGCCCGCAGCGCAGCATGACGACACCTGTTGCGGTCAACCCCGTTTCAGGGGCAAATTCCGATCCTGTCGATATCGACGACCCCAACCTCTCGGAAAAGGAACGCGTCATCGCCGCGCTGGAGCAAGCCGGCTGGGTGCAAGCAAAAGCCGCCCGCATCCTCGGCATGACCCCGCGCCAGATCGCTTACCGGATTCAGACGCTGAATATCGAGGTCAAGCAGTTCTGAGTTGCCGCCTGGAATTCAAGCCCGAGGATTCACGTAATCCATGCGTCGAATTCCAATCGCCTCAAAGCGTCAGGTCGGTTGCCGCCAGCGTTGAAATGCCGGTCAATTGCAATGCGAATTCAGCCTCCGCATCGCTATCCGCATTGCCATACAGCACGCCACCGGCAAACTTTAGCTGGCCGGCGGCGGTGAAGGTGGCACTGGCAGCAAGGAAGGTCGCACTGAAGGCCTCGTTCGTAGTCGTCGCTGTGTTGGCATCCAGCCCGGCCAGATCAATCCGGTCCTGACCGCGCACGAAGTCGGTGATGATGTCCCGCGTCGTGCTCGTGGTGCCCATTTCGGAGAGCGCGTTGAAATCAAACAGGTCATTTCCCAGCCCACCGCTCAAACTGTCGCGGCCGGCACCGCCAACCAGAATGTCGGCTCCGCTACCACCGCTCAAGACATCGTTGCCGCCGTAGCCGTACAACTGGTTACCAAGCGTATTGCCGGTCAACTGATCGGCATTGTTGCTGCCGCGCAGATGTTCGATGCCGCTCAGGGTGTCGCTCCCCGAGCCGCCGGTGGCCTGACTGCCACTGTTCGCCAAACTGACGGTCACACCGGCACTGCCATTGACGCCAAAATAATAAGACACCGTATCGGCGCCACTGCTCCCGTTAATGACGTTATTCCCCTGGCCGGCGTACAGGTAATTGGCAAGCGAGTTGCCGGTCATGCTGGCAGTACCGGTTGCGAGGATGCGACCATTCTCGATGAACGCCCCCAGCGTGGTTGCACTGAACGTACTCTGGACCAGATCGACACCGCTCGCCACGCTTTCAAGAACTGAATCGCCCGCATTGTCGACGTAGTAAACGTCGTTACCCGCGCCGCCGACCAGGGTATCGGCCCCGGCAGCGCCGTTGAGGGTATTGGCACCGCTGTTGCCAACCAGTTTTTGATTGCCGGCGGCACCGGTCAGGGAAAGCCCCTGGATGCCGAGGGCACGAACCTCGGTCACACCGCTGAGCACCGTAAGGCTGACCGAAGTCAGCAAGGTGGACTGATCGCACACATCGATCTTGGCATTGGTACCGACACTCAAGTTCCCAGAAACACTGAGACTGCTCGTCAGATTTCCGCCGCTGAACGTAATGGTCTTGGTTCCGGCCCCCATTTCAACCACGTAACCGCCGCTGGACGTACTTTGCCCGATACTTCCGGAGGCATTGATGGTCATGCCGGAACGACCTTCACCGGGGGTGTAGAACTGGTTGTCGTCATTGTCGGCATAGGAAACACCGAGAAGAAAGACCTCTGGCGAATTAAAGCGCACGCCAAAATCCTGCGTGACCACCCACGGCCCCACGTTCGTTGCCGTATTGGTTTCCTGTATGACGCCCAGACCGGCCTCGCGGAAGGTGCTGTTCATGATATTGACACGGTGACCGGCGCCATCCTGCATTCCGTCCGCACCGAAACCCCAATCGACCATGAATCCCGCGTGGGCATACAGCATCGAATCGGCGTAGGCGTAGATATTCTCCCCCACGCTGCTGTAGGCGTACCCGGCACTGCCGATGCGACTACCGAGCGATGCCTCGCCAGCAACTTGATGCGACTGCTCATCGGCCGCGATCATTTTCGTCGAATGGCCATCGGCCGCCGTGCCCAGCGAGCCATTCCAGGCGAGCGGCTGAGTTGCCTGCAAAGCCGACAAGGCCGACTTGAGCGCCGACCCGGATACCCCGAAATACGTCAAGGCGTTTTGTACGTCGGCATCGCCGGAGGTCAGCGGGCTATAGCTGGAGATGTACATGCTGGCCGACCCCAACGGGTCGAGACGGGTGTAATTGATGTACTCCAGCAGCAACTGCTCGTTATTGGTCGGGTTGGCCATGACGTCTCCGTAAATGCACGTAAATCGGTAGATAGAGATGGTGCCAGATTATTGCCGTGAGAGGCTAAAGTCTACTGACATTCATGCATGCCAAATGCAGGTTCCTGCAAGCAAGAAACAGTAAAAAAGTGCCAATCTCGCGTGGAACTTAATATCCGCTAGACCAGAAACGCAAACTGAGCCTGACCGACATGGCGCAACGTCGCCTGGCCAGCCACGAATGGCCAGGCAATGTGCGCGAACTGGAAAACTGCCTCGAACGTGCCGCCGTGCTGTCCGAAGACGGCAAGATCGACGTCGACCTGATCCGCTTCCCCAGCAGCCGCGAACGCACACCGCCGCGCCCGCAGCGCAGCATGACGACACCTGTTGCGGTCAACCCCGTTTCAGGGGCAAATTCCGATCCTGTCGATATCGACGACCCCAACCTCTCGGAAAAGGAACGCGTCATCGCCGCGCTGGAACAAGCCGGCTGGGTGCAAGCCAAAGCCGCCCGCATCCTCGGCATGACCCCGCGCCAGATCGCTTACCGCATCCAAACGCTCAATATTGAGGTTAAGCAGTTCTGAGCCGGCCGGCAAACTCGCTTGCCGCTGTCTACTCCGCGTAAGGGGCTGAGCCGGGCAGCGGCTCACCGCTGGCAAGAATGAACATCAGCACATTGCCCGGCTCCGATGTGGCGTCGCTACGCAGGCCACCGACATAGCCGTGCAGCGGGCTGGTGTATTCCGCCACCACTTCGCCAAACGCATTGCGCTGGATGGCCACTTTCTGCCCCTGCTTGACCTCGTCATTCAATTTGACCAACAGTTCGATGAACCCACCCTGGGTGATCAGCACGGGCAATGCGCTCTTCGCGATGCGAACGTTGGAATCGGCTGCGGTGCGGCCAATTGCCCCCGGAATCACGCCGTAATGTTTGAACACATTCATCGTGCCTTCAATAAAAGTGGGAATCATGTCGAGATCGAGCCGCCGTGCCACACCGACTTCGGGTGTAAAGCAGGGAATGCCGGCACCCACGTAGGCGTTGTGCAACAGACCGGGGTAGGCTGCGTTGTTCCAGATCAGCCCGACGGGGTACAGCATCATCATCGTCTTTACATCCGGGATGCTCATGTCGCCAATATGGAAAGCCGCTGCATCAATGCCGGTTGTTCCGGTATGAAAGTCGATGGCCAGGTCGGAGTTGGGCCTGAGTAGCCGGTTGAACACCAGCCCCGCTTGGCGGCTGACGGCACTGAAACCATTTTCATTGCCGGGCCATTCGCGGTTCATGTCGGTCAACTCAAAGCCGCGCCCGGAACTCGGCCAGCGGCGCTGCATGCTTTCCATTGCCGGACGTGCAATATCCAGCACGGCCATCACCGTGCCCGACATTTCCGCCGGGTTCAACTGGTTCATGACAGTTTGCACGGTGTGTACCGAACTCATCTCGTCGCCGTGAACACCGCTGGTCAGCGTAAACCGCTTGCCGGGCCTGGCCCCCTTGACCACAATCACCGACACGTACCAGTACTGCCCGGTGGACATCTGCACGCCCTGAAAGTACAGCAGGTGTTTTTTGCCGGGCGCCAGATCAGCGGTATTCAGCGAACTCACCACTTTTTTGCCGTTAATCACATCCCCGGTGTAGACCGTACCGAACTTCGCCGGGACTACAGGCGCACTGCTTTGGGCTTGCGCCATGCCGACCCCTGCCAGGGCAAATGCAGCAACCAGCAACGACAGCATCAAATTACGGCGCCCACGGCCGCACAGGGATTCTTTCAACATCATCGCTTCCTTGTTCAAGGGGTGAATTTCTCGCAGTCTAACCCGCCACAAACCAGACCGTCGGCATATCGAGTCAGGCAGGCCACATCCATTTTTGCCCTTTTTTCCGGGTCGACCGCAACAGGGCAATGAAAACGTGGTCTATCTCCTCATCCCTTTTGAATACACTGGGATTCGAATGACATCCACTCAGCCGAGTTGGCCCAGCCCTTGAAATCCCCAGCAGGAAAAAAAATGAACACCCCCACACAAACAGGCAAGGAAACGAAGATTGCCCTCATTACCGGCGGCAGCCGTGGCTTGGGCAGGAATACCGCCCTTCACCTGGCCCGCAAAGGTGTCGATGTCATCGTCACCTACCGCAGCGGACGCACCGAGGCCGAGGCCGTCGTCGCTGAAATCACCCAATCCGGCGGCAAAGCCGTGGCGCTGCAACTGGACGTCAGCAACAGCAAATCCTTCGGCCAATTCGCCGAGCTGGTTCGCAGCACGCTCCGCAGCCATTGGCAACGCGAGAACTTCAACTATCTGGTCAACAACGCCGGCATCGGCATCCATGCCAGCTTTGTGGAAACCAGCGAGGCGCAATTCGACGAACTGGTGAATATCCATCTCAAGGGCACTTTTTTCCTCACGCAGGCGCTTTTGCCACTGCTCGCCGACGGCGGCCGCATCGTCAATCTTTCCAGCGGCTTGACGCGCTTTGCCTTACCGGGCTTTGCGGCCTACGCCGCCATGAAAGGCGCGATTGAGGTACTCAGCCGCTATCTAGCCAAGGAACTCGGCAGTCGCGGAATCGCCGTAAACACCGTGGCACCGGGGGCCATCGAAACCGATTTCGGCGGTGGCCTGGTCCGCGACAACGCACAAGTGAACGCCTTCATCGGCGGACAAACCGCCCTCGGCCGCGCTGGCGTGCCCGACGATATTGGCGGTGTGATCGCCGCCTTGCTCTCCGAAGATAATCGCTGGATCAACGGGCAACGTATCGAGGCATCCGGCGGGATGTTTTTGTGAGAGGACTTATGGCGGAGCGCAGCACGCAGGGGCCATTCTGCTGGCCTTCATGTCGCCATCGGCTTCCCCTCAAGCTTTATGTTCTGGTGGCAGACATCTGGCTAATCCCGGATCGGCGCATGGAAAGGGCATTGCTGGAAAAGCCCTGAAGTGCGCTGGTGCCAGCGGGCCACCAGGTGCCAATTCGCTGAATTTAATTGGAGATTGGCGCCTTCGATTCGACATAGCCTAAGCGTCAGGCAGAAACCGGCTGATTCTGTTGAAAAACTCAAAACCGTATTTTTCCAAGGTATGTCGAAACCTGCCCGGAGGCGAGATCGTCGAATACAGAGCGATTGTGAACGTCGATCTTTTTGGCCCAACCTCTCTTTTCGCCAGAAAGCGAGTTTTTCAACAGCATCGGCTAGAAGCGGTCAATCGCAATTTCGAATAAATGCAGACGTATAATGCCAACGGCAATTTCAGTCGATTTGCTGGGTTTGGCTGAATGTTTAGTGCGGCAACTTCAGAGGACACGGTATCAATGCTAACGATGGATGAGGCTCTGAAGCTCCTGCGCGATGGTGAACGCCGGCAGTGGCTAATTGCAGATTGGAGTTGGCACATCGGGTGTGGAAACGGCGGTGTGTACATCGGCCTTGTTCGAGGAAGCACTGCTGAGAGCTGTCTCGATGACGCAAGCTGGACCGTAAGTAAAGGTGATGGATTGACCGGATTCTCAATGTGGTGGGAGGATGGTCAAGAACGTAGTCAATATGCTTACGAACCTGCGTCGGGAGAATCCTGGCCACTCATCATCCATCGCGACTTTCATGGTTTGGAACAAGACCAATACGATTTGCTGGAGGAGTTCCGCCTGTTTCACAATTTGTGGCACGATCGAAGAACAGATAACTACTTCAAAGTACTGAGAGATGGCACAAAGCAGAAGGTCGTATTCCGGGATTCATCGGGCGCTATGCTTGTGGACACAGCAGCTATTAGAAAGTATTGCGCTGCGCGCGGTTTGAAAATTCTTCTTCAAGTAGATTCAGTGGAGTTTTTTGATGAGCCACAAGATGAAAGTTCTGAAGAAATAGCCGAATCAGGGCTTTACGCTAGTCGGCACGTAGCCAATGACTCGATTTCTGGTAAGCCAGCTTTTGGTAGGCTTCTGGGTAAGAGACTTATAGAGCCGCTGCCCATAGAGAAGTGCGGTATTTGGCCATATGAGGAACAGAGCACCTATGAAACTTTCATCGTAGGAACTCTAGATGACGGTTCAGATGCAATTTTTACATCCAACCCAGATCAACTAGCAGATTACTTTGGGAAAAATCCGGACAATCCTCACTACCTTACTCCTGTTCATTTTCGTAAAGATGTGTTGAAAAAATACATTGAAAAGCCCAGTCTTTACTCAGTGGAGGATGGTTATCTGCGCTGCGGCAGTATGTGGGGTCTGCGTATGGATAACGACCATGACGACAAAGTGGTTGTCTTTCTTGGAGATTTGGGGCGAGATCTCCCAGAGTCGGAACAGCGGTACTGGCGCTCGTTCAATGTTCGGCCTGATGGCGGACTCAGTGAGACCTGTTTCAAACGTTCTTTTCTAGCGCAATTTGCCGATCCTGCTAGTCCAGAACTGGCCATTAAATTTGAGCGCCGCAGACTTCTCGAAAAGTGGCATGCGACCTTTGGATTTGATCTGTATGTTGATTTTCATAAAGATGACAGTGGGGTGCTCTCCGACGTTCGTTCCCCCATATCTGACGAGTGGACGGAGTTTGATCGTTGCACAATTGCCGCGACCAAGGTGTTCATCGATTACCTCAACGAATCTCAGCTTGCGAAATTAGCAGCTGCAGAAATCATGAAAATGAAGGCACATTCCCCAGACAAGCCTATTAGGGGTATCGATAAATTGCAGGCATGGCTTCGCCAAAATGGAGGCGGCCAAGTTCTGGAGGATTTGATTGCCTCACTACGTCTGTTGCAAGAACTAAGATCAAAATCGGCTGCCCACCGCAAAAGTAGCGCATTGACGACCTTGCTGATGGATAAGGGGCTTGTGGACGAATCACCTCGCGAGGTCTATCGCCTGCTTATATTAGAGCCGATGCTCAATTACTGTCGGCAGCTTTCAGAATTTGCAGAAAACCATGCCCAAACCTCGAAGTAGCCGGTGCCAATAAACCCTGTAGGTGACTTTTGAACGGCCGCTTTCCCAAGCAGCCCACTTCCGTTTAGGGCACAGTTCAGACAATCAATTTCACATTGACCCGATTCATCGATTCATTCGCAGCCCACTAACCCCTCATATATGGACTCCCCCAAAAAACAAGGAAACTGATCGATAGGTTTGGCCGTTG
>ERZ1645187.1365-NODE-1365-length-22507-cov-21.571263_pt1 | contig 22507 bp, 14 predicted proteins | sample MGYA00575352_ERZ1645187 | MGnify/ENA primary metagenome ERZ1645187 (study PRJEB40837, sample SAMN11349314) | freshwater sediment metagenome | isolation source: river sediment | host: Sediment | place: India: Wazaribad , New Delhi | collected 2017-02-21 ... | reverse complement strand
TGTCACTAGTGTGTATTAAATCTGACGGTCTCTGACCGTAGACGGAAAGCTCAGTTAAATATCCCGCCTTCGATTTCAATTGTAGAATCAAGCTTCGGGATAATGTATCTGTAATTTTCCGCTCCTTTTTTTCAAAAAAAATCCTCCTTCGGGAACATTTTTTGAATATGCTGCGTTAGTTGGAAAGAATTGTTGCTTTTTCTTCCTTTTCATTGGTTCGTTTTGCATTCGCTGTGACGGCGGAATATGGGAGAAGTGAGCACACAAACCGGATTATTCATTTCACCAAATAGTACGCCTATGTATACACATTCAAAAGAAACACAAAGCAATCTGACGCCGGATCTGGCGATTGACATCCTGAAAGAAGGAAATGAAAGATTCGTGAAAAACCTGAAGGCTAACCGCAATTTACTGCAACAGGTCAACGATACCTCCAGCGGTCAGTTTCCGTTCGCCACCATCCTTAGTTGTATCGACAGCCGCACTTCCGCGGAGTTGATTTTCGACCAGGGCTTAGGCGATATTTTCAGCATCCGGATTGCGGGTAATATTTTGAATGAAGATATCCTGGGAAGTATGGAATTCGCCACCAAAGTGGTGGGTACGAAAGTGATTGTTGTACTCGGACATACCAAGTGCGGCGCTATTGTCGGTGCCTGCAATCACGTGGAAATGGGCAACCTGACCACCTTGCTGAATAAAATCCAACCTGCCATCTATCAGGAGAAGGAAACGCAGGAAAACAGAACCGGCTCGAATCCGGTGTTTGTAAGAAATGTAACAGAGATAAATATTGACCTGACCATGGAGCGCATCAGAAGAGAGAGTCCGATTATCGCGGAACTGGAAACGGAAGGTAAAATAAAGATAGTGGGTGGTATGTATGATGTGGAAACCGGTGTGGTGACCTTTCATCCGTATTAATTCATAACAGACTGACTGGTTTTAAAACGTTGGGGGCTTGCGCAGCAAGCCCCCAACGTGATTTTATAGATATGCCATGATTATTTACTCCTGGCTTTGATGCTCCATTCAAAATTGAAGTCGGCCAGCAACTCGCCGTTCTTGTCGTAGCCCTTTACATTATTCACGATTTTTTGTCCTTCCTTCGTGCTGATAGCCTTTTCCACGGCATCCGCCACAACCTGTCCGTCGTTGCACACAAAGGTGGTGAGCCCTGTCGCGCGTTTGATGAATTTCGCGTCGCAGCCCGTTACAAACATCGATACGGAAGGCTGGCATTTGTGCGTGTACATCTGCACCAGCGCGCCGCTCGCCATCTCCGCAGCCATGCCCAACACGGCCCAATAGGTGGTGTTAAACGGATTTTTATTGATGTATTTGTAAGGTACTGTTACCTTGCACTGCTGCTCATCCAGTTCCGTGATTTTCAATCCTGCTATACCGGCCATCGGCAATACTTTCAGTAATCCGGCTTTGAAAAACGGCGACAGGACCAGTTTTCGGTATTCCTCTTTTTTTGCGTTGCTCATAGATGCAGTTTGTGCAACAAGATACACTTTTTTCAAAAACATATCCGCCGTGCTGCCGTGCATTTTTACGGACGATAGCGAAAAAACAGGAGCGATTTCCGGAATAGTCGATAGGCGGAATAGCGGCTGCTGTCTTTCGGATGATAGCGCACCGGCGTGTGTCCAACCTGCGAGGTGTGGGTGAGCAGCAGTTTATCCAGACAGAAGTGTGCCTGTTCGTGCGCTGCCGAAACGACCGGACGCAGGGAGTGGTGCAAAATGCGGAAACTCGAAAAAACGGGATAGTTCATCCTGTTGATGACGAAGTAATACATATACCGTGTGCTGACGCGAAACCAGCTGTTTTTCGGACGTGTCGGCATGCCGTAGCCAATCAGAATCTTTTGTTGAGACACCAGCCGTAGCAGTTGATGGATTTCCGTAGCCGGGAATTCCAGGTCGTCGTCCATGGTGATGATGTATTCGCCGTTGGCCATGCTGATGCCCAGCGCGGTGGCCTTGTCCTGCCCGATATTGCGGTCTGTCCGGAAATAGCGCAGCTGTGGATAGGACAGTTGCTGCAATTCATCGGCATAGCCGGCGTGCTGCGGACTGCAATCGTCAATCAGGATGATTTCCGGATGGTCGGGCACTGCCGTGAGGATGGCATTGACCAGCGTCTGCAGACTGGCGGCATTGTACACCGGAATGACAACAGAAATAACTGGCATAAGTATAAAGATACGATTTTGAGAATATTTCAATAAATTCGGAGAATGGAATTTCCTTTCGGATGAAGCAACAGAAAAAAAATCCGGCGACCAGCAAGGTGGAGACAGCGACAGCACAAAAGTCCGGACTGTCGGTGTTGTTGCAATCTTCCCGCGTGCAATGGCTGTGGGTGTTATTGGTGTTTCTGTTGTATGGCAATACCATCCGCAATGAATATTCTCTCGACGACAGCATCGATATTTATGAAAATGTGCACGTGATGAAAGGATTTTCCGGTATTCCGGGTATCCTCACCAGTCCGTTTGTTACACATGAAAATTATCAGTTCGATTATCGTCCTTTTTCGCCCATCACATTCGCGATAGAAAAAGAAATCTTCGGGTTTAATCCGCATGTAAGCCACTTTTTTAATGTTGTGTTGTATGCCATCTGTGTATTGTTGTTGGGACGTTTTCTGCAGAAAATTACCGCCGGAAAATATCCCGTAGCAATAGCTGTTTCCATCTTGTTTTTTATTGTGCACCCGCTGCATACGGAAGTAGTGGCATCGCTGAAAAACAGACAGGAGTTGCTGAGTTTTATCTGTGGTTTTGGCGCCTTGCATATGTTGTTGCAATACCTCGATCAGCAGGAAAATAAACCCGAAAAACTGGTGTATTCCTTGCTGTTGTTTGCAGGTGCTTTATTTGCCAAATTATCGTCACTTCCGTTCCTGTTTTTTATCGGGATAATTTTGTTTTTTTATCCGAATCGTTTTGCGTTATATAAAAAAGCGGGACTCACATTCTTGTACCTGCTTATTCCCGTCATTTTTATTTTTGCCATCCGGGAGTGGTTGTTTCGTCCTTTTTATTTTGACGAAAATCCATTGGTGGAGTTCAACAGTATTTCCTATAAACTGGGCACAACGATGCAGGTTTTTCTCACTTACCTGAAGTTGATGTTCTTCCCGTATCCGATGGCGTTTTACTACGGCTATGGGGCTGTTCCGGTGGTGGAGGCAACGGCACCGGTCGCGCTGCTCGGATATGTGGTGTTCGGCGTTTTGTTGTATTACAGCATTGCAGCATTCCGCCGTCGTAAGATGGAAGCTTGTTTCGGTTTGTTTTTTCTCGCTTCTTTGGCGATGTATAACAATCTCACTTTTACCTATCCCGGACTGATGTCGGACAGAGCCATGTTTCTGCCGAGTGCGTGGTTTATTCCAATGCTCATAGTGGGCGGTCAGCAATGGCTGAAGGAAAAAAATATAGCCATTCAACAATATCGGTTTCCGATGTGGTTGGTGGCGGCTGTTTTGTTTGTGGTGGCCGGTATGTATACGGTGCGCCGCAATGCAGCATGGAAAACTCAGTTGTCGATTATGGAGGCGGATATCGCGCACTTGTCAGCAGCTACCTTGCCCAATTATTACTACGCGTGGACGCTCGACAGCGAATTGCGTAAAGGGCAGTCGGAGTACGATCAGCACTATCTTTTGCAGACGGCCAAACAGCATTATGTCCGATCGCTGGAGTTGGGTATAAAAATGGCGGAGCCCTACTATAGGTTGGCGATGCTGTACAAATATTTTCAGTCGCGGCAGGATTCCGCTGTCTTCTACCTTAAAGAATATGTGAAGTACGACACTACACATTCCAAAGGTTTTTATGAGTTGGGGGATGCCTATTTTCAGCAAGGCAATTTTGCGGAGGCACTGCCCGCTTACCGTCGCGCATTTGCCGTGAACCGGCAAGATACCATGGCGCTTTTTTATGCGGTGCAGTCCCTGTATTTATCACAGGGGGCTGATCCTGCGCTGCGACTTAATGATACCTTGTATGCTTTTGCGCCACGATCGGAATATCCGCACCTGAATTATGGCACCATTTATAAGATGTCAGGACAAACAGCAAAAGGATATGCTTATCTCGATTCCGCGGTACAGTATGGCTGTAAAAATGTCCAATTGTGGCAGGATTTGCAACTCTACTACATTTCAGTAGATAATAAGGAAAAATCAGCCTATTACGCCAGATTATTGGGGCAATAACAAACTTGTTGGTGAGTCCGTTTTGTAAGATGTTGAAAACTATAGAATTAGTCTTTAAAATAATTTACTATAAGTATTGACTATTACATATTTTCTGTGTAAATTTAATGTTAATATGTAGGTATGGATAGAAATTTACACGTCCTTTTCTTTTTTATTGCAATACTTGTTTCCTCGTTCGAAGGATTTTCACAGGATTGTAACCCTAAGCCTGTATTCCGTCAGGAACAGTCAGATTCCGTCATGGCATCTTTTATACAGGATTACAATACCGCCCTCAAAACTTCAGATGATGCGTTGTTTGTCAGCAAATGGTTTATTTCCAAGGCGGAATTTGATTCCATCCTGAAAGAGGTAAGTATAAAAAACAGTAACTGTATCACACTGGAAGAATCCAATTTTGATGTGGGCACTAATATGCGTGCCTACAAGAATTTACTGGAGGCGGGATTGAAGACAAAAATCAATGATGTGACATTGCAGGAATATAATCATAATTATTCCTGCGGAAATCTGTTGGATATTATTCGGGTGAAATGTCAGTTGAGATATGCGGAAAACAGAGTTTCCGATTTTAGTTTCCTGATGATAAAACTATCTGAAGATATGTATAAAGTGGCCCGTTATTACGGTGATGCCAGATTGTTAAAATAGACTATGTAATATCAGCTATACCACAAACCATAAAACTACACTATGAAAACTTTATTTACGAACAAACTGCTGCTGTGGCTACTGTTAAGTATCCTGTTCAGTACGTCTGTGCAGGCACAGATGTACAACGACGGACCTATCCGTTTGCGGGTATGGGTGCATAAAGTCTGGTCTTCGGCCAACTGCGGCGATTTAGGTATTCAAGAGTATAATATCAAGGGAATTCGTGCGCGTGTGAGGGATGCATCCGGAACGGGATATATCACGTCGCCTGCGGGTTTCAATGTATCGTTCTGGGGCGATAATAACCGCTTCTACCGATTGACGAGTCCCAATGAATGTCGAGTTATCCAAAATGCCGGCACACCGGCAGACGGTGCCAACGGATACCGTATTCTGGATGTTACTTATCCGAACACACAGGTGCCGATTCAGTTTGAAACATTCCTGACTTCTGCATTCGAGGATGACTGTACAGGTGATGGCCTTTCCTGTGGGCAGGGCAGCGAGTTGAACTATGATGAATGCTGTTGTTTGTTTGGTATCTGTGCTTTGAGTGATGATTATCTGGTGAATAGTACAGGATGGAATGTAGTAAATTTCAGATCGGGTGTAAATGGAGTTGTAAATTATACAACACCCATTTTGCTGAATGCCGGTGGTGAACATAAATACGGAGTAGTATATGCGTATCAATGGGATTGGGTGGGACCACAAAAACCATTGTGTCCTTCACCAAATTATCAGGATGGCAATATTACAGTGACCTGTGATTTTGTAGGCTTGTTTGCCGATACAGACTGGGATGGTGGTACTTGTGGGGTGGCTGTCGCAGGAAATGAAGATATCCGTTTGAAACTTCTTGCAAAAGACAATGATGCCATTACACCTAACTTCGGGAATTTCCCAACAGGTGTGGGATCGTCCATAAAAATATCCCAATCCATACCAGAGTTTAATGGCGTGGCACCAATAAATATCTTTAATAAAACATATAACACGACAGATCAAAATTTCAGTGAGATAAAAATAGCGTGGGACTATTGGGAAGAAGATGGATTTTATTTATCCATCCTTGGATTAGGACTTTCCTGCGGTTCAGATGATAACTATGAAGGCTCCGATTATGCCTTCCCGTATTATTGTGCCAATGGAGATGACTATCACAGCGTTACCAGAGTAGGGCAGCCGGGAACAGCTGTATTTGCAGGTACAACTATTAATTGGAGGGAGAGTCCACCCAATACCTATAATTTTATAGACATTCCGTGTAATTATTCCAGTACGCCGTATGCAAACTGGTCGGCAAGATTCAGATACCGTTGGACCATCGGAACGCCTACCGTGAGTATTGCAACAACAGACTTACAGGGGTGTATCGGTACGCCGGTTTCTCTGACAGCTACCACTACCAATGCTACCTATTATCAGTGGCAGGTAGCGGATTTATCTTCCGCCAGTGCCGGAACTTGTCCTGCAGGTGCCAACTGGACCAATGTTTCAGGGGCGACTTGCAGAACCATCAATTTCCCGCAGACACCCGGAACAAAAGTATACCGTTTGGTGGTATATAACAGGAACGGTGCAGGCAGTACCGGCAGTTCAGGTGCAAAATATGATTCTGCCGTATCTAACTGTGTGCGTGTCACCTATTTCCCTTTTGCTCCGCCAATTGTCAGCGCGGCATGCGGTAAATCAGTACCATCAGGAAGTGCTATCACTTTCACAGTGCCAACACCACCGACCAATAATGCCATCGGCAATTCATTGTCCGGTTGGTCATACAGCTGGAGTATTTCTCCTACTACAAATGTGGCACCTACCACTGGTACAGGTACAACGTTTTCACCTGTATTTACTGCGGCTGCAGCGGGGACAACCTATACGGTGACATTAACAGTGAATGACCCATGTGCACCTGCAAACGCCATTTCTACTTGTAGCTTCACGGTAACCACACCATCCTGCGATCAGATATATGTGGCACCTCCTGCAAATGGCGGTAATGATGCCAATCCGGGCACCGCTACACAACCATATGCAACAATAGCTAATGCATTGGCGAATGTTTCCGGTTCCAGAACGCATATACACGTGATGGGTGGTGCAACTTATCTGGAAGGACAATTAAATATTCCGGCTAATGCCATTGTCGATGGCGGTTGGGAAATCGTCAGTCTGGCCAATGGCGACTGGAGAAAAAACTCTTCCTTAGCAACGACAGTAAATATAAATGCGGTACTCGAAAATAATGCCACATATTCTATTGGTTATCACCGAGGGGTGGTGGCAACTACGAGTAACTGGATTATTCAGGATTTGACAATAAATGTAAATAACGGTGCTTATCAACCAACCGGAACAAGCTATAGTAAAGGAAAAACAATATATGGTATATACCTGAGTGGTGCTACCGGATTTCAGATTCTGCGTACTACTGTCAATACCGGTAATGGTACAGTTGGTAGCAACGGTACAACACCAGCCGGCACTGGAGGTGCCGGAGGCGGTGGAGCCGGTGCAACGGCCGGCGGTGTAGGAAGTACACAAGGCTGTTATGGCAGTGGTGGTTCTAACGGAGGAAATGGAGCTGCCGGTGCCGCTAATAACGGAACAGCAGGTTCTGCAGGTACGGGTGGTACATTAACTACCGGTTCAGGATGTAATGCTGTTAATTGTGATGCTAATGGATCCAACGGGAATAATGGTACCAACGGAGGAAATGGAGGGGCCGGATCAGGATATACTGCCGGTGTAAGACCTGCCACTCCAGGTGCGGCTTCGCCATTCTATCTGCCTTCTGCACAAGCGTCAAATGGTGGCAATGGCGGCGGCGGCGGCGGCGGCGGTAAAGGCGGCGGCGGTGATATTGGTACTTGCTGTACCTGTGGTTGTGGTACTCCTATAAGACCTAATGGTGGCAATGGCGGTAACGGCGGCGGTGGTGGTCTCGGCGGCGGTGGCGGCTGGGGCGGCGGTGGTTCCTTCGGGATATACATCACCGGAGCATCTTCAGGAAGTTTGTTGCAATCTACATTTAATGCGGGTACAGCCGGCACCGGAGGAACGGGAGCTGCCGGTCAGGCAGGCTCGGGAGGCTCCGGAGGAGCCGGAGGGATATCTACTGACAGGTGTGGCTCCGGACGAGGTGGAAATGGAGGAAGTGGAGGCACCGGAGGCGCCGGAGGGCGAGGGCAGGATGGTGCGAACGGACTTGCACAGGGTACAGTCAATCTAAGTTCAGGCTCCATAACAACTACAGGGGGCTTACCTAACGGACCTAATGCCGTAGCGGATTATCTCAAAGCAAGATATCTGAAAGGTTGTACCAATTCCATTATAGAAATAGAAAAGGCTGCGGGCAGTGCTCCGCCTAGTGGCGCATTTGATTTGGGAGTTATGGGTGCCTCATTGGTTAATGATCAATCGCCTAATACATCAACGCTCACCAACACAACAGGAGCACTTACACTTCCGGTGCAGTTTGCAACTACAGGCTGGAAATCGGAAGACCTGACAACGGTGAATGCATGGACAAACTTCATCCGTATTACGGAATCTCGTTCTGTTTTACCACAGATAACGACAACACCAAAGAAAATATGTTCCGGAGAGTCTGTTTCCTTCTCTATTATCGGCAATAGTCCGAATCAGGATTTTACGACTCCGGCAGGAAGTGCCGTGGATTATGAATGGCGGTACAGAAAATATAAAGACGGATTAATTCGTACCACACCGGTGCCGGCTTGGACTTCCGGTACTGGTGCAGGGGCTAACACAATTACGCTGACAAATACAACTACAGATACCGTTACTTTTCTCATTGCAGCACGCGTGAGAGACAAATGTTGCGGCTGGTCGATATGGGTATATGATTCCGTGTTGGTAGCACCGGCTATCAACCCTCCGACAGCCTGGACAGTATGTGCAGGTTCGCCGGCCAGCGGAGCCAATGTATGTCTCACAGATCCGGCTCCATTGTGTGTGAATGTGCCAACATTGCCTGCATCTAATCCTGCTTATGCGCAGTTGCAATACAGATATACTACAGATAATGGTACCAACTGGACTGCCTGGAGCACAACGCGCCCTACGAATATTCCAAAATCAGTAGGTACAACCATTGTGCAAACTATGTTGGTAGTGCCGTCGTCTATGAATCAAGGGCCAAACTGTGATACTGCCGTATACAGCGGTGATATCAGATGGACGATTAATGATACGGTATCTGCGGATGCTGGTGTAGTAGATGTCGCCGGTTGCGGTAATACCAGTCAGGTGGCTACCTTCTCCGCGGCGACACCGGCGGTAGGTACCGGACAGTGGACATTGGTTAGTGCATCTCTCGGCGTAACTTCTAATCCGGTTGTGCCGACCTCATCTACGACGCTGTTAGTGGATGTACCATTTGGTGGGAATGCCACCTATAGATGGACGGTAACAAATGCTTCCTGTAGTAATTTCAGGGATGTGTCCGTCACAACATCGGCTGTTAGTCCGGGCATCATTACGCAACAGTCAGATGCCTGCTATACGTGTCTGATTCAGAACGGAAGTACATACACTTACTATGATTATTTGGGAGATATCATTGTGCGTATAGAAGATTTAACCGGTGGCGCATATTCACCGCTGGCATTGGGAAATACGGAAGTATGTACGCATATCCACCCGTACACACCACAGACATGGACGGTAGCCTATCCGGATTCTATGCCGTATCTGCGCAGATGGTGGTCTATTTCTCCGGAATTCCCGCAGGGAAGACACGCCAGAGTAACGTTGTTCTTTACTGCAGCGGAACTGGCTTCTTTGCAGGCTAAAGCAGCCGGTACACCATATGCATTCAGTGGTACAAATCTGCGCGTGAGTAAGTTCCCTGGCGGTGGCGGCGGTGCGTTCTCCGGCCCGAATGGTGACCCTGCAATCCATACGCCGGGCGGCCTTATGTTGGGGGCAGGTCAGGGTTATTATGGAGGTAATACAACATGGACAGATCCGGTATTCTCTGCTTACGGCAGCGACTATCAGGCACAGTTTATTGTAGATACTTTCTCGACATTCTATATTCATCCGGTCCGCTTCCCTTATGAGGTTTTACCGGTGGAATTAGTGTCATTCACCGGAACCAATGTGGGAGATAAAAACCTGCTGAAATGGACGACAGCAACAGAACAGAACACGGATAAGTTTGTGGTAGAGAAAAGCGTGGATGGTATAAACTGGTTCTACCTGGGCGAAAAACCGGCAGCTGGCAACAGCAGTAATACACTTCACTACGAACTGTACGATAACTTACCGCTGATAGGAAATAATTACTATCGATTGAAAATGATAGACAAAGATGCTACCTTCAGCTACAGTCAGGTGATTAATATACCACTACGGGAAGGTGCAGCCATTGATGGTATCATTGCGGTATATCCGAATCCGGCTACCAATCAGTTGAATGTATTAATATCTGCTTCGGCGAGTGCCAATACATTGATGAGGGTGTACGATGTAACGGGAAAAGAAATGATGAGCAACGGCGTTTCCTTGCAGAAAGGTATCAATACTATTGAGTTGGATATCTCAACACTGGCAAAAGCATCTTATATGCTGGATATCAGTCTGAATAACAAATCTTTCGTAGAGAAATTTGTGAAGAAGTAAATAAACTATGAAAAAAACGGAGGGCGAAGCTTTAGCTTCGCCCTCCGTTTTTTATGGCGCCGGAAAATTGATTTTCGCGGAGTTTACCTCTTCTATTTTCTTTTGTAAGTTCGGATCTTCCGGGAATCTTTGTTTTAAAACATGTAATATGCTATCCGCTTCTTGCTGGCGGTTGTTTTTTACGAGCATATTAATCAGGTTGTTGGCAGAATAATTGAAGAATCCTTCTTTATTCATCACCATGCTGAAATAATGATAAGCGGAATCTATCTGCCCGGTGTTCCAGAATGTAAAACCGAGGTAATTGACTCCGGAAAGGAAATTGCTGTCCAGAGCATAACATTGTCTGAATTTGGTCAGCGCAGCAGTGTCGTTTCTGCGGTACAGATCGACCAGTCCCAGCAATTCCCAGGTGAGCGGTGATCTGTCAGAATTAGCCAGCGATTGCTGTGCATATTTTTCTCCGGTCGCAATATATTTATCCGTCATTGCACGGTCAAAATCCGGTTTTGTTTCTTCTTTCAATGCAAAGTGAATATACGTGCCGGCTACAATCCTGTTGGCTACCACTGATTTTGTCAGGTGGGGCATATCTCTTTCAAATAGCGTAAAATAATCCCGCCATGCAGATGTTCTGTAATAAGTGAATATGCTCCAGATGGTAATAATCAGCAGGACAATTTTATTATTGAACGGACGAGAAATGAATTCCTTATTGGTCTCCAGTATTGCTGTAGCTAATAAAATGCAAAAGCCGAGAGAAGCGATGAAATTGTAACGGTCCATCACGATGCCGGCAACATACTCGAAAAAGTTAATCGCATAGGCGATGGAAAGACAAAAAAACAGGAAGGAAAATAAATACAACTTTTGTGTTTTGTATTTATAAACAGACCATCCGCCCCATGCTGCCAATAAAATAAACGCGCAGATGTTCTGCCAGCTAAAAAGAGGAGTCAGTTCTATGGCATAGCTGCCAAAGTAAAAATGATATCCGGTTGGTATCAGTAAGAATTTAAGATAGTAAAACAAGGAGGTGAATGTCAGTGATAATCTGTTCAGAAAAGTATTGTTGCCAATCAAAGGATTCTCCGCGATAGTTAATGCTGTCTTGTCGGTTAGTTCATAATCTAGTTGAGATATGAAAAATTCTCTGACTCCAAAAGAAATCAGAAATAAAATGTATGTAATAATGCCCGCAGCTATTAGGTGTTTCCAGTTTGTTTTTCTGAATAGAAAAATTGAGACAAGAGGAATGATGGCAAAAGAATAGGCATCTCTTTTGCACAGCAACGCCAGTGAAATCAGCAGCAGGAAAAATAATATCCGGTAATATTGTCTGAAGTCATAGGCTTTAATTAATTGAATAGCAGCTGCCATCCCCAGTAGCATACTCAACAGGTTGTCCCGGCTTTTTATATTGGCCACCACACTCACATGGTTGGGATGCACAAGAAAAAATATACAGGTGATGAGTGCCAACGTTTTTAGCCGTTGCTCATCTTCCGTCCAGCGCAACGTGAGCATTAATCGGTATAATACACTCAATAAAATGAAGTAGATAAATACATTCATCGCATGTCCGCTTGCCGGTGTGAATGCGCCAAACAACTGCTGCTCCAACCAGAAGGAAAGGATAGTCACAGGTCTGTAATCGCCATTGGCATACCAACTGTTGAAGATATCTTTGATCGGATGTTCACTGTTGTTTAATTTTGCCAATGAGGTGATAATGTAGTCGTCATCCAGATTGAATCCGAACCGTACCGTCCATGCATACAGTAAAAATGTGCCGGCCGCCAATATCAGATATGGATACAATGTGTGCAGCAGGGAACTATTTCCCGGTACATTTTTGTTATGAGTAGTCTTTGCGGACATGTGTTATCTGAAAAAAGAAAAAGTTGGCATATGCTTCCAAATCTATGTAAATTTATAGCAATCTGAGGTATTTTCTTATTTTTGAATAAAATTTAGACTATGAAATTTCTCATTCGTTTCCTGATAAAAGTTGCCACCGTAATTGTACTTTCCTATATGCTGCCATCTTTCGGGATGGAAGTCACGGTGGCATCTCCGGTGGATGCCGTAAAAGTAGCGTTGGTACTGAGTGTACTCAATGCATTTGTTAAACCCGTGTTGCAGTTTCTGGCACTCCCAATTTCTTGTCTTACATTGGGCTTGTTCTCACTGGTTATCAGCGCGGCCATGGTATTACTCACGGATTATCTGTTAGTCGGTTTCCATGTAGATGGCTGGCTCGTGGCACTGGTATTCAGTCTGGCTTTTTCTGTCATCAGTTCTATCGTGGAAAAATTCATCGTAGACGACAAGCAATAAACACTTATTGCCCGTACTGAAATAATGTCTGTTTATATACATTAAACAGGTAAGGTTGTCAGTTTTTTACGGCCTAATCTGAAATATTGTCGCTTTCGTTCAGTTACATATGGCATTTTATGTAGCAGGTATGTATTTTGACGGTTAGTTGTCGTACAAATTGTACAACTTTCCATCAGAAAAAGTACCGTATGAATCCAAATAATTATACCATTAAATCGCAGGAAGCCATTGCCGCGTCCCAGCAGATTGCTTTTGATTTAAACCATGCTCAGTTGGAAACATTCCACCTGCTGAAGGCCATCCTTGATACGGATCAGGATGTGACGCCTTTCCTGTTTAAAAAACTGGGAGTCTCCATGCCCAACGTACAGATGGAACTCGATGCCTTGCTGAAAAATCAGCCCACTGTTTCGGGTGACAGCATGAAATATCCGTCCCAGCAACTGGCACAGTCGCTGCTCAAAGCGAACTCCTATCTCAAAGAGTTTAATGATGAGTATGTGTCTATCGAGCATCTGTTGCTGGCATTGCTGAATACTGGCGACGCGACCGCGCAGCTGCTCAAAAAGAATGGCGTGGCGGAAAATAATCTCAAACAAGCTATTAAAGAACTCAGAAAAGGACAAACCGTGAATAATCCAAGTGCAGACACCACCTACAATTCATTGGAGAAATACGCTAAAAACCTGAATCAGTTAGCGCAATCCAATAAACTCGACCCTGTGATTGGCCGCGATGAGGAAATCCGCCGCGTGCTCCATATCCTGTCACGAAGAACCAAGAATAACCCGCTGCTCGTTGGGGAGCCGGGAGTTGGTAAGACGGCTATTGCCGAAGGCATCGCACACCGTATCGTGAGCGGTGATGTACCCGAAAACCTGAAGTCTAAAATAATTTATTCACTCGATATGGGCGCACTCGTTGCCGGGGCAAAATATAAAGGTGAATTCGAAGAACGATTGAAGGCCGTAATAAAAGAAGTGACGACCAGCGACGGACAAATCATTCTTTTTATCGACGAAATACATACGTTGGTAGGTGCCGGCGGTGGTGGCGAAGGCGCCATGGATGCTGCCAATATCCTGAAGCCTGCACTCGCCCGTGGTGAACTCCGTTCCATCGGTGCGACCACCTTGAATGAATATCAGAAATACTTCGAGAAAGATAAAGCGCTCGAACGCCGTTTCCAGAAAGTGATGGTGCAGGAGCCAAGTCCGGAAGATACTGTGTCTATCCTGCGCGGACTGAAAGAGCGATATGAAGCGCACCACAAGGTGACGATTAAGGATGAGGCGATCATCGCCGCGGTGGAACTTTCTAGCCGCTATATCACCAATCGTTTCCTGCCGGATAAAGCCATCGATCTGATTGATGAGGCGGCGGCAAAACTGCGACTGGAAATGGATTCTGTGCCGGAAGAATTGGATGAACTAGATCGCAAAATCCGACAATTGGAGATAGAACGCGAAGCCATAAAGCGGGAAAATGATACGGTAAAAGTGGAGGATTTATCCAAAACGATTGCCGACCTCTCGGAAAAACGCACCGCGCTGCGCGCCAAATGGGAAGGTGAAAAAACGATACTGGATAAAATTCAACATGCAAAAACCGCCGTCGAAAATTACAAACTGCAGGCAGAGCAGGCAGAGCGCAATGGCGATTATGGCAAGGTGGCAGAATTGCGTTACGGAAAAATAAAAGAAGAAGAAAAGAAACTCAGCGAGCTGGAAGCGGAACTGCAAACCATGAAAGAAGGCAGCCGCCTGATGAAGGAAGAGGTAGCCGCGGATGATATTGCAGAAATCGTATCGAAATGGACCGGTATTCCGCTGGCAAAAATGCTGCAAACGGAAAAAGATAAACTGCTGCATCTCGAAGATTACCTGCACCAACGCGTGGTAGGACAGGAGGAAGCCATCGTGGCAGTCGCCGATGCGATTCGCAGAAGCCGTGCCGGTTTGCAGGATCCGAAACGTCCGCTTGGTTCCTTCCTCTTTGTTGGTACCACCGGCGTCGGGAAAACGGAATTGGCAAAAGCATTGGCGGAATTGCTGTTCGATGATGAAAAGGCAATGGTGCGTATCGATATGAGTGAATACATGGAAAAACACAGCGTATCCCGATTGATCGGTTCACCGCCGGGATATGTCGGATACGATGAAGGCGGTCAGTTGACAGAAGCTGTTCGCAATCATCCGTATTCCGTGGTGTTGCTGGATGAGATAGAAAAAGCGCATCCGGATGTGTTCAATATCTTGCTGCAGGTGCTCGAAGATGGCCGACTCACCGATAACAAAGGCAGAGTGGTGGATTTCAGAAATACGATTATTATCATGACCTCCAATATCGGTTCTCATCTGATACAACAGAATTTTGAAAATGTGAAATCCGATAATGAAGTGTTTGCTGCTACGGAAACATCTAAAGCGCAAATCTTTGATGCACTGAAACGCGTATTGCGCCCGGAGTTCTTCAATAGAATTGACGAGGTGATCATGTTCAAGCCGCTGCTGCAGGATGATATTACACAAATTGTGAGAATTCAGTTGAATGGGTTGAAAAAACAACTCAAGAATATGGATATTGAAATGGAGTACACCGACGAGCTGGTGGCGCATTTTACCAAGGAAGGATATGATCCGCAGTTCGGCGCCAGACCGCTGAAAAGGCTTATCAACAGGGAATTGATTAATCAGTTGTCTAAGATGATACTCGCCGACAAGATTGATAAATCCAAACCGGTAATTGCAGATAGTTTCGAGGATGCTATTGTGTTCAGAAATCAATAATCCAATCCAGATTAAAACTAAAAAATCCTGCCATATGGCAGGATTTTTTTATATCAACTAACAGTCGGTTTTATTTTGCGGGCTGTTGTGGTGTCAATGGGTTGCTCGCCGGTTGTTGTGCAGGCTGTGCAGGTGCGGCAGGAGCTGCCGGTACATTCATTTTGGCAGCACTTTCCGTGATGGTTTTTACTTTATCTGCCGCTCCTTCCTTAGGAACTACAAACGCAGTTAAAACACACAATACCAACAGTACGAGTGCACTGCCCCAGGTGGTTTTTTCCATAACATCACCGGCACTTTGTACGCCAATCACATTGGAAGCTGCACTTCCGATGCCACCGCTCAATCCGCCGCCTTTAGGATTTTGCACTAAAACGATCAGGATGATGAACAGGCATACCACGATGATCAATACAGTTAAAAATGTAAACATATTATTGTTCTTTTTGAAGTTTTTCTATCAAGCCTGCAAAGTAAGCACTTTTTTCGGGAAATTTCAAAAGAAGTGCGTTATAAATCTCTAAAGCTTTGTCGGTTTTACCTTGTTTGGTGTATATTTTGGCCAAAGTCTCCGTCATCATGTCTTGCCGGAATTGCACCGACTCGGTGGCAACCTTGGTGACTTCTTCGTCAATTTCATTGAATAAATCCACTTCGCCTTCCTCAAAAACAGGCTCAAACAGTTTGTTTTCCTCCGCCTGGATTTCCTTTTTGTGCGCGATGGTCTGCTCCACTTCGTAGCGCGGAATCGCTATCCATTCCTTTTCTTCGATGACCGGCGCAGGTGCAGCGGTTTGTATCTGCAACTGTCCGTCCAGCAGTTGCAGCCATTCTACAAAAGTATGCGGTGCCTCCGTTTCCAGTTGTTGGATGTCCGGAACAACCGGTGATTCGGGCTGCGCATCGTATGTGTCAATGATTTCAGCAGTTTTCTGCTCAGTCACCTGCTTCATCTCCGTGATTGCCGTTGATTTATCAGTGCTGAGCGGTAATATGCTATCAGTTACAACAATTTCTCCGACAGCAGTGATAGCTGTTGCAGGTACTTCCGGTATAGTAATGTCAGGCGCTTCCGGTTTTGTAATTTTTTCCGGTACGAATACGATGTCTTTCGGTTTTTCCGTAATAACCGGTATAACATCCGTATCAGGTTCTATAAACTCTTCAATAATCTCCGTTTTTTCCGGAATGTTTTCAGTAACTGGTGGTTGCTTGTCAGTAATGACAATATCCTGGATAGTCGGGATAAACAACGGCGCTTTTTGCGCGGTTGTCGGTATGCTGACAACTTCCGCTTCGTCACTGTCGTAATGGGTATTGTCCGCCGTGTCCGGTAATTCCGCAGTCACCACTTCTTCCCCGAAATTATCCGGCGTTTCCGTTGGTAGTTGCATATCTGCTGTTTCCGGAATATAAATATCCTCCGTAGCTGTAATTGCTGCCGATGTAGCAGAATTCATTTCCGGCTCGTCTATGTCGTAATGGGTAATAACTTCGTTGTCGGCAATATTTTCCGTTACGGTGCTTTCTGCTGTTTGCAACACTTCTTCCGGGGTTGTATCGTCGTAAGCTGCAGTGTTTTCTGTTACACCGGATTTTATCCGTTCCCGTTCTGCCTTCATTTCCTGTAGTTCTGCCAGAATGCGTTCCGCTACAGATAATGGTTTAGTCGGCGTCGGAGCAATATTTACAGGCGTTTCTGCAATAATGTCGGCAGTTGGCACTTGTAGTGCAGTTTCCTGCTTTTCTTCGGCAACGGGTGTCTCCTGAACCGCTGCTTCTATTTCCTGTATTTGCGGAACGGCTGTTGCAGCGACTGTATTTTCTGTTGTAACAGGAACGATATTCTCCGTAATAGCTTCAACTGGTTCCGCAGCAGGAATAACTGTCGGTGTCTCTGCTGATGGATGATGCAGTTTACTGTCGGGTTGTGTCAGCAGCTGATACAGCAAGGCACGATTGTGCGTGTAAAATGCAGTCTGTTGCACAGTGGTATGGTCGCGTTCGGGTTGGTTCAGCAGCGCGTAGATGCGGAATAAAGGAATATGTGGATATTGCTCCGACCATTGCTGCACGGTAGCAGCCGGCACGGATGCCAGTAGCTGCGGCGAAGCCAGTATGTCCTTTATTGCACTATCCATTTTACCAGTTACCAAAAGTACGATTAAAAATCTGTTGCACTAAGCGTTCATAAATGGTATTTGTCAGCCCGTTTTCGACGTCCGAAAACTGACGGTTGGCATCAAAATTTTCGCCGTCCCGAAAAGTCTGCGTAAAACTTTTGGTAGCCTCCACCTTGTTGATGCATTCCACTTTGACGGAAATATTCAACCTGTTTTGTGCCGTTGTCTCCGTGTTGGTAATCGCCACCGGCTCGATGGAATATTCCGTAATGGTGGCGGCAAAGTCCAGGTCGCCGCTGTCGCGGATTAATGTCAGTCTCGTTTCGCGCAGGAATTTTTCTTTCAGCAATTCCGTAAATGCCGGAGCGGCATTGGGATTTTGCAGGGTGGAAATATTGATGGTCTGCGCAATATTGAAAGTTTTCCAGTTAGGATCCACGCTCGCATCTGTAAATCGGTAGATTTTGCAGGATGAAATGAAAAATACGAGCAGGATAATGTTGCTCAGTATAAATTTCCGGGATATTTTATCAGTCAATGTTTTTTTCATAGCAGGTTGTTGCGGTACGCAAATGGAAATCGCTTAGTTTTCCAGATCGTATTCTTTGATTTTTCTGTATAAGGTTCGTTCTGAAATGCCTAAGTCCAGCGCGGCATCTCTGCGTTTTCCGCGGTGTTTGTCCAGCGCCTTCACAATCATATTTTTCTCCATTTCCGCCAGCGACAGATTTTGTTCAATGTTGGAAATCTCGTATTCAGGTTCTTTATTCAGAATAATAGTCGGATTGCTGTGGTGTACAGGTTCTGCCACCGGCAGTGGCTTACTGCCAAAGTCGAGTTGCTTGCCCGGCTGATCGCTCATCACATCGCTGAAATCAATCTTGGAAGCATCATAATTGCCGTTGCTCATGTTCCAGACAAAACGCTTCAGGTCGTTCAGATCATGCTTGATGTCAAATATCATTTTGTACAGCAACTCACGGTCGGTGAAAGATGCCTGTTCCGCACCACCCGGTACCAATGTTGGCAAGGTATTGACGACAGGAATAAAGGCCTGTAGTTCCTCGCGGGTAACGATTTTATCTTTGGATAAAACCGATACCTGTTCAGCGATGTTCTTCAATTCGCGGATATTGCCCGGAAAGCGGTAGCTGGTCAGAATGTCTCTCGCGTCTTCGGAAATTTGTATCGGTGGCATTCTGTATTTTTCGGAGAAATCGGAAGCGAATTTGCGGAATAATACCAGGATATCTTCTTTGCGCTCGCGCAATGGCGGTACAAAAATCGGAACGGTATTCAGTCGGTAATACAGGTCTTCGCGGAATTTCCCTTCCTGAATTAATTTAGGCAGATTGACATTGGTGGCGGCCAGTACACGCACATCCGTTTTTTGCACCACAGAAGAGCCCACTTTGATAAATTCACCGCTTTCCAGCAAACGCAGCAGGCGAGCCTGTGTGCCTATCGGCATTTCCCCGATTTCATCCAAAAAGATAGTGCCGCCGTTGACGGTTTCGAAATAGCCTTTTCGTTTGTCGTGTGCGCCGGTGAAAGCTCCTTTTTCGTGTCCGAACAATTCGGAATCTATGGTGCCCTCCGGAATGGCGCCGCAGTTGACCGCGATGAAATGTTCATGTTTCCGCGTGGACAGGTGATGTATGATTTGAGAAAATACTTCTTTCCCGACACCGCTTTCTCCTGTAATCAGCACAGAGAGATTGGTGGGTGCCACGCGTACCGCCACTTCCAGCGCTCTGTTGAGCGCGGGCGCATTGCCGATGATGCCGAAGCGTTGTTTTACAGATTGTAATTCCATATTATTCTGATAAGCCGGAAGTCCGGTGTTATTTAATTTTTGTCGGCGGAGGTGTCAGCGCTCTCACGACACGGCAACGCAGGGTAGCTTTGTTGGCGCTTTCCACCAGCACTTCTACATATTGCCCGATCTGATAATGCTCTTTCGGGAATACACACATTTTGTTTTGTGAATTGCGGCCGGCCAGTTCCTCTTCACTTTTCTTGGAAATTTTTTCTATCAGCACCTCATATGTCTTGCCAATATCTTTGAGGTTGTTTTCCAGAGAAAGACGATTTTGTAAGTCCACGATTTCCTGCAGGCGGCGCTTTTTCACCGGCTCCGGAACGTCGTCCGCATATTTGCGTGCGGCCAGCGTGCCCGGGCGTTCGGAGTAGAAAAACATATAGCTGTAGTCGTACTGCGCATAACGCATGATGGACAAGGTATCTTCATGTTCTTCTTCCGTTTCTCCGCAGAAGCCTGCAATCACATCAGAGGAGATGCCACAGTCCGGAATAATACGGCGGATAGCATCCACACGGCCGATATACCAATCGCGGTCGTAAGTTCGGTTCATGCGCTCCAGACAGGCAGAGTTGCCCGACTGTACCGGCAGGTGAATGTATTTACAGATGTTGTTGTATTTAGCGATGGTATGCAGCACCTCGTCGGTGATATCCTTTGGGTGTGAAGTGGAAAAGCGCACCCGAAGATGCGGGTGAATATTGGCCACCATTTCCAGAAGCTGCGCGAAATTCACCAGTGTCGGCGCGTCTTTTTCGGTTTGCATTTGTTCGCCCTTCCATTTGTACGAGTCCACATTCTGTCCGAGCAGCGTCACCTCGCGGTAGCCTCTGTCAAATAAATCCTGTGCTTCTGCAAGTATGGATTCCGGATTCCGGCTGCGTTCGCGTCCACGTGTGAAAGGTACGACGCAGAATGAACACATATTGTCGCAGCCGCGCATGATGGAAACAAAAGCTGTCACGCCGTTTTTATCCAATCGCACCGGCGAAATATCCGCGTAGGTTTCTTCTCTCGAGAGTAATACATTCACGCCCTTTTGTCCGGTTTCGGCTTCGGCCAGTAATTCCGGCAGCGAGCGATAGGCATCAGGGCCCACCACCAGATCCACCAGTTTTTCTTCTTCCAGTAATTTTGATTTCAATCGCTCCGCCATGCAGCCGAGTACGCCCACCAGCATATCCGGTTTCTGTTCCTTCAGTTCGTTGATGGATCTCAGTCGCTGACGCACGGTCTGTTCCGCTTTTTCGCGGATGGAGCAGGTATTGAGTAATATCAGATCCGCACTGAAAACATCTGCCGTCAGCGAGTAGCCCTGTTTAGCCAAAATGGATGCTACAATCTCACTGTCATTGAAGTTCATCTGACAGCCATAGCTTTCAATGTAGAAATGCTTGTTATTGCGCAGTTCCGCACCTTCCAGTTGTATCGTCAGCGCTTCTCCCTGACGGGATTCGTCGTGCTGTTTGTGTTCGATATAATCTTGTAATTCGTTCATTTTTAATTTCTCTACGGGTTTCGCGGAATCATCGCCGCAAAAGGTCTGCAAATAGCCAGCAAAATTACGAAAAATTACGGATAGTGACAATTTGACAGGGTTAAAATGTCGCTGAAATCTTAATTTTTATTAATTATTACACAGATGGAACGCATTGTAATACGCAGGGGTTAATTGCGACGTATATAATACAACGTATTAACACTATGACCAATTCAACAAGCACAGAGAAGGAAAAAGCGATTCCGGCTATGACGGCCTTTTTCTGGTGGTGTTCCGGTGCGAACACTGATATCCTGAAAAATAGTCTGCATTCCGAACAGCAAAAGTATGTCGGTATCGGTGCGACCGTGTTTTTCACCGGATTGCTGGCCTCGCTTTCGGGTGGCTACGCGTTGTTTTCCGTATTTCAGCAAGTGTTGCCCGCGGTGGCATTCGGGATAGTCTGGGGACTCGTGATTTTCAACCTCGACCGCTTCATCGTTTCCACGCTTCGGAAGGAAGACAGTTTCTGGTCGGAATTCAAGTTGGTACTGCCGCGGCTGGTGCTGGCAGTTATTCTGGCTATTGTCATTTCCAAGCCGCTGGAACTGAAGATTTTTGAAAAGGAAATAGCGCAGAAAGTAGCGGAAAAGCAGCGCCTTTTCGCCATTGAAGCCCAGCGGCAGACAGAGAAACAATTCGATCCGGTGGCGGACAGTTTGCGCAATGAGATTGCCTACTACAAAAATGAGATTGCGAAAGTGGCAGCTGTCCGAGATACGTTGTACAACGCGTTTATCGGGGAGGCGGAAGGCACGAAAGGGACATTTAAGCTGGGCAAAGGGCCGGTATACAAGGAAAAGAAAATGCAGTATGATAAGATAGAGCAGGAAATGAAAGAGCTGCAGGCAAAATATCAGCCGCTGATAGATGAAAGGGAACGCCAGATTTTACAGGTGAAGGCGCAGCGCGACAGCGCGATGGCAAAGGCGCAACCTGTTATTTCCGGATATGACGGACTGATGGCGCGCCTCGACGGACTGGCGCAGTTGCCGCAACTGCCCAGCTATTTCATTATGCTGTTGTTTATTTGTCTGGAAACGGCACCGGTATTCGCCAAATTGTTTGCCGGCAAAGGTCCGTATGATGAACAGCTTCGCAATCTGGAACATGGCATCGCGCATGCCGCGCAGGAGGCCATCCGCGAACGCACGTTCAAAGGAGACATGGAACGCCGACGCTATACCGAGACCGGAGAGGCGCAGGTAACACAGGATATTTCCACACAACTCGAAAAGATACGGCTGATGTCGGAAGCAGAACTCGCCATCACCCGACAGACTGTTCAGGATTGGATGGAGCAGGAACAGGTGCAATGGAAGGAGCGGGAAGAGGGGGCGTA
>ERZ1645187.1364-NODE-1364-length-22516-cov-13.458038_pt1 | contig 22516 bp, 20 predicted proteins | sample MGYA00575352_ERZ1645187 | MGnify/ENA primary metagenome ERZ1645187 (study PRJEB40837, sample SAMN11349314) | freshwater sediment metagenome | isolation source: river sediment | host: Sediment | place: India: Wazaribad , New Delhi | collected 2017-02-21 ... | reverse complement strand
CCGTGAAACTTGGTAGGCCGTGCGGGATTCGAACCTGCGACCAACGGATTAAAAGCCCGAGGGTCTATGCCAGATGCGTTAAGCAAGATCCAAGAAGTTTCCAGACAGTCGTGCACGATACCGCGCCCGGCCACGGTCGTCAATCGCCTCGTCCTCCATGGTTTATCCGGCCGCCGCCGCAAAAGGCATGCTGCGCCTGATGTTGCGGGGCGTTGTCGTCTCGCTACTTTCGTGAATCGTGCGGAAGTCTTGTGCCGATTCCCCGGAGTAGGACCGGGAATTCTCCGGTCCTGATGTGACGATTCGGGTAGGAGAATTCAGCCTCGCGCGGCTTCGTAATCCCTGGACTGGCGCGGGTTTTGGCGCGGGCGGGATCGGCAGATCCCCGGTGGAGGGAGGGGCGGTGTGTGCCGGAGCGCTGAAGTCGCCCTCTGGGCGGCGAGGTGTAACCTGTACGAGGGGGAGAGGTAAACACCAAAGGTACACCAGCGCATCGGCGCGCGGTCGGTGGCGGATTCTTCGACTGCGGTGATCCGCCAAGCGCCGGCGCTCGAAGAGCGACGTGCGCTTGGCCCATGTAGCCCTCGCGCGCGAGACGCGAGGGCGTATATCTGGCCATTCACGTCGACGAACGGCGTCGATCCCGAAAAGGCACACGACCATTCTGGGCGGGCTGCTGGTGTGGTGAGGAGAAGGGCGTAGAAGTGAGATCCGTTACGGAAGGGCGCGGAGGCCGAACAGAGTGTCAGTGGTGAGTGTGCGGCCCTCTCCGTCCAGCAGCGTGATGGTCGAGGACCGTCCGCGCCCGCGGCACAGGATCGAAATGAGTCCCGCCTCGGCGAGCCGGCCGACTGCGTCGTAGTACGCGTCGCGCGACACTGAGAATTCGGCAGCGATGTGCTGGCCGAGATCGAGCGTTGTCGTGCGGCGTCTCGTCGCCGTGGTCCAGATCGCCACTGCAGTGGCGAGCGACTTCCCCCGCAGTGCGGCTGCGCGGCGCAACCAGTCGATTCGGGCGGATATATGGGATGTGCGACGAAAGCGAGGTGGCTGCGGCTGGTGGAGAGCGTCGGTCATGGCTAGACTTGTCCAGGTGATGTCATCTGGATGTTGCGGCCTCTTGAGGCCACGCGCCTCAACCTGTGCGGACGGGCTGCTCTCCGCTCACTTTCGCGCTACGCGCGCCTTTTCCTGGTGAAGTTTCCTGACCCAACCGTAGCGGATAGGATCATCGCGAAGCAGGAACGCTGTGATCTCGTCTCGCTTGGCCTGGTCTGCACGCAGAAGGATGCCGCGCAGGTCATGGTCGATCGACCGCTCGTTAGCGCCCCGTTCGGTCGCCTTCGCGTACCAGTCACGGCCGAGATCGTAGTGTCCGAGCTCGAAATTGACCGCGCCGAGCAGGGTGCAGGGGCGAAAGTCGTTCGGCGTGAGGGCGTGAGCTTGGCTGCCAAACCGGAGCGCTTCATCCCATCGCCTCAGATCGCGCATGACGCCCCCGTGAGTGGTGGAAATGGCCGAACGCAGCTTCGTGGCCTTCTGCCGCTCCGCGGGGATCGACGTTAGAAGCTCGTGGGCGCTGCCGGCCTGTTCGCATTTGCGATAGTGGCTGCTGGCATTGACCGCGTTCCACGGGTCGCCAGTTCGCTTGTACTCGCCCGCATGGAACTGGGCCTCCCGCGCGTGGTGCGCGATCTGAAGCTCGTCGGAGTAGTACGCTCGGCCTTTAGTCGTCAGCCAGACGACGTCTTCGTCGGTGAGGCGATTGCCGCCGTCGATCCGTCGAAGAATGTCCATCAACTGCGCGAAGCAGTCCTGCTCGATGAACTCATCGAGTCCATAGCGGGCGCGGAGCGCTTGGTTTTTCTGCTTGGCGATGTACTTCGGATCGCTCTCCCGCGCGCGACGTGTCGCCTCCTGCTGGGCTGCCCACGCGGCCTCACGGGCTTTTTGCTCGGCGGCTCGTGCCAGCATCGCGGCGTGCTCGGCTTGCCGTTCGGCTTCGGCCGCCTGCTGGCGCTGAACTTGTTCCGCGCTGGCGGCTTCCCGGAACGCGTCATACGTGATTTCGCCTCGAGCGAAGCGTCCGAGCGCTGTGAGTCCTTGCTGCCGCAGGAAGGTGAACTGAAGCGTCGTCAGTGGGCGATGCTGTTTCAGGTTATCGAGAATGTCGCGCAGGCGGCTTGCTGGGATGCTGGCGCCGGGGAGGTCGCTCACCAAGAAGTGACTGGCGGTATCGATCAAGTTGTGAGCGGTCATGCGGCATGCACGCTGCGTCGTGTCGTGCAGATCCTCGCAGTGAGGATGCTGCGGCGCAGCTGAGTGTGAGTAGAGGTGGTCGATATGTTAATGCCATCCGAACGATCAAGGGTGCCATGTGTTGCGGAGGCTACTGCAAGCGCACGATCATGCTCTGCGTTGAAAGCGGGGGGGCGATGCTCCCGCGACTGATGCGCCTGTTTCGTGTCAGATCCTGCCCGGTCATTGCTTGGAACGGCATGATCGGCTCAGCGCGATCCACGACGGGCGGGATGCCGGGTGTCCTGGCGTCGGCGGGAGTGTTCGAAAGAACCGCGTGACGGCGCTTGCGGCCGTTTGAAGAGTCTTGTGGAGCAGTTCCATACCGCTTTCATTGTCGTCTTCAACAATGAGTGTACCGACCTGGATGGTCACCGCCGGGGTCTGCTCCTGCCAGCAGTTTGGATCGACCGTGAAGCGGGATCTTCCCCACTGCATCTCGACGCGCATCCGGCGGGAGCTAGTGCCGGTGCGGCGCCCCTCATCCCTCGGTGATCGCCGTCGTGTGTCGCGGCATACCTCAAGCCAAAGGGGTGATCGCGCGAGTTCTTGCGGCATCTCGATCGTCCTGGTCAGTCTGTCTTCTGCCGATACGCTGCGCTTTGCGCGCGCCTCGGCCTCCGCTGCCAAGATCACATGCCAGACTGCCGCCGCGCGGATGTCGGTGTGTATTAGGTGATGTGCCAGTGTCTCGGTCGTCCGTTCGAACACGATGACTAGGGTAGTGCGGCTGTACTTCGTCTCTTGGGTGGCGATCGGAAGGTAGGCGACGACGTACTGGAAACCCAGATTCCCGTTTCGATCCTCGATGTGGCGCTTGTGCTCGACCAGCGCATCACCCATCAGCCGCTTTCGCCACTTGGAAATCGTTGTCTGATGCAGTGCGTAGCGCTTGCGACTCGGCCGCTCGGGCGATGCAGCGAGAAAGGCTTGTGCCCAGGCAAAAAGCCGGGCGGGGCCCAGCGTGCTCGCTCCCATAAAGAGAGGAAAGGCCCACGACCACGCCGGATCAAGATGTCTCTCGCATTCGGCGACGAGAGAGTCGAATTCTTCCTCAGTCATCGTCGTTCTACGATCGGATCGAGCCCCACGTGGCCCTTCGCTCCAATGATTTTCCTCATGCTTGAGGGCTTCCCAGTCATATGCCTTTTCCAGCCGCGCCCTACATCGTGGGCGGGCCTGGAAGCCGCGTCCCCTCTGGGCTGGCGGGTCTGAAATCTCGGTCGTGAATCGCCATCGCTCGGACCTCGTTGTAGTGCCGGGTACTGTCCCGTCCGCGATTTGCCATCTGGCGGTTGCCGGGCGCGGTTACGGGGGTGTGAGCGCGCCTGTACGTCGACACGAAACCAAACTCCGATGCCGATTCATTCAACTGCCGTCGGCTCCGGGGATCTCATAGGAATACGATTATGTCCAAAACGACTCGCCGCTTCATCCGTCAGATCGATGACCCCAACGCCGATCTGTTGTCCCTGAACGAACGCTGCAGCGTCCACCTGATCCGCGAAAAGGGGGTGGTCATCGTCAAGGAGGGGGTTCGCATCATCGGCTACTACGACAAGTGGCCCGAGATGGCGAAGCTGGAGTACATCCGCGACGAATTCGTCCGCATTTTGAAGGACCCCCGTAACGAGCCCGATCCCGATTGGAGCGTGCTCGCCGCCTGACCGGCGGATTCCTTCACACCCCTGAGCGAGGGCATGGCGGCAACGCCATGCCCTTTTTCAATGCTGCTGGAGAAACGCTGTGTCCTCTGCTTCATCGTCGGTGTCGACGCTTGTCGTCGAACCCTACGCCCCGTCGTTTTCGGACGTGCTCAATAACCCGCTCAAGATGCTGGCGCGCGAGATGGAAATTCGTGCTCACGAACTTGAAGCGCTCAGTGCCCCGCCCCACCTCCCGCTAGTGGGCGCCGGTCCGCCCGCCTACGTCGCGATCGATGCCGAGTGGCAGACCGATCCAGATTCCGAAACCCTCATCGTCGTCAGCGTACAGATCCATGTAATCGGCGAGTGCGGTGAGTTCGCCCACATCCATCGCCCGGGAGGGCACACCAAGGCCGACCGTCCGTCGTTTGATCGTCTGATCAAGGACGTGTTGCTGATGGCCATGGAAGAAGGCGTCATCCTCGAGTGGCCGGATTACGTCATCGTGGCGGCCTTCTTTTTGCGGGCTGATTTGTGCGCCTTCTGCGATTTGGCCCGATTCAAGCAGAAGCTTGATGCCGTCGGTGGCAGTGTCGGTACCCGTGGTCCCGGTATTCCGTTCGACGTGCGGTTTGAGGAGCAGGATATCGAGCGCCTGACCCGTGCCCGGCGCATCGTCGCCGATGACGGGGCCCGGTCACGGTTGCTGCAGGTGCGATTCCTCGATCTGGTGCGCCACACGCCAATCGGAACCAGCCTCGACGACATCGGCTTGATGCTCGGCCACGAAAAAATCAAGCTGCCCCCGGGAGCTATCGAGCGCATGCTGGATTTTTTTATCGAAGACCCCGTGCTCGCCGAGGCTTATGCTGCTCAGGACGCGCTGATTGCCGCCTACTTCCTGTGCCGCCTGCGGGAGAGCGTCGCCCGGCTGCTCGGCAAGGATAGTCTGCCGCTTACGGCCAGCGGCGTCGCAGTGTCGTTGTTCAAGAGGACGCTGCGCCAGAACAAGCTCGATTTCAACACGGTTTTCGGACGCGGCGTCGTCCGCCGGACCGTCTGGGATGAGCGAAACGAGGCGCAGCGTACGGTCACCGATACCGAGCCCCTCATCATGCGTGCGCTCCACGCCGATCTCGTGACCCGCACTGCCCACGGAGGACGGGGTGAGTGTGGTCACGTGGGACCAACCCCGATCGGTGTTTTGCACGACATCGACATCAGCAGCGCCTATACGACCGTGCTGGCCATGCTCGGGTTGATCGCGTGGGAGTATCCGGAGATCTGCCTCGACGTAGAGCGGTACTGCGGCCACGTCGTCGGCTTTGCGCTGGTCGAATTCCGGCACAGCGAGCACATCCGCTACCCGGTGTTTCCGGTGGAAGGGGAGGGGCAGAATCTCTTCTTTACGCTCAGTGGTCGTTCTTTCTGCACGGCCGCCGAGATCGAGGCGGCGCGGCACATCGACCCCGATATGGCGATCAGGGTCGTACATGGGGTGATCTACCCGTGGAAGGATGCGACCGTGCATCCGTTCGAGCCGTTCGTCACCACCATCCGGGATGAGCGAGCGAAGTACCCAAAGAAAACCTTCGACAACGAGTACATCAAGCTGGTGGGCAATAGCCTTTTTGGACGCAGCGGAATGGGTCTCAAGCCCAAGACTACGTTCGACGCTGGCGAGATGAAGAGCGTGAAGCTGGAGCCGGATGAGATGACCAACGAGGTCATCTTCAGCTTCACGATGGGCTACACCCGCGCCCTCGTTGCCGAGTTGATGAACAGCGTACCGCGCCATCACACGATCGTCTCCGTGACCACCGACGGCTTCCTGACCTCCGCAAGTCTCGCGGAGATCGACCAGAGTGGACCGATCGCGACCCGGTTCAAGGAGGCGGCTGCACGCGTGGCGCCCGGCGAGCCGATCCTCGAAGTCAAGCACCGTACCCGCCAGATCATCTCGGCCCGGGTACGGGCGCAATTTACCGGCTTGATCGATCCGGATCCCGAACTCGCGGATGAGAAACGTATCGTCCTCGCCAAGGGGAACGTCACGCCAGACATCACGCTGCCTGACGGCCCCGTCACCAAGCAGATGATCAAGGCGGCGCAGAACGCCTGCCTGATCGATCTCTACCTCGGTCGTACTCCGGAGTCGAAGACGATGATGAGGCCCTTCATCAGCCTGCGCCAGCAGTGGATCGATGACCTGGATGTCTTCCGGATCGAGCGCCCGGTCCGGCTGAACCTGGAATTCGACTGGAAGCGGAAGGCAGTCTCGCCGCGCATGGTCGGTATCGGCGAGGGTGATGCAGTGAAGGGCGAGCATATCGCCCTCGACACCGTGCCTTGGGAGACGGTGGAAGAGGCCGAGGCAACGCGGGAGATCTTCAAAGGCTGGCGCAAGAGGCGCTGCATGAAGACGTTGGAGGATTGGCGGGACTGGGAGGGCTTTCTCGAGTTCAATACCCGGCGCCGAAGCAGGAAGGGTGAGGGCGGCGCGGGGATCAACCGCACGCAGGAAGGAGACGTGGGTGTGATGCGTCGGATGTTTCTGCGTGCGTATGCGCAGGAAAAGTGGAAGCTCGTCAAGACGATGAGCTACTCGGCGCTGGCCGCCTGGCTTACCGAGGGCGGGTATCCGACCACCGAGATCGAGTTGAAGAACGCCAAGCGGGCGAAACTCGTCGAGGGCGTCGTGCCGCCGACCGAGGACGTGCTGAAGCTCATTGCCTTTTTGCGGGAGATGTTTCCGAACCTCGACGTCGAGAAGTTCGTTGGCGAGGTTCCAGAGAGCGCCTCGTCGGTGTAGCTGCGCTGAGGGGGATAGGTATACGGAAAAAGTACACCGTCCCTGCCGTCGTGGTGGTAGGCGGCTTTGCCGCCGGCCGGCTGAAGCACGTGCTGGTAACTGCGATGGCGGTGCGCCAAGCGTGCGGCGCTCGTAGAGCGACGCGCGCTTGGCCTACGGGCCCCGTCCTTGCGCTGGAGCGCGAGGACGGGTGGTTTCTCGGGAAAACATGGAATTTCCGCGTGCCCCCTGGATCAACTTGAAGCGGTTATGTGACCGCACTACGCAGGAGGTGGGAATCGTGGCTATGCGAGATGGGATCGAGGCAATGTTGTTCGGGGCTGTAGACACGGTGCGGGACACCGCCCTATTTCTGATGGAGAAGGGAATCCCGGCGGAGTACGCGGTCAAGACGGCGGCGGAACTGACAAAGGCATCGGTCACGGAGCTCTTGGAGAGGAATGTCGCCAACCAAAGCGCGGCAGCGATCACGCGTACTTTGAGTGAAAACCGCGAGGGGCCCCGCTTGCTGAGCTGACCCCTGACGTTTGCGGTGGCTCAACCTCTCTAGGTCGTCGGAGGTGTGGCGAGAGTCCCAGTGTGAGGGGTAAGGAGCACGTCGGTCATTCCCATATCATGACCTAGACCCGTCGAGGTCGTGCCAGCCCCGGCCACCGCAGGTGCCCGGGGCCTTCTTTTGTCCGCTCCGCGCGCACCGCCGACGTGCGTCGGCCGGAAACTGCCCGAGGTCACCATGCACCCTTCATCCGTCCGAAACCTGCCCACCCCCGTCCTACTCGCTCTGCTGGTCGGCGACGAGGCCGCCCGTGCCTTGGCCGGCCGATCGCTGATCGACGTCTTCGCCTTGTCGGCCGGCTCGCCTTCCGTGCAGGAGGTCATCGCCCCCTACGCCGACACCCACACCATCGAGGCGGCCAAGGAGTTGCTGTCCCGAGCGCTTGCCGAGAAGCTGCGCGAGAGCGACTGCCTCGCAGCGCCCGCTGCGGTGCGCGATCTCCTGCGCCTTCGCTACGCTGGTCTGCCGCACGAGATTTTCGCTGTACTCCTGCTCGATGCCCGCAACCGACTCATCGACGCCGTCGAACTCTTCCGCGGCACGCTGACCCAGACCTCGGTGTATCCGCGGGAGGTCGTGAAGCTGGCCGTGGAGCGCAACGCCGCGGCGGTGGTGCTCGTCCATAACCACCCGTCTGGCTCGGCCGAGCCGAGCGAGGCCGACGAGCGGCTCACCCGCACGCTCAAGGACGCGCTCGCCCTGGTGGATGTGCGCGTGCTCGATCACTTCATCGTCGCCGGCACCGAGTCGCCGGTCTCGTTCGCCGAGCGCGGACTGATCTAGGCCGCCACGCTCGTCCCACTTTCGGTCGCAAGGCCGTCTCGCTGCCCCGCCGGGTTTCCGCCCGCCGGGGCTTTTTCGTTCACCTGTTCTGGAAGGAGTCTCATGTGCTGCCCCTGCTTGCCCCCGTTTTGGCTGCTCTGCCCACTGGTCCCGGCGCGCTGGTCGCGCTGCTCGCCGCTGCGTCGGCTTACGCCGTGCTCAATCGCGACGTCGATGCCCACGTGAGCGTGCGCTGACCGTCCCCTCATCCAACTGTCCCCCCTTAGAACCCCCGCGGCCGGTCGGCCCCGGGGGGTCTGCATTTTCAGGAGGTCCTGACTCATGGTCGACGTTTCCCAAACCCCATACCTGCGTCTGCGCGAAGGGCGCGCCGAGAAGCTCGGTGCCCGAGCGTCCGGTGCCATCCACTACGCCGTGCTCACCGATCCCGACCGGCGGCAGGTCTTCATCACCCTCACGCGAAACGAGGGCAGTGGCGGCTTCAGCAAGGAGGTGGTCCCGCTGCGCGACATCGAGGAGGCGCTCGCAGACGTGGCCGAGGGCGGCACCTTCGCCTCGAAGCAGCTCCGCACGGCCTTCGTCGGGAAGAGCGCCTGCAACGGCGGCTTTCTGAGTGCGGCGCTCAAGGCCGAGGGGCTCGTCGCGCCCGCTCCGGACGTCAAGCACCAGCTTGTGCGCCGTGGTGACTGGGCGGGGTGGCAGGCAGAGGTGCTCGCGCTTGATGGCGAGGCGATCCTCATCCCGCCGCTGCCGGCTGGGTCCAACTCCGCTTCGCCTGCGGCCGTGCCGTCCGTCCAGGGCTCGCCCGCGACACCGAGCGGCGGGCGCAAGAGCCGCCGCGGGGGTAACCGCCTGATGGCCGTCGGCGCCACATCGGGAGAGGGCGATGAAGATCCTGCGTGATCCCGCCGACCTTGCGCACCTGCCCGATGCGTTCCTGCGCACCGTTATTTCGGAGCGGCTCGAAGCCATGGCGGATGGAGAGCCGTTCGATCCCGACGTGCATGGCTTCATGGTCGTGGCCGAGGTCGGCGACGGTGCGGAGGACGTTGCCGCCGCGGTCGAAGCGCCGATCCTGGACGAGGCGTGGCTCGCGGCCTTCGGCTTCGAGTGTGTCGAAGCGCACGAGCACTGGTACGAGGCCGTGATCGTGCCGGACAGCGGCGACTTCGGCATCGTGCTCTTCGTCCCGCGTGCGCCGGGCGTCGATCAGCGCCTGCTCGACGTCTGCGCGCGTCAAGCCGTCCTCGCCCCCGATGAGTAGCTTCCCGCGAGAGCGACCCCGTTCTTTCCTCATTACCTGTGGTCCGCCCGAGTCCTTCACCGGCTCGGGCGTTTTGCTTTCTGGAGCCCGACATGCACGAATCCACCAACACCGCCGGCGCGCAGGCGAAGCAGCCCCGCGTCGAGCTGGGCAAGGTCGTCGCCACCCCCGGCGCGCTTCGCCTGCTTGAGGCTCACGGCCTCAACCCCCTCGAACTCCTCGCACGCCATGGCCAGGGCGACTGGGGAGACGTGTGCCCGGAAGACGCTCGGGCGAACGACCAAGGGCTGGTCGACGGTGACCGGCTGCTCTCTGCCTACGCGCTTCCAGGCGGCGAGCGGGTGTGGGTACTCACCGAGTGCGATCGCAGCGCCACGACGATCCTGCTGCCGGGCGAGTACTGACCATGGCCGCCATTCAGTATCCGCGCCCGCTCGATGCGGACGTCGCCCGCGTGGTCTCTCAACTCGCCGACGACCGGCGCGAGGCCTTCGAGGAGCGTGCCGGGATCATGCAGTTCGACGCGCAGATCCCGCGGCTGGAGGCCGAGCGGCGGGCGCTCCTCCACATCCTCGCCCGCTACGGTCTGGTCGGGTCCAGCCGGCTGCGGCTCCTGCAGGCGTCGATGGACGGTGCCACGCACTGGCTACTCGCCTGCGATGGCGATCTTGCGCGGGAGCGCCTCACCGAACGGAGCGCGACCCGTATCGCCGAGGTCGCCTTCTTCGAGACGCTCCAGGCGCAGTACGGCGGCGTGGCGTTCCTCGGCACCGAGCCGTAGCGGCGTTCCCCCCGAGGGGCGGCTGGCGCGCGAACCGGTCGCTGTGGACCGGCAAAAGACCGGGGTGTCGCCGGTGGTCGTCCGGCCAGCGGTGCCTCCCCGGCCTATCCCCAGTGTCCGCGCGCCTTGAAGCGGCCTGCCGCCTCATCTGCCGGGCGCGACCAACGGACTCATGAGACGAGCACCAAGCCTTGAGCCGCATCGCCCCTCGCATTCCTGGCCGACCAATTATCCGTTTGTCACCTTTTTGAAAAAGGAGCGCTTTCGAACAACCCGATAGCGGTTCGCGTTTTCAGCGCCCGCCATGCCCGCCGCCTTCCGGTCTTCTGCCGGGGCGGCGGTTTCTTTTTTCCGGTACCGAGAGGAAACCCCCATGGCCCGAGCCACCCGCTTCGAGTTCACTAACCGCGCCCTCAAGGCGCTGCCCGCCCACGCCGCCGACGCCGCATCGCACGCCGCCGAGTATTCCGACACGGCCGTCGTCGGCTTGAAGATCGCCGTCGGCAAGAGCGGGCGCAAGACCTTCCAGTTCCGCTACGTCTATCGCGGCGGCAAGCGCTGCGCGCGCATCGGCGAGTTCCCGGCCATCGACGTGGCCGAGGCGCGCCGGATCGCGATGTCGATGCGCGCCCAGCTCGATCGCGGGCTCGACCCGCAGGAGGCGCGCGATAGCGACAAGGCGATGCCCTTCTTCCGCGAGTTCGCGCTCAACCAGTACCTGCCGCACGCCTTCCAGATGAAGCGCTCGGCCAAGGACGACGAATCGAAGCTGCGCAACCACCTCCTGCCGCGGTTCGGCGACAAGCACCTGTGCGACATCACCCGGCGCGACATCGAGCTCTACCACGCCGAGGTGAAGAAGAGCCACACGCCCGGCACCGCCAACCGCCACCTCGCGCTCCTGAGCGCGATCTACCGCCGCGCGATCGAGTGGGGCCGCATCGATCGCTCACCCTGTGCCGGCGTGAAGCAGTTCCGCGAGAACAACGCCAGCGAGCGGTGGCTCTCGCAGGAGGAGATCGTCCGCCTCTACGCCGCGATGGACGCCGACCGCAATCAGGTGGCCGCGGCCGCGCTCAAGCTGGCCTTGCTGACGGGGGCTCGCCGCGGCGAGATCACCGGCCTGAAGTGGAGCGACCTGGACCTGGAGCGCGGGATCTGGCTGCTGCACGGCGATCGCACGAAAAACGGCAAGTCGCGGCGGATCGTCTTGAGCCGCGCGGCGATCGAGTTGCTGGCCGCCCAGCCCTGCCGGGGCGTCTCGCCCTACGTCTTCCCGGGGCGCGACGGCGCCGACAAGCCGATCGACAACCTCACTAAGCCCTTCAACCGGATGCTCGCCGCGGCCGGTGTCGAGAAGGCGCGCATCCACGACTTGCGGCACACGCACGCGAGCCACCTCGTGGCCAACGGCGTGCCGCTCGCCGCAGTGAAGGACGCTCTCGGGCACGGGTCGATGCAGGTCACGAGCCGCTACACGCACCTCGCCGACTCGACGCGCAGGCACGCGAGCGAGGTGATGGCGCGGGTCGTGGAGCAGGCGGTGCAGGGCGGGACGCAGGTGGCCGAAGTGCCGTCCGCGTGATCCAGGGCGGTAACGAGCCGTAGAGAAAGCATCCGGACCGGGGTGGCCTGCGGGCCACTCCGGGCTTCTGCCGGTTTTTTTCTCGACGGCTTGCCGCTGCGCCGAGCCTCTTCTGGTGGAGTAATACCGCCTTCGGGCGTACGGTGCGCGGCTGATGATGCGTGTCGGTGTAACCTAATGCCTGTAGGCCGACGACAACGGCATCGGATAATGGTGCTGCCGGGTGCAGGCTCGGCCCACCCAGATTTTGCAACACATCCCCTCGGAGCCCGCTCTCTCGGCATGCTGGACGACATCAAGAAAACGCTTTGGGCCGCGGCCGACAAGCTGCGCGCCAATATGGACGCTGCCGAGTACAAGCACATCGTGCTCGGCCTCATCTTCCTCAAGTACATCTCCGATACCTTCGCGGCCCGCCGCGAGGAGCTGACCCGCCGCTTCGCTGATGAGAGCGACGAGTACTTCCTGCACGACTGCGACGACGAGATGCTCGCCGCAGAGCTCGAGGACCGCGACTACTACCGCGAGGTCAACGTCTTCTGGGTGCCCGAGGCTGCCCGCTGGGAGGCGCTGCGGGCTGGCGCCAAGCAGCCCGACATCGGCAAGCGTATTGACGAGGCCCTGACCGCTATCGAGACCGAGAACCCTAGGCTCAAGGGTATCCTCGACAAGCGTTACGCCCGCGCGCATCTGCCCGACGGCAAGCTCGGCGAGTTGGTCGATCTCGTCTCGACCATCGGCTTCAGCGACGAGCCGGGCAAGGCGCGCGATGTTCTCGGCCAGGTCTACGAATACTTCCTCGGCCAGTTCGCCAGCGCGGAAGGGAAGAAGGGCGGGCAGTTCTACACCCCGGCCAGCATCGTGAAGACCCTGGTCGCGGTGCTCGCGCCGCACCATGGCAAGGTCTATGACCCCTGCTGTGGCTCGGGCGGCATGTTCGTGCAGTCCGAGCGCTTCATCGAGGCCCACGGCGGCAAACTCGGCGACGTGTCCATCTACGGCCAGGAGTCGAATCCGACCACCTGGCGGCTGGCGGCGATGAACCTCGCCATCCGCGGCATCGATTTCAACCTCGGCAAGGAGCCCGCCGACACCTTCGTCCGCGACCAGCACCCCGACCTGCGCGCCGACTACATCCTCGCCAACCCGCCGTTCAACGTGAGCGACTGGTGGCACGGCAGCCTCGCAGGCGACCCGCGCTGGGAGTACGGCGATCCGCCCGCCGGCAACGCCAACTACGCGTGGTTGCAGCACATGCTCCACCATCTCGCCCCTACTGGCCGGGCCGGCATCGTGCTCGCCAACGGCAGCATGTCCAGCAGTCAGAACAACGAGGGCCAGATCCGCGCCGCCATGGTCGAGGCCGACGTGGTCGAGGTGATGATCGCGCTGCCCGGTCAGCTCTTTTTCAACACCCAGATTCCCGCCTGCCTGTGGTTCCTCACTCGGCGCAAGAGTGTGCGCAAGGGCGAGGTGCTGTTCATCGATGCGAGAAAGCACGGCCGGATGGTGAGCCGCGTGCAGCGCGAACTCACGGACGAAGACATCGAGCGCATCGCCGCCACCGTGGCCGCCTGGCGCGCCGAGGCGGGGTCGGGCGAGTACGCCGACGTGCCGGGTTTCTGCCGCAGCGTGGTGCTACCGGAGATCGCCGAGCACGGGCACGTGCTGACGCCGGGGCGCTACGTGGGAGCGGAAGCGGTCGCGGACGACAATGAGGTCTTCACGGACAAGATGCAGCGGCTCACCGAGCAGCTTGGCGAACAGATGGCGAAGGGAGTGGAGCTCGATGCGGTGATCCGGCAGGGGCTGGGGAGGTTGGGGTATGAGTTTTGAGGCAGGTACATACCGGATCGAACACCTGATCAAAGTGGGCCTGCTGGAGATCGGGGATGGCTACCGAGCCAAGAATTCTGAGCTTTCCAACATTGGGATTCCCTTCGCTCGGGCAGCAAATATCAACGATGGTTTTCAGTTCGATCGTGCCGACCTTTTTCCGACATCCGACCTCACAAGGGTCGGTAACAAGGTCAGTCGGCCCGGCGACGTTGTATTTACTTCGAAGGGCACCGTGGGGCGTTTTGCGCTTGTCGGCGAAACGACTCCGCAGTTCGTGTATTCACCTCAGCTATGTTTTTGGCGATCTCTCGATCACTCCGTGCTCTTGCCCGAGTACCTGTACTACTGGATGAACAGCCAGGAATTTCTCCAGCAGGTCAGCTACTTGAAGGGGCAGACCGACATGGCCGACTACGTGAGCCTTCGAGATCAGCGAAAGATGGCCGCGACGATTCCGTCGATAAAAACACAGAGGGATATCGTTGGAGTCCTGAAGCCGATCGACGATCGCATCGCTCTCCTGCGCGAAACCAACGCTACCCTCGAAGCCATCGCGCAGACCATGTTCAAGTCGTGGTTCGTTGATTTCGATCCGGTCCGTGCCTGGCAGCAGGGGCTGGTGCCAGAAGGCATGGACCAGGCGACAGCGGTGCTTTTCCCCGATGGATTTGTGAATTCGGAACTGGGGGCGGTACCTAGGGGTTGGCAGGTTGAAGCGATTGGTGACGTAGTTGAGGGAATCTTCGACGGTCCTCACGCTACACCACCAGAGGCCGGCGATGGGCCCGTGTTCCTCGGCATCAAGAATCTGACGGGTACTGCACTCGATCTTTCCGACATTCGGCACATCGCGGAGCAGGATTTCGCGCAGTGGACTCGACGAGTCACGCCGAGGTCCGGAGACATCGTGTTCAGCTACGAGGCCACCCTAGGTTTCTTCGCCCTGATACCGGATGGTCTGCGGTGCTGTCTCGGCCGCCGGTTAGCGCTCATCCGTCCGCTGGCTCAGGAAGGATACGGGCACTTCTGGTTCCACCAGCTCATTGCACCCCCCTTCCAGCGGCTCCTAGAGAAGCACACCATCCACGGCGCGACGGTAAACAGGATCGCGCTGAAGGAGTTTCCCCGCTATCCAGTCCTCGATCCCCCGGGGAACGTGAAAGCGGCATTTGATGCCGTTGCTGCACCGCTCTGGAGGCGAATCCATGCTAACCAAGCGGTGGCCCAATCGCTGATCGATGTCCGCGATACCCTGCTTCCCCGTCTCATCTCCGGTCAGCTCCGTCTGCCGGAAGCAGAGGCCCTTGCCGCCGCAGCCTGACCCTCAACCGATTCTCGGAGTCCATTTTGGCCCTTCTCGGAAAACTCGAACGCGTCGAACTGCGGGATGTGTGGAAGCACGAAGCGCTGCACTTCACCCCGTGGCTCGCTTCGCCCGACAACCTCGCGGCGCTGAGCCTGGAGCTGGGCCTCGACCTGGAGCTGGTGGGCCAGGAGGTCTCCGTTGGCCCCTACGCCGCCGACATCGTGTGTAAAGACACGCTGACCGGCATCAAGGTGCTGATCGAGAACCAACTCGAAAAGACCGACCACAGCCACTTGGGTCAGATTCTTACCTACGCGGCGGGCTTGGAGGCGCGCACGGTGGTGTGGGTCGCCGCCCGCTTCACCGACGAGCACCGTGCCGCGATCGACTGGCTCAACGAGATCACGCACGAGGATTGGCAGTTCTTCGGGCTGGAGATCGAGCTGTGGCGCATCGGCGATTCGCCCGCGGCGCCCAAGTTCAACATGATCTGCCGCCCTAACGACTGGAGCCGTGCCGTTCGCGAGGAGGCGGCCAAGGCGGAGGGCAGCAGTCCCCGGCAGGTTCTGCAGCTGCGCTTTTGGTCGGCTTTCCGCGACTTCATGGTCGAGCGGGGCCAGCGCGCACCGAAGCCGTCCTCGCAGTCGTGGCAGTCCTTCAGCGTCGGGCGCACCGGATTCGCCCTGGAGGCGGTCATCCGGCGCGCGGAGCTTGCCGTGCGCCTCTACATCATCTGCGAGGATTTGCCGCCCAAGGCGGTCTTTCGCTACCTGGAGGCGAGAAAGGAGCAGATCCACGCCGCGCTCGGTTTCCCGCTCGACTGGCAGGAGCTGCCCGAGAGAAAGGGGAGCGTGGCCCTGGTCGTGCGCCCGCAATGTCCGCTCGACGAAGAGAGCCGCTGGGCCGAGTACCACGACTGGCTCGCCAAGACGGTGGCCAGGATGACTGCAGTGCTCCGCCCGCTGATCGTCAATCTCCAGGAAAGCGACCTACCTGCAGCGGCCTCGGAAGAGGCAAGCAGCGCGCTCCCCGCGTAATGAAGGAAGCCGCCTGATGCTCGACCTGCACACGCTCGACGATCTGCACCTGCTCTCGGAAACCGTCGAGCTCGAATGCAAGCTCGCCCAAGGGCAGGACGGCAAGGGCGAGGTCCCGAGGGATTTCTGGCCGACCTACTCGGCAATGGCGAACGCACACGGCGGTGTGGTGCTGCTCGGCGTGCGCGAGAAGAACGGTGAGTTCAGCATCGCGGGCCTGGAAAATCCTGCGAAAGTCCGCGCCGACCTGTTCAACACCCTCAACAACCGCGCCAAGGTCAGCACGAACCTGCTCGACGATGCGGACGTAGAGGAGGTCAGGCTCGGTGACAAGACGATCCTGGCGGTCCGCATTCCACCAGCCTCGCGCAAGCAAAAGCCGGTGTTTCTGAACGGCCAGCCCCTCGGCAACGCCTATCGGCGCCTGAACGATGGTGATCGGCACTGCGACGAGGAGACCGTCAAGCGCATGCTCGCCGAGCAGGTGGAGGACGAGCGTGACGCCCGCATTCTCACCGGCTTCGAGATGGACGATATCGATCCGGCGAGTCTGCGCATCTACCGGCAGATGCTGCGCGACGAGAAGCCGGGCCACCCTTACCTGGAGCAGAGCGATTTCGAGTTCCTGCAAAGCCTGCGTGGGTGGCGACGAGACCGGCAGACCGGGGATTCCGGGCTGACGCTGGCCGGCCTGCTGATGTTCGGTAAATGGACGTCGATCCAGGAGGGTGTGCCGCACTACTTCATCGACTATCAGGAGCGCCCGGAAGCAAAAGCCGAGCTGCGCTGGGTGGATCGGCTGGTTCCGGATGGGACTTGGTCGGGCAACCTCTTCGACTTCTACCGGCGTGTCTATCGCAAGCTGGTGACCGACCTGAAGGTCCCCTTCGTGCTCAAGGACGGGCAGCGCCAGGAAGACACTCCGGTGCACGAGGCCCTGCGAGAAGCGTTGGTAAATACCCTGGTACACGCGGATTACACGGGGCGCGTGTCGGTGCTGGTGGTCAAGCGGCCGGACATGTTCGGCTTCCGCAACCCGGGCGGCCTGCGCCTGCCGGTGGAGCAGGTGATCCGCGGGGGGGAGAGCGATTGCCGCAACCGGATCCTGCACCAGATGTTCCTGATGATCGGACTGGGCGAGCGCGCGGGATCGGGCATGCCGAAGATCTATAGCGGCTGGCGCAGCCAGCACTGGCGTCCGCCTGCCCTGCGGCAGAAGGACGAACCGGAGCAGACGCTGCTGGAGCTGCGCATGCTCGACCTCCTGCCGGAAGACGTGCTTCAGGACCTGCGCCTGCGCTTTGGCGCGGTGTTCGATACGCTGAACCATACCGCTCGCCTGATCCTGGCAACGGCGTTCATCGAGCGCGTGGTCAGCCACACGCGCCTGCAGGAGATCTGCGACGCCCACCCGCATGATCTGAGCGTGATGCTTGCGCGCTTGGTGCGGGAAGGCTTGCTGGTTTCGGATGGTCGGTCGCGGGGCATGGTGTATCACCTGCCCGGCGAGAGTCTGCCGACCCCCGAGCAGGTTTTCCTCGGGCCTCTACTGCCGGTGGTCGATGCGGGAAATACTCGGAGCAGCTCCGAGTACTCGGAGCCCAGCTCCGAATCTTTTTCGCCGACCTCCGAGTATTTCGGCTCGTCCTCCGAGTCCCGGTCCGAAGGCGGTCCGAACCGCGACGAATGGGGGCGATTGGTCAGTGTTCACCTGGACGCCCCGATCATCGATGACCTAGCGGAGCTGGATGCGAGCTTCCTGCATGGCCTGGAAGCGCTGGCCAGCGATCCACGTCAGAAAGGGAACCTCAACAAGACCCGGATGCAGGAGGTGCTGCTGTCGCTGGCGCGCGATCAGTTTCTGACTCTGTCCGTGTTCGCAGCACTGGTGAAGCGCAACTCCGACAGTCTTCGGCAGCAGTATCTCAGCCCGATGGTGAGGGCCGGGCTGCTGGTGATGGCCTTCCCCTCCAAGCCGACCCACGAAAAGCAGGCCTACCGAGCGGCAGCCGGTGCCTCGCCGGAGCCCCCAGCATCGTCATGACCGAAGACCAACTCGAACAAGACGCGCTCGGCTGGCTTGCCGACGTCGGCTACACGCCGCTTTATGGCCCGGATATGGCCCCCGATGGCGCCACCCCGGAGCGGTCGGGCTACCAGCAGGTACTCCTGGTCGAGCGCCTGCGCGGTGCCATTGCCCGCCTCAACCCCGACATGCCGCGCGCCGCGCGCGAGGACGCCCTGCAGCAGGTCCAGGATCTCGGCATCCCGGCGCTGCTGTCGGCCAACCGGCGTTTTCACCAACTGCTCGTCACCGGCGTGCAGGTCGAGTACCAGCAGGACGGCGAGACCCGCGGCGACTTCGCCCGCCTGATCGACTGGACCGATCCGTCCAAGAACGAATGGCTCGCGGTGAACCAGTACAGCATCCGCGGGCCGCATCACACCCGCCGGCCCGACATCGTCCTCTTCGTGAACGGCCTGCCGCTGGTGCTCGTGGAGCTGAAGAACCCCGCGGACGAGCACGCCGACATCTGGAAGGCCTTCGACCAGATCCAGACCTATAAGGAGCAGATCCCGGACGTCTTCCAGTACAACGAGGTGCTGGTGATCTCCGACGGCTCGGACGCGCGGCTCGGGTCGCTTTCGGCCAACGCCGAGCGCTTCTTGCAGTGGCGCACCATCGACGGCGTCGCCCTTGACCCGCTGGGCGAGTTCAACGAACTGGAAACACTGATTCGCGGTGTGCTCGCGCCGCCGATGCTGCTCGACTACCTGCGCTACTTCGTGCTCTTCGAGGACGATGGCGGGCTGGTGAAGAAGATCGCCGGCTACCACCAGTTCCACGCGGTGCGCTCCGCGATCAACCAGGTGGTGGCCGCCTCGCGCCCCGGTGGCACCCACAAGGGGGGCGTAGTCTGGCACACCCAAGGCAGCGGCAAGAGCATCACGATGACCTGCTTTGCCGCGCGGGTGATGCGGGAGGCGGCGATGGAGAATCCGACCATCGTCGTCATCACCGACCGTAACGACCTCGACGGCCAGCTCTTCGGCGTGTTCTCGCTGGCGCAAGACCTCCTGCGCGAGCAGCCCGTGCAGGCCGCCACACGCCAGGAGTTGCGCGCGCTGCTGGCGAACCGCCCCTCGGGCGGCATCGTCTTCGCCACGATCCAGAAGTTCATGCCGGGTGAGGACGAGGACGTCTTCCCGCTGCTCTCGGACCGCCACAACATCGTCGTCATCGCCGACGAGGCGCACCGCACGCAGTACGGCTTCGAGGCCAAGCTCAAGACCTTCAAGCCCAAGGCTGCCGCTAACGACGGCCAAGCCCTCGTCGCAGCCGAGCCCGTCGCGCGCTACCAGGTGGGCTACGCACAGCACCTGCGCGATGCGCTGCCCAACGCTACCTTCGTGGCCTTCACCGGCACGCCTGTCTCCAGCGAGGACCGGGACACCCGTGCCGTGTTCGGCGACTACATCCACGTCTACGACATGCAGCAGGCGCAAGAGGACGGCGCCACCGTGGCCATCTACTTCGAGTCGCGGCTCGCCAAGCTCGGACTTAAGGAAGAGGAGCTGCCGCACGTCGACGAGGAGGTGGACGAACTCGCCGAGGACGAGGAGGAGAGTCAGCAGGCGAAGCTCAAGAGCCGCTGGGCCGCGCTGGAGAAGGTGGTCGGTGCCGAGCCCCGCATTGCGAGCGTTGCCGCCGATCTGGTCGCGCACTTCGAGGAGCGCAACAAGGCGCAAAGCGGCAAGGCCATGATCGTGGCGATGAGTCGGGACATCTGCGTGCATCTCTACGATGCGATCGTCGCCCTGCGTCCAGACTGGCACGATCCCGACCCCGAGAAGGGCGCGGTCAAGATCGTGATGACGGGGTCAGCGAGCGACAAGGCACTGCTGCGCCCTCACCTCTACAGCAAGCAGGTCAAGAAGCGCCTGGAAAAGCGTTTCAAGGACCCGGCCGACCCGCTGCGCCTCGTGATCGTGCGCGACATGTGGCTCACCGGCTTCGACGCCCCGTGCGTGCATACCCTGTACGTCGACAAACCCATGCGCGGCCACAACCTCATGCAGGCGATAGCCCGCGTGAACCGCGTTTTCAAGGACAAGCAGGGCGGGCTGGTGGTCGACTACATCGGCATTGCCAACGAGCTGAAAAGCGCGCTCAAGGACTATACGGCCAGCCAAGGCCGCGGGCGGCCGACCGTGGATGCCCGCGAGGCCTACGCCGTGCTGGAGGAAAAGCTCGACATCCTGCGCGGCATGCTCCACGGGTACGACTACAGCGACTTCCTCACCGCTGGCCACAAACGCCTGGCGGGTGCTGCGAACCACGTGCTCGGCCAGAAGGACGGCAAGAAGCGCTTTGCCGACCAAGCCCTGGCGATGAGCAAGGCCTTCACCCTGTGCTGCACGCTGGATGAGGCCAAGGCCGTGCGCGAGGAGGTCGCCTTTTTCCAGGCGGTGAAGGTCATCCTGACCAAGCGGGACCTCACGAAGAAGAAAAAGACCGACGAGGAGCGCGAGCTGGCCATCCGCCAGATCATCGGCTCGGCGGTTGTCTCCGAGGAGGTGGTGGATGTCTTCGAGGCAGTGGGCCTGGACAAGCCGAACATCGGCATCCTGGACGATGAGTTCCTCGCCGAGGTGCGCAACCTCCCCGAGCGCAACCTCGCCGTAGAACTCCTGGAGCGCCTCCTTGAAGGAGAGATCAAGTCGCGCTTCACGGGCAACGTGGTGCAGGAGAGGAAGTTCTCGGAGCTGCTCGCCAACGTGGTCAAGCGCTACCAGAACCGCACCATCGAGACCGCCCAGGTCATCGAGGAACTGATCGAGATGGCCAAGAAATTCCGCGCCGCGGCGACCCGGGGAGAGGAGCTTGGCCTGACCGAGGACGAGATCCGCTTCTACGACGCGCTGGCCGAAAACGAGTCGGCCGTGCGCGAGCTGTCCGACGAGACGCTGAAGAAGATCGCCCACGAACTGACCGAGAATCTGCGCAAGAACCTGTCGGTGGACTGGTCGGAGCGCGAGAGTGTGCGGGCCAAGCTGCGCCTGATGGTCAAGCGCATCCTCCGGAAGTACAAGTACCCGCCGGATCAGCAGGAGGCCGCGGTGGAACTAGTGCTGCAGCAGGCGAAGGCGTTGGGAGAAGCATGGATGACGGCCTAGCCGGCACGACGGCGGAGCCTCGTATTACATGCCTCGGGTCCGGTTCGCGTATGCCACTCCGTTGTACGCGTGGAGTTGCCCACTACAACTTGATTTGCTCAAACTTTTTGGCCTTCCGCCACGACACGCGGAAGGCTGCCCCGCCCTCGATCTTCTCGGTCATTTCGATGATCTCCGGCCACCATGTAACCAAGTTGGCCGCCTTCGGCCAAAACTTGTGCGATGCCCAGCCCTTGTCGAGCAGGAACACCAGTAGGCCTGCGCGGCGTAGCGCTTCGCGTTCCAGGCCCTTGTTCAGACGATCTTGGGTGACGACGACGTGCTTTTTGTCCTTGGCGAGATTCTCGATCCAGTCGACATCTGGCGTGTTGCGCGGCAGGACGTCGGACAAGTGCACAACGCTATGCTGAGGGTGGGTTACGGAAGTGAACTCGGCTAGGCCATGCGCCAGCGCGGGAGGGAGGTTGTTGTCCAGTACGAAGATCATGCCGCCTGGCGCTGTTCAAACCGGATGGCGTGCTCGACTGCGCTGAGGGGAACTTCGTAGAGGCGCGCGACGACGTGCTTGTCGTCTTCGGCCAAGTAGGCGTCGTAGAGTATGTCGGTGCGCACACCGACCTCGGTAACGATGGGCTTGCCAAAGGCAATCTGGGGATCGAGGACGACCGCTTTGCTTTGCGGGACCGGAAACCAGCGCGTTGCCAACTCGTCTTCCCCGAACTCGATACCGGAGTAGAGGGAGGGGCGTACGACCTTGTCGAACACGTACTGCTTCTTGCCCAAGTCCATCATCTCGGTCTCGCCAGTCTCTCGAAGCGCCTCGGCGAATATTCCTCGGCCGTCGGTTCTGAAGCGGCGGTTGGTAAACGGGTAGTTCGTGCCGAACATTTCTCTCGCGTGTCTGGCCGCAGTTCGAATCGTCTGAAGGCTGACGCCATACTTTCGAAAAGCGTTCACGAACCGGACTTCAAGAAGATCGGCGAAGGAGATGGCGTCGAAGTCTTCATCCTGCAGCGGCGACGTCCAAAGGGCCTCAATGTCATAGGCCGCGCCACTTCCTTTTTTGGTACGACCGTACCCCCGCAGCCAGCGCCGAAGGCTGCTGGATTCGATCCCGGTCAGCTTCGCTGCTTCAGGAAACGAGTAAAGGCCGACGCCTACGAGATCCATGCGACTCCAAAAGCTCACTATGCCACTCGGGAAGTGGCGGCAGCGACAACATGATGTGATTGTCGGAGAAGGTCGCGCGCAAGTAAACATGGAGGGTGCGGCCAACCGCGCGCGTTCCGTACATGGCTCCGAGAGTGCCGGCAATCCCCCGGACAACGGACTGAAAAAGAAAATGCCCGGACCGAAGTCCGGGCATTTTCCTTGAATCTTGGTAGGCCGTGCGGGATTCGAACCTGCGACCAACGGATTAAAAGTCCGCTG
>ERZ1645187.1363-NODE-1363-length-22522-cov-164.842970_pt1 | contig 22522 bp, 20 predicted proteins | sample MGYA00575352_ERZ1645187 | MGnify/ENA primary metagenome ERZ1645187 (study PRJEB40837, sample SAMN11349314) | freshwater sediment metagenome | isolation source: river sediment | host: Sediment | place: India: Wazaribad , New Delhi | collected 2017-02-21 ... | reverse complement strand
TCCGCACCTCGCGGCAGATGCTGCACGAGATCGGCCGCGAGCCGACGCCGGAGGAACTGGCCGAGAAGCTCGCCATGCCGCTGGAGAAGGTGCGCAAGGTCCTCAAGATCGCCAAGGAGCCGATCAGCCTCGAGACCCCGATCGGCGACGAGGAGGACAGCCACCTCGGCGACTTCATCGAGGACAAGAACGCCATCCTGCCGATCGACGCGGCGATCCAGTCGAACCTGCGCGAGACGACGACGCGGGTGCTGGCGTCGCTGACGCCGCGCGAGGAACGCGTGCTGCGCATGCGCTTCGGCATCGGCATGAACACCGACCACACGCTCGAAGAGGTCGGTCAGCAGTTCTCGGTGACCCGCGAACGCATCCGCCAGATCGAAGCGAAGGCGCTGAGGAAGCTCAAACACCCGTCGCGGAGCCGGAAGCTCAGGAGCTTCCTGGACAATTAATTCGTGGGGCTATCAAATGTTGACGCGCTTGAGGGCTATAAATTTCAAGAAGCTCCAAGAGGTCGATATTGAGCTCGGGGATATTGTTGTCTTTATTGGCCCGAATAATTCGGGAAAGACATCCGCCTTGCAAACACTCTTGCTGTGGTCGGCGGGAGTGAAGGAGTGGGCCAGTCAGCGCAAAACGGGGCTTCCTGGTAAGCGGCCAGGAATAACCATGTCGCGCCTTGGTCTAACGCAGATTCCATTGCGTGATACGAAGCATATGTGGAGAGGCCTCCACATCGTTGATACCTCGAATGGCTCCGGGCAAAAAACTACTAAGCCAGTCTTTCTAGATGTGTTGGTGGAGGGGGAGGATTCTGGCGCTCCTTGGCAATGTGGTATGGAATTTTACTATGCTAACCCTGAGTCGTTTTATTGTAGACCGTTGCGAGGCGCTGGCGGTAACGTTGGGGAGAGGTATTCGGTACCGGAAGTAGCCAAGGACATTAATATCGCGCTACTTCCTCCATTGTCTGGGTTGTCGACAGAAGAGCCGGAGCTTCAACCCGGTCGCATTTCGGTATTGCTCGGAGAGGGGCGCTCTGGAGAAGTCCTTCGGAACTCCTGCATGCGCGTTTTCGAGAGTGATCGCAGTGCGTGGGAGGACGTCAAATCAGCAGTTTTTCGTATGTTTCAAACGCGCTTAGGTGATCCGATTCGAGATGGTGCTCGTGGTGTAATTGAGCTTTCTTATACAGAGAGTGGGGTCGAGCTCGATATTTCAAGCTCCGGTCGCGGTCTGCAGCAAGTTGTACTTCTTCTTGCTCATATGAAGGGTAATCCTGGTTCCGTTCTGTTGCTTGATGAGCCTGATGCTCATCTTGAGGTTCTTCGTCAGAGGGAGATTTACTCGGTGCTCGCTGATTTCGCTCAAGGATCAGGAAATCAGCTTATCATTGCGAGTCATTCCGAAGTCGTAATGCAGGAGGCGATGGATCGGGATGTTTTGATCAGCTTCGTCGGTACGCCCCGTCGCGTAGATGATCGCGGAACGCATGTAAATAAGGCTTTAAAGGAGATCAGGGCGGAAGATTACTATCAAGCAGAACGAAAAGGGTTTGTTCTTTATTTGGAAGGATCGTCTGATCTTGCGATATTGCGTGGGTTCGCTACGCTTTTAGATCATCCTGCCCTGGATGCTCTGACCGAACCCTTCGTTTGCTATGTTGCGAACCAGCCGAATAGATGTTCTCAGCATTTTCAGGGGCTTAAAGCAGTAAAGCCTGACTTAAAGGCGTATTGTTTGTTTGATCGATTGGAACGGAATTTGCCGGATGGCTTTTCTATCGCGTGTCATATGTGGGAACGCAGGGAAATTGAAAACTACATTACATCAAGGGATATTTTGTTGAGATTTGCTACAACTTCTCCGGTTGATGATTTAGTGTCAAGAGCGGAGGCTCTGAAGAATGGGGAAGCTATGGAGCGCGCGATCGATATCGTTGAAACAGCATTTAGAGCGCTGAAAAGAAATGTATGGTCCAAAGACGAAAAATCTTCTGACGATATTCTTGGTCCGATCTTTGATAACTATTATGAAAATCTTGGTCTAAGAAATCGAATGAGGAAGACGGACTTTCATGCGCTTGTTCCCTATATGCGCGTTGATGAGGTCTCGGAGGAGATCGTAGCGGTACTCGATGAAATATGGAAGGAATATAGCGCGGCGCAAAGAGATATGAATTCGTTTCCCAAGGTGCAGTAGAGGTAGTTCATGTCCCTCTTCAAACGCCTCTTCGGCGGTTCCTCCTCCGCCAAATCCTTGCCCGAGCCGACGATGGAATTCGACGGCTTCGTCGTCCGCGCCACGCCGTTCGAGGAGGGCGGGCAGTGGCAGCTCTGTGGGGTGATCTCGCGCGAGGTCGACGGGGCGACGAAAGAGTATCGCTTCGTCCGCGCCGATCGCTTCGCCGATCGCGACACGGCGATCGAGATGGCCTTCCACAAGGCGAAGCGGATCATCGCCGAACAGGGCGCGCGCATGTTCGGTTGAGCGCGGTCGTGTCCGCCGGGACGGGCGCGGGAAGGGGGTATGTGCGGCGATGCTTGTCGGGTGCCGCCGGCTCGGCGATGCTCGACGGGATCCGCCGGAGGCAAACGTCCATGTTCGATCCCCCCGTTCCGCCCGCCGATGCCGAGGCGCGCCGCGCCGCGCCTCCCGTCGTCACCTACGCGGTGGAGCACCTGCCGCCGTTCGACGCCGCCTTCTACGAGCGGGCGCGGGAGGGGATGGAGAAGATCGACGAGGTGATCGTGCCGCCGCGCGACGCCGCCTCGTTCCGGGTGCCGGCGGGCCACATCTTCCGGATCGTGTCGATCGAAGGGCCGCAGGTCGGCGACCTCAATCTGTGGAACGCCAACGATCCGACCGAGCGCTTCTTCTCGGGCAAGACACGGGCGCTCGCCGCCACCCACGTCGGGGTCGGCGACCGGCTGTGGTCGAACCTGCCGTACCTCAGGGCGATGGCGACGATCACCGCCGACACGCTCGGCTGGTACGGATACGATGCCGACGGCGCCGGCGTCCACGACGTCATCGGCACGCGCTGCGACCCCTACACCAACCGACTGCTCAAGGGTGTCGACTATCACCATTGCTGCCATTCGAACCTGACACGAGCCCTCGCCGGGGCGACGGGAATGCCGCTCACGCAAGCCGAGCCGCTGGTCCACGACGTGCTCAACGTCTTCATGTGCACCGGCTTCACCCGCGACAGCCACCGCTACTTCATGAAGGCGAGCCCGGTCCGGCCCGGCGACTTCCTCGAGCTCTTCGCCGAGATCGACCTCCTCGGGGCGCTGTCGGCCTGTCCCGGCGGCGACTGCGGCGCGACGCACTCGTCGGATGCGGTCGCCTGTCATCCGCTGTCGGTCGAGATCTTCCGGCCGCGGGCCGAGGCGCTCGTCGGATGGCGACCGGCCGCGGTCAACCCCTATCCCCGTACACACGGGACGTGAGAGCAGGGGTTCTCTCGCCGCGCCGCGCCCTCTAACGTTGCGGCGACGCCATCATCTCCGAGGATCCGCATGACCGATTCCCCCGCCATCATCGAGCAACCGCGCGGCGATCTCACCGTCCGGGTCATCGCCATGCCGGCCGACACCAACGCGAACGGCGACATCTTCGGCGGCTGGGTGCTCTCGCAGATGGACGCCGCCGGCGGTATCCGTGGGGTGGAACGGGCGCGCGGTCGGGTGGTGACGATCAAGGTCGACACGCTGATCTTCATCCGCCCGGTCCAGGTCGGCGACGTGCTGTGCGTCTACACCGACGTCGAGAGCGTCGGCCGCACCTCGATGAAGATCCACATCGAGGCCTGGGCACAGCGCTTCCGCACCGTGACGCGGGAGAAGGTCACCGACGCCACCTTCACCTTCGTCGCCGTCGGCGACGACGGCAAACCACGGCCCATCCCGCAGGAGGGGTGAGGACGGGCCGTACGATCGGCCTTCCGATCGAGGCCACGCGCCGCCGGATATGAAAACGGCCCCGTTCCGAGGAGCGGGGCCGTTTCTTCGCCGTCTTCGATCGGGGTCAGCGGTCGGAGGTGGCGGTTCGGTCGATCATCAGGCGATCGGCTTCGGTGAGGACCGGTTTGCCGACGGATTCGGTGCGGGCGGTCGAGCCGGTCGTTTCGACTTCGAGCGCAGCGACCCGGAACGAGCCCGCCGGTCCGGTCGACGGGGCGGTATCGACCGGTTCCAACGCGACGCGGGTGAGGCCGGCGCCGGTGAAGCCGAGGACGTCCGCGGCGCCGCGCGACAGGTCGATGATGCGGCCCCTGACGAAGGGACCGCGGTCGTTGATGCGCACCACCACCGACTTGCCGTTCCTGAGGTTGGTCACCTTGAGGCGGGAGCCGAGCGGGGCGGTGCGGTGGGCGGCGGTCATGGCGTTCATGTTGAAGCGCTCGCCGGAGGCGGTCGGGCCGCCGTGGTGTTCGCGGCCGTAGAAGGAGGCGATGCCCTCACCCTGGACCTTGGCCTGACCGGCGAAGGTCGGGGTGGTGGCGAGGGCGAGGAGGCCGGCGGCGAGCAGGGCCCGACGCGGTGCGGTGCCGCGCGAGGCGGCATCGAAGGTATGGGTCATGCATTCCACTCCGATGGGGCACGGCCACCCGCCATGGGTCTCTTCGGCTCGTGCACTCGAGGGCATCCGGGGCTCGGCGAGCTCACGCGGATCGGCACCTCTCGGGTCGACGGACGGATCGGGTCTCCCCCCGATCGGAAGCCGTCGGCTCTGGTTCCGGGATCGCATCGGCGCGGATGCCCGGATACCACTGGACTCACCCGCGACCGCATCGGCGCTGGTCGGCGGGCGTCCACATCATCCACTCCCGGGCATCAGCCGGTCGTGGGGATGGAAAGTCGTCTTGTGATCGAGGTCTGCGCTGGTCTCCGAAGGGAGCGCTCGGCAGGGGTCTCGGCGAGACCCGGGCGGTTCGCTCCGGTCGGCCCACGGGGACGATCTTGGTGTCGTCTCCACCGTCGGCGGTGACGGACGGGCACATCGGCCCCCGTCTCGGTCGAGGTCGGGGCCGCTGGATCCTCCTCCGGCGGCGGCGATGCTTCGGCTTTTCCACGAGGAATGTGTCGTGATCGTGGCGCGTGCTTGTCGGGTGGCCACACGCCGTGTTAGGCGAAGCGGCGACTCACCCGCCCTCGCGTCCTCGTGACGGGCCGGGTCGGGCCTGTAGCTCAATGGTCAGAGCCGGCCGCTCATAACGGCTTGGTTGGGGGTTCGAGTCCCTCCGGGCCCACCAGTTCCTTCCCACGATTGTCGATCTCCGCGTCGTCGCCCTCCGCCGGTCCCGGCAGACGGCGATCGCGCGCGACCAGGGCCAGGAGTGCGCCGTAGGCGGCGATCCAGGCCGCGGCCGCGGCGAGGAGAAGTCCCGCCGGCAGAGCGAGGGCACCGGCGGCCAGGCGCAGCCCGGCGGCGAGGAGGAGGAGGCCGACGATCGCGTCGGCGAGGCGGCTCACCGTCAGCGCCTTGCCCGAATAGCGGCGCACCACCGAGGTCATGATCGCCGCGCACATCAGCCCGAGTGTGCCGGCACCCCAGGCATGGGCGGCGATGTCGACCAGAGCGACGTCGTCGCGGAGGATGGCGACGGCCATGATGGCGAAGCCCAGCGGCAGGAAGGCGTAGCCGAGGTGAAGCGCCAGGAACGGCGGGCGATCGAGGGTCGACCGGCCGCGCCAGGACGCGAGCCGGACGGCGTTGAGGACCGCGGCGGCGACGAGATCGACGGCGGTGGCGGTCTCCGATGGCGTGACCACCCAGGCGGCGAGGGCGGGGACGGAGGCGACGAAGACCAGCCATTCGATGCGCCGGGACGTCGGCGGCGCCTCGGGGCGACCGCGTTGGGCGGCGAGATGGCGGGTCAGCGCCGGGGCGATGCGGCCGCCCATCACCATGGCGATCAGCACGGCGGAAGCGAGGGCGAGGCGGAGCGCGAGGGAGGCATCGCCGCTCGGCAGGGTGACGAGGAAGAGGGCGTCGGCGGTGGTGAGCGCGGCGAGGAGGGCGAGGAGGCCGTAGTCGCGACGATCGCCGGCCGAGACGATGCGGAAGCCGGCGTAGGCGGTGAGCGCGGCGAGGGCGAGCGGTGACAGCCACAGCCATACGGGGTTCGGCGCCACGAGGTAGGCGAAGCGGGCGGCGAGGAAGAGGAAGGCGAGGGTGACGACCATCGCCGGCGGCATCGACGGCCGTCTGGTCCAGCGCGGCAGGGCGGTCAGCATCACCCCGGCGAAGGCGGTGGGGAAATGGCCGAAGAGCATCTCGTGGGCGTGCCAGTCGAAGAGCGACAGGCCGGCGGGCGGCATCCAACGACCGTCGAGTGCGGCGACGGTGAGGGCGATGCTCGTGATCGAACCGAGGGCGGCGAGGGGGAAGAAGACCTCGTAAGCGGCGAGGCGAGTGGAGAGCGGCTTCATCGCCGCTCGTCCGTGTCCGACCGCTCGCCGGTCCATTCGACGGCGTGGGGCAGGCCGGGGAGATCGAGCAGGTCGACGGCGCGGTGGGCGATGTGATCGACGATCGCCGCGACCGAGGTCGGCTTCAGGTAGAAGGCGGGAACGGGCGGCGCGACGATGGCGCCCGCCTCGGTCACCGCCGCCATGGCCCGCAGGTGGCCGAGATGGAGCGGGCTCTCGCGCGCCACCAGGACGAGGCGGCGGCGCTCCTTGAGATGAACGTCGGCGGCGCGGATCAGGAGGTCGGAGGCGGCGATCGCGGCGACGGCGCCGACCACCCGCATCGAGCAGGGTGCGACGATCATCCCGGCGGTGCGGAACGATCCGGAGGCGATGGCGGCGCCGATGTCGCCGATCGGGTGGCGGACTTGGGCGAGGCGCTCCAGCCGGGCGAGGGCGTCGGGGCCGATCTCGTGGGCGAGGGTGCGCTCGGCGGCGGCGGTGACGACGAGGTGGGTCTCGACGCCGCCCTCTGCCAGGATCTCGGCGACGCGCAGGCCGATCGCCGCGCCGGAAGCACCCGAGAGACCGAGAACGACGCGTGGCATGGTGTCTCCGTTCGAATGAGGGTCGAACCGGCGGTTCCCTACTCGACCTACCCTATTCCTCTTCGGTGAATTTCGGCCAGTCGCGGACCGGGATCGACGAAGGTGCTCTCATCCGGTCCTCTCCCCTTCCAGGGGGGAGGGGACGATGGAGGGGAGCGCTTGCCCCGCGCGCGGTTCATCGGGTGGGCCGGTCGATGCCTCGTGAGTTCATCACACTCCCAATTTCCCCCACAACGCATCGACACGGGCGGCGACGTCGGGGCTCTGTTCGAGCACCCGGCCCCATTCGCGCTCGGTCTCGGTGCCGATCTTGGTCGTCGCGTCGAGGCCCATCTTGCCGCCGAGGCCGGACTTCGGGGAAGCGAAATCGAGGTAGTCGATCGGGGTGCGGTCGACCAGCATGACGTCGCGCGACGGGTCGGAGCGGGTCGAGATCGCCCACAGCACGTCGTCCCAGGAGCGCGTGTCGATGTCGGCGTCGACGACGATGACGAACTTCGTATAGGCGAACTGCGGCAGCATCGACCACAGGCCCATCATCACCCGGCGGGCTTGTCCCGGATAGGATTTGCGGATGGCGACGACGGCGACCCGATAGGAGCAGGCCTCGGGCGGCAGCCAGAAGTCGGTCACCTCGGGGAACTGCTTCTTCAAGAGCGGCAGGAACAGCCGGTTGAAGGCCTCGCCGATGCGCGAGGGTTCGTCCGGCGGGCGGCCGGTGAAGGTCGAGAGATAGATCGGCTGCGCCCGCATGGTGACGGCCGAAACCTCCATCAGCGGGAAGTCCTCGACCGAGTTCCAGTAGCCGGTGTGGTCGCCGTAGGGACCTTCGGGGTGCGTCTCGGTCGGCGACACCCAGCCTTCGATGACGATCTCGGCGTCGGCCGGCACCTTCAGGGGCACCGTCTTCGCGGGTACGAGACGGGCGCGTTCGCCGCGGGTGAGGCCGCAGAAGTGGAGTTCGGAGAGATCCTGCGGCAGCGGCAGAACGCCGGCGAGAATGGTGCCGGGATCGGCGCCGATCACCACGGCGACCGGCATCTTTTCACCCTTCGCCACCCAGGCGCGATGATGATGGGCGCCGCCGCGATGGGCGAGCCAGCGGGTGATCAGCCGATTGCGGCCGGCGACCTGCAGGCGATAGACGCCGACGTTGTATTTCGCCGTCGAGAGGGTGTCGGGTGGTCGGGTGATCACCAGTGGCCAGGTGACCAGCGGAGCCGGTTCGCCGGGCCAGCAGGTCTGGACGGGGAGGCGGGCGAGATCGATGTCGGCGCCGGTGAGGACGAGGTCCTGGCACGGAGCCGAACCGACCGTCTTCGGCCGCATCGACATGGCGGCTTTCAACAGCGGCAGCTTGGCGAGGGCATCCTTCATGCCGTCGGGCGGGGTCGGGTCGCGGAGTGCCGCCAGTTCCTCGCCGAGGCGGGGGAGGTTTCCCGGTTCGATGCCGAAGCCGAGGGCGACGCGCTCGACCGTGCCGAAGAGATTGACCAGGACCGGGATCGACGAGGGTGTGCCGTCCGGAAGGATCGGGCGCTCGAACAGCAACGCCGGGCCTCCGGCATGGAGGACCCGGCGATGGATCTCGGTGACGTCGAGGACGGTCGAGACCGGCTCGGCGATGCGCCTCAGGAGGCCGCGGGCGTCGAGCAGGGCGAGGAAGGCGCGCAGATCGCGGAAGAGCGGGAGATCGCGGGTCGGCACTTCGCCCTCCTCGGGTGGCGATCGGTGCCTCAGAGGAGGGGAAGTGCGCCGCCGGCGCTTTGACCTCGGTCAACGCGCCGGTCGAGACCACCGCGCCTCAGATCGTGGCGCGGCGGGCGATTTCGCGGATGTCGCAGCGGGCGATGCCGAGGTCGGCGAGTTCGCGATCGCCGAGCCGGCTCAGCTCGGCGACGGTGCGGTGGTAGAGGTGATAGCGACGCAGGCTCGAACCGATCGCACGGGCGAAACGGGGCAGGGGCATGGCAGGACCTTTCAGACTTTCGATCCGCAATTTGCGGTATTTGTGAAATTGATTTCATCATCAATCTAGTGTGCATTGCAGCAATCCAGAAGTGCCGCGGATGGGATTCCGGCATGCGCGACGCGCATGGGATGCTTCGTATTGTCGCCAAGATCCACGCCGTCCCGCCACGGTTTCGCCTTGAATATCAATGCGAAATCGATCCGGCACGGTCGAGGCGGTAGGCCGGCGTACCGGGAAAAATCGCCGAGCCATGCGTGATCGGATGGGCGTGGTCCGAGATCGGCGATCGTGCGGTGCAAAAGCACCCGACCGGAGAGCGGGTTCCGCTCTCCGGTCGGGTGGGTCGATCGGGCTCGTTCGGACGGGACGATCTCGTGTCAGGCGGAATGCGCGTTCATGGTGAGGAGGTCGTAGGTGGCGCAGGTCTCGCCTCCGCTCGTGATCTCGACGTCCCAGCGCACCTCGCCGTAGTCGGCGTTGCGCGGATTCTTCGACTTCACCGTGAGGCGCACCTCGATCGCCTCGCCGGGCTGGACCGGCTTGAGGAACCGCAACTCGTCGAGGCCGTAGTTGGCGAGCACCGGGCCGCGGGCCGGCTCGACGAAGAGGCCGGCGGCGAAGGCGAGGAGCAGGTAGCCGTGGGCGACGCGGCCGGGGAAGAACGGGTGGCCCTTCACCGCCTCCTCGTCCATGTGGGCGTAGAAGGTGTCGCCGGTGAAATGCGCGAAGTGCTCGATGTCCTCGAGCGTCACCACCCGCGGCTTCGAGCGGAAGCTGCGGCCGAGTTCCAGCTCTCCGAAGGTCATGCGGAAGGGATGGACCTCGTCGATGATCTCGGGGGCGCCCTTGATCCACGAGGCGCCGATGGCGGTGAGCAGGGCGGGCGAGCCCTGCAGGGCGGTGCGCTGCATGTGATGATGGACGCCGCGGATGCCACCCATCTCCTCGCCACCGCCGGCGCGGCCCGGGCCGCCGTGGACGAGTTGCGGCAGCGGTGAGCCGTGGCCGGTCGATTCCCCGGCGCAGTCGCGGTCGAGCACCAGGATGCGGCCGTGCGAGGCGGCGATGCCGAGCACCACGTCGCGGGCGACCTGCGGGTCGTGGGTGACCAGAGAGGCGACGAGCGAGCCCTCGCCGCGATGGACGAGGTCGATCGCCTCGTCGAGATCGCGGTAGCCGAGGAGAGTCGACACCGGGCCGAAGGCCTCGACCGCGTGGACGAGGCGGGCGGAGGCGGCGTCGCGGGCACGGAGCAGGATCGGCGCCAGGAAGGCGCCCCTGTCGGCATCGGCACCGTCGACCGCGAAGGCCCCCTCGCCGCAGATCACGTCGGCTTCCGTCTTGAGCTTCTCCACCTGGGCGAGGACGTCGCGGCGCTGGGCGAGGCTGGCCAACGCCCCCATCTTCGTCGTCTCGAGGCCGGGATGGCCGATGCGGATCCGGGCGAGGCGTTCGGCGATCGCCGCGCCGACCGGCTCGACGAGATCGGCGGGAACCAGCGCTCGGCGGATGGCGGTGCACTTCTGGCCGGCCTTGACCGTCATCTCGGCGACGACGCCCTTGACGAAGAGGTCGAACTCCGGCGTGCCGGGGACGGCGTCGGGGCCGAGGATCGAGGCGTTGAGGCTGTCGCGCTCGGCGACGAAGCGCACCGACTGTTCGGCGATCTTCGGGTGGCGCTGGAGCGCGGCGGCGGTCGCGGCCGAGCCGGTGAAGGAGACGACGTCCTGGCCGGTCAGGTGATCGAGGAGGTCGCCGACCGAGCCGGCGACGAACTGGAAGGCACCGGCGGGCAGGATGCCCGACTCGGCGATGAGGCGGGCCAGCGCTTCGGCGAGCGGCGCGGTGGCGGTCGCCGGCTTGGCGATGACCGGCACGCCGGCGAGGAGGGCGGGGCCGAGCTTCTCCAACAGGCCCCAGACGGGGAAGTTGAAGGCGTTGATGTGGACGGCGACGCCCCTGAGCGAGGTGAGGATGTGGCGGCCGACGAAGGTTCCGTGCTTCGACAGGCCCTCGACCGGGCCGTCGAGCAGGAAGGTCGAGGCCGGCAGTTCACGGCGACCCTTGGAGGCATAGGCGAAGAGGGTGCCGATGCCGCCGTCGATGTCGATCCAGCTGTCGGTCTTCGTCGCGCCGGTGTCGGTGGAGAGCGCATAGAGCGCCGGCTTGTGCTCGCCGAGGTGGACGGCGAGCTTCTTCAGCAGGCCGGCGCGCTCGTGGAAACTCAGCCGTCGCAACGCCCGGCCGCCGACGCGGCGGGCATGGGTCGCCATCGCCGCGACGTCGAGGCCGGCGGCGGAGACACGGGCGATCGGCGCGCCGGTCACCGCCGAGTGGACCTCCGGTGCCGGGCCGGCGGCGGCGAACCAGCGGTCGAGGGCATAGGAGCGGAGCAGCGGCAGTTCGGCCATGGGCGGGAGCCTCGGAACGTCGAGCGGGGGACGCCGCCCACGGGGTGCGGGCGAGCGTGGCGATGCGGTCGATGTCGGGGAAGACGATCGTCGCCGCATCGCGGCGCGACCGAACGCACGTCGATCGGCCGTCACCCGTGGCGACGCGCGGCTCGATCGTGCAGGATCTTCCTCCCGGATCGGAGGCCTTCTCGCGACCGGTTCGATCTTGGCGATCGCGCCGGGCCGGGGTCTCTCGATGGCGGCGAGTATATATTGACCAACCGGTCGGTCAACTATAAAACCGAGAAGGTCGACGGCCGGTAACGGGCCGCGACGGGGAGGAATCCGAGATGTCCGAGACCGCCGGCGCGGTGTCCGCGCCCATTCTGGTCGAGCGCGACGGTGCGGTCGCCCGTGTCGTGCTCAACCGTCCCGACCGGCTCAATTCGTTCAACGTCGACATGCATCGGGCACTGCGCGCGGCGATGGAGGCGATCGCGGCGGACGACAGCGTCCGGGCGGTTCTTCTCACCGGCGCCGGTCGCGGTTTCTGCGCCGGGCAGGACCTCGCCGATCGAGCGGTGGCGCCGGGGGCGGCGCGGCCGGACCTCGGGGCGTCGGTCGACACCTGGTACAACCCGTTGATCCGCCTCATCCGCACCATGGAGAAGCCGGTGATCTGCGCCGTCAACGGGGTGGCGGCCGGGGCGGGGGCGAACATCGCGCTCGCCTGCGACATGGTTCTCGCCGCGAGGTCGGCGACTTTCGTCCAGGCCTTCGCCAAGATCGGGCTGGTGCCGGACTCGGGCGGCACCTGGGTGCTGCCGCGGCTCGTCGGCGAAGCACGGGCGCGCGGACTGGCGTTCACCGCCGAGCCGATCAAGGCGGAGCAGGCGGAGGCCTGGGGGATGATCTGGAAGGCGGTCGACGACGCCGATCTGGCGGCCGAGGCGGTGGCCCTCGCCGAGCGGCTCGCCGCGGCGCCGACCCACGGGCTGGCGCTGATCAAGCGGGCGCTGTTCCTGTCCTCGACCAACACGCTCGACGCTCAGCTCGATCTCGAGCGCGACCTGCAGCGCGAGGCCGGATCGACGCCGGACTATGCCGAGGGCGTCGCCGCCTTCGTCGAGAAACGCAAGCCGGTGTTCACCGGCCGGAAGGGGTGAGGCGATGGACGAGGAGACCCTGGCGCGGACCTGCGCCGATCTGATGTGGGCCGACGACAGGGCGGCGCAGGCCCTCGGCATTCGCCTCATCGAAGTCGGGCCGGGGCGGGCGCGGCTCGCCATGACGGTCGGACCGACGATGGTCAACGGCCATCACATCTGCCACGGCGGCTACATCTTCACCCTCGCCGACACCGCCTTCGCCTATGGCTGCAACAGCCGCAACGATCGGGCGGTGGCGCAGCATTGCTCGATCACCTTCGTCGCGCCGGCGCGCGAGGGGCAGGTGCTGGAGGCGGTGTGCGTGGAACGCCAGCGGGCCGGTCGCTCCGGCGTCTACGACATCACCGTCACCGACGATCACGGAAAGACCATCGCCGAATTCCGCGGGCTCTCCCGTACCATCAAGGGCACGTTCCTGCCGCCGGAGGCGGTGGACCTCGCCTGATCCGAGAAGGTGGCCCGTCCGCCGAGCGACGGGCCGGCCGCGAGCGGGCGCAAGACCCGCGGCACGACGCGAACGACGTTCAGGAGGAAACCCGATGTTGGACCTCACCCCGGATCCGAAGACCCTCGATCCGATCGAGCGCGCCTCGCGCGACGAGATCACGGCGCTGCAGACCGAGCGGATGAAATGGTCGCTGCGCCACGCCTACGACAACGTCGAGACCTATCGGAAGAAGTTCGACGCGGCCGGCGTCCATCCGAGCGATTTCCGCCAGTTGTCGGATCTGGCGAAGTTCCCCTTCACCACCAAGGCGGATCTGCGCGACGCCTATCCCTTCGGCATGTTCGCGGTGCCGCAGGAGCGGATCGCCCGCATCCACGGCTCGTCGGGGACGACGGGAAAGCCCACCGTGGTCGGCTACACGCTGAAGGACATCGACACCTGGGCGACGGTGGTCGCGCGCTCGATCCGAGCGGCCGGCGGCCGGCCGGGCATGAAGGTGCACGTCTCCTACGGTTACGGCCTGTTCACCGGCGGCCTCGGCGCGCACTACGGGGCGGAGAAGCTCGGCTGCACGGTGATTCCGGTCTCCGGCGGCATGACCGAGAGGCAGGTGCAGCTCGTCCACGACTTCTCGCCCGACGTCATCATGGTGACGCCGTCCTACATGCTGGCGATCCTCGACGAGTTCAAGACGCAGGGCTTCGACCCGCGCGAGTCGTCGCTGGCGGTCGGCATCTTCGGCGCCGAGCCGTGGACCGAGGCGATGCGGCGCGAGATCGAGAACGCCTTCGACATGCATGCGGTCGACATCTATGGGCTCTCCGAGGTGATCGGCCCGGGCGTCGCCCAGGAGTGCGTCGAGACCAAGGACGGGCTGCACATCTGGGAGGATCACTTCTACCCGGAGGTGATCGACCCGGCGAGCGGCGCGGTGCTGCCCGACGGCGAGAAGGGCGAACTGGTCTTCACCTCGCTGACCAAGGAGGCGCTGCCGATCATCCGCTATCGCACCCGCGACCTGACGCGGCTCCTGCCCGGCACGGCGCGGTCGATGCGACGGATGGAGAAGGTGACGGGGCGCTCCGACGACATGATGATCGTGCGTGGCGTCAACGTCTTCCCGACCCAGATCGAGGAGCTGTTGCTCGAGGTGCCGGCGCTCGCCGGGCACTATCGCATCCTGCTGACCCGCGAAGGTCGCATGGACGAGATGACGGTGGAGGTGGAAATCCGGGCCGAGTCCGACTACCCCGACGTGGTGGCGGAATCCGGCAAGCGGCTCTCCCGCCGGATCAAGGACACGATCGGCATCTCGGCCAGGGTGCAGGTGGTGCCGCCGGGGATGCTGGAGCGCTCGCTCGGCAAAGCGAAGCGGGTGTTCGATCAGCGGCCGAAGGGGTGAGGGCGGGACGTGGCGAGACCGAGGGCGGCGGATTACGACGCCAAGCGCGAGACGATCCTGAAGAAGTCGGCCGAGCTCTTCGCTCGCGCCGGCTACGACGGCACGTCGCTCACCGACATCGCCAAGGCCTGCGGCACCTCGAAGGCGCTGCTCTATCACTACTACGAGAACAAGGAGGCGCTGCTCTGCGACATCATTCGCGCCCATCTCCAGGAGCTCGTCGACGTGGTGCGTGAGGCGCGGACGGTCGAAAGGGCGCCGCGAGACCGGCTCGAGGCGCTGGTGCGCGCCCTGCTCGAGGCCTATCGCGATGCGGATGCCGAGCACGTCATCCAGATCAACGAGATGAGCCGACTGCCGAAGGAGGCGCAGGAAGAATTGAAGGCGATGGAGCGCGAACTGGTCGCCCACGCCAAGGAGGCGATCCTGGCGGTCGAGCCGGCGCTCGCCGAACGCCCGGAGCTGGTGAAGCCGGTGACCATGTCGTTGTTCGGCATGATGAACTGGAGCTTCATGTGGTTCAAACCGTCGAAGGGTATGAGCCGCGAGCAATACGCCGGGCTCCTCACGACGCTGATCGCCGACGGAGCGAAGGCGTTGGTTGGGTGAGGGGGCGCAGCGGGGTCAATCGGTGCCGGCGAGGGTGGCCGCGGTCCGATGGCCCGCCAAGCGGTCGCTGGTCAGCGATTTCAGGAAGGCGGCGATGTCGGCGACCTCCGTTTCGGTGAGGGGCGAGGGGGTCCGGCGCGTCAGCCGCTTCGTCTCGGGCGACCATTCGACCTGCGTCGCGACCGGGCCGTCGCCGACGACGCGACCGGCCTGGACCGTCGCCATGATCCGCACCGCTTCGGTCAGATCGGCGACCGAACCGTTGTGGAAATAGGGCGCGGTGAGTTCGACGTTGCGCAGCGACGGGATGCGCCACAGGCCGGCACGACCGGTCTTGGCGGCGCCGAGGTCGTCGGTGAGGCGATAGCGCGCCGCGTAGGGCGAGGCGAGCGAGGGGAAGAGGCGGAAGCCGGACGACCCCGCCTCGGGGGCGAGCAGGCTCGCACGGCTGAAGCCCGGACCGGCGTGGCAGACGATGCAGCCGACCGTCTCGAACAGCGACATGCCGCGGATCTGCTGCGGTGTCAGCGCCGCCGTGTCGCCGGCGAGGAAGCGGTCGAAGGGAGCGTCGGGGGTGATCAGCGTGCGCTCGAAGGCGGCGAGTGCCCGGGCGAGCCGGTCGGCGTCGATCGCCGTGCCGGGGCCGTAGGCGGCTTCGAAGGCCGCCACATAGGTCGGATCGCGGCCGAGCCGGGCGATCACCTCGTCGAGATCGGCGCCCATCTCGATCGGGTTGGCGATCGGTCCGAGCGCCTGCTCCTCGAGGCTTCGGGCGCGGCCGTCCCAGAAGAGCCGGGCCTGGAAGGCCGCATTCCACACCGCCGGGGTGTTGCGGGTCCCGATGGCGCCGTCGATACCGACGGCGGTCGGTCGACCGTCGGCGCCGCCGGCGCGCTCGAGGTCGTGGCAGGAGGCGCAGGAGAGGGAGCCGTCCCGCGACAGGACGGGGTCGAAGAACAGGCGCCGGCCGAGCGCCACCTTGGCAGGTGTCGACGGATCGTCGGCCGGGGCGGGGGCGACGGCGGGCAGTGCCTGCCACGCCGGGCGGCCGACCTCGATCACCGGTCCCGGATCGGATCGGTCGACGCCGACGAGAACCGGAGCGAGGTGGTCGCGGCCGGTGTGCGACAGGGTCTCGATCACCGTCAGCTTGAGGCCGAAGGCGATGACGCCGCCGGCCAGCGCCACCACCAGAGCGACGCGCTGGATCGAGGAGAGGCGGGCGACCGGGCCGAGATCGCGCCAGACGATGAGGATCGCAGCGACGAGGCCGACCGCGATCGCTCCCACGCCGGTGGCGAGGAGGAGATGATCTTCGAACATGGGACGATTTCCGAACGACGGCGGCGGATCAGCCGGCGAGGTGGGCGAGCGCCGGTGGATCGAGCAGGGTGATCCGGCCGGCGGTGGTGGCGACGAGGCGCCGGGCGACGAGGCCGCGCAACAGGCGCGAGACGACTTCGCGCGAGGTGGCGAGGTGGCGGGCGATCTGATCCTGGGTGACCACGACCGCCGTGCCGCCCTTGGCGCGGCGCAGGAGAAAGGCGGCGACGCGCGCCTCCAGCCCCTGGCTGGCGGTCTCCTCGATCAGCGCCATCAACTCGAAGAGCCGACCGGAGAGGACCTCGAAGGTGAAGTTCTGCACCGCCGGCTCGGTGGCGAAGAGGCGGCGATAGACGTGGCCGGGGACGATCGCCACTTCCGTGTCGCCCTCGCTCTCCACCCAGGCCGGGTAGGCGAGGCGGGAGAACATGCAGTTGAGCGCCAGGATGCAGGACTGACCGGGTTCGACCCAGTAGAGCGTGCCCTCGCGGCCGTCCGCCGAGACGTAGTAGACGCGCAGCGCCCCCTTCTCGACCAGATAGGCGCCGGCGACGAGATCGCCGCGCGCCACCAGTCGTGTACCGCCGGTGCAGGCGACGCGCCGCACCGCGCTCTCGAGCAGGGCGCGGCCGCTCGCGCCGAGATCGGCGAGAGCGGGGAAGAGGCGGAGGGGCGGTTCGGCGCGCATGAGATGATCGTAGCGTCGCGAGACCGTCGTCGACACGGACGGCATGTCGCAATCCTCCTTCGACGATCAGGCGGATCGGGCGAAGAAGAGGTCGCCCGGCGCCGAGGTCACCACCTCGGTGATCTCGTCGAAGGGCAGGCCGACGCGGGCGTGGACACGGGCCACCGCCTCGGCATCGGGCGCCAACGTCAGGCAGAAGGCGCGTCCCTCGCCGAAGCCGACGTGGATGCGCAGCGAAACGACCCCTTCGGCGCGGCAGGCCTCCTCGTAACTTCGGTGGAAGCCGGCGAAGGCGCCGGGTGAGATGTCGGCCGGGAAGGTGCCGTGGCGGACGTCGTGGGTATCGAGGAAGACCTTCATCGGGATGGAAGGAGAATGCATCGGATCGCTCCTCTTCTCGGGTGGTCGAGTGGGCGGGATCCTGTCATGCGGCGGCATCGCAGGCTGGAACAAATGTCACGCCGGCGCCGCTCCGCGTGGTGGTCGCCCGTCGGCCTCAGCCGGCCGCCTCGGAGAGGCCGCCGAAACGCACCCGGTAACCGGCATCGGGCGGGCCGACGGGACCGTCGGGGGTGAGCATGGTGCGGGTGAGGTGGGTCTCGGCCGGGGTGCGGACGGCGCGGTAGAGATTGCGCACCAGGAGACGCGCCGCGGCGCCGGGCCAGTCGGCGGGGAGCAGTTCCTCCGGCAGCAGCGGATCGCGCAGGATGGCGCGGCGCCAGGCGTGAACGAGCAGGATGCGCAGGCGGAAGGCCTCGCGCGGGCTCGGCTCGCTGCGCTCGAGGAGCGCGAGGAACGGGCGGAAGGCGTCGAGAAAGGCGGCGTAGCCGGCGGCGAGTGCGGCGAGATCCCAGGCGCGGGCGACGAGATCGCGCAGAGCCTCGGGCGGCGCCCAGTCCTCGCCGGAGGCGCGCATCGCCACGGCGCCATCGCCGGCGACGGCATCGGCGAGCGCCTGACGCAGGGCCGTCTCATCGGGCTCGGGATGGATCATCACGCCGGGCAGCAATTGGCCGAAGCCCTGCCAGGCGAGATCGCGGCGCAACGCCTCGCGCGCCTCGCCGTCGACGAGGCCGGTGAAGACGACGGTCCAGCGGCCGCCCCAGGGCGCGCGACGGCCGGCGTAGATGATGCGATCGGCGGCTTCGAAGCGGCGGCGGCCGCTCTCGGTGAGGCCGTAGGCGGAGCGGCGGCCGACCTGGGTGGAGGTGAGCCAACCCTCCTTCGACAAGCGGAAGACCGAGGTGCGCACCACCCGCTCGTTGAGGCCGAAGGGCTCGACCAGATCGACCAGACTGCCGAGCCAGATCACTCCGCCGTGCGGCGCCACCGCGTCGCCGAGGAGCGACACGATCAGCGACTTGGCGTCGGGGCGCAGGCGCTCGAGGAGTGCATCGATCGCCGGATCGAGGCGGCCGGGGGTGGGCATGGCGGGCTCGGTGGATCTCGCGGGGGCTCTCGTCTGTCGGTCGCGGTCTGTCGGTCGCGGTTGGTCGTGGCGTCGTTCCTTCGCGTCCTCCGCTTCGCGTGGTTCTCGGTAGCAGACGCGCGGGGTGGCGTCACGCCACCGGATTTGTTCGCGATCGTAATTCTGTTCGCATCGTGAACTTACCTTCATGATACAGAAATTGGTAATTGATGGGGAAAACCGTATCACATATGAAAATTCCAACGAACCCTTCAATCGGTTCGATATAGGTGAATACAGGGCAATTCCGCTGCGCCGGTCGATCCGCGGCGCGACCTTGAACACGACGAAAATCGTCACACGTCGAGAGACCGCCATGTCCAGCCACAACGCCAAGCTCGCCCAGTCCCAGCCGTTGCCGCCGCCGACCGAGCAGCCCAACGTCTATCCGCTCTCCTGGCACGCCCACACGGCCAAGCTCGAGGAGGTGTGGGACGCGGCGCAGCGCGAGAACTGGGATCCGAAGGCGCTGCCGTGGGACACGTTCGACGTCGAGAGCTACACCTGGGAGGAGCGCGAGGCGATCGCCTACTGGTGGACGATCCTCTCCGTGTTCGACGCCTCGGCGCCGCCGGTCTTCGCGGCGGCCTTCATCAAGACCTACGAGGAGCACGAGGAGGATCCGGTCCGTCGCTGCTTCTTCTCGGTCACCCGTGACGAGCAGAACCACGAGCAGATGTGCGGCCTCGCCATCACCAAGCTGCTCGGCTGCGCTTCGCCGCTCGAGTACGAGCCGAAGACCGAGCTCGGCAAGCTCGCCAAGCGCAACACCCAGTGGCTCTACTACAACGGCGGCCGCTACTGGAACGGCTACAAGAAGGCGGTGCCGAAGTACTCGCTCGCGGTGCTGTTCTCGTCGTTCCTGATGGGCGAGATCGCCGCGGCGACGATCTTCCACCAGATGGCGGCGGGCTGCTCGGAGCCGGTGTTCAAGGAAGCCTTCCGCAACATCGGCCGCGACGAGGGTCGCCACATGGCGATCTGCATGGCGCTGATGGAGCGCGACTATCCGAAGCTGCCGAAGGAGGATGCGGCGGTCATCACCAAGCAGGTGCGGGCCGGCTACCTCTTCCTCTCGGCGGTGCTGTTCGAGCCGCCGGTCGAGTTCTGGGACATCCCGGACGACTTCATCGAGGTGCAGAGGAAGTGCGAGGCGGTGGCGCGCGGCGCCGGCTTCCACATCCCGACCTACGAGGCGAAGAAGGAGAACTGGAAGAAGGCGATGCTCAACCTCAAGGGCGTGCTCGACAAATACGGCATCCCCTTCCCGGCGATCCCGGAGGTGGGCATCTCCGGTGAGGAGATCCTCGACATCGACATGAGCGAGATCATCCCGGTGTTCTGAGGACGACGGGCGGAGCGGGCGCGGCGGTGCCGGACGGCACGGTGCTCGCGACGAGATCCGTAGCGGCTTCCGCCATCCGATGACAGTATGAACCATCCGGCGCGAAGACCGGACGTGGCGGCGGGCGGTGGTCCGCCGTCCGCACGTGGAACCAGGGCATCACGAGGAAACTCCATGAGCCGCATCCGCCTCTTTCCGTCGGGCAAGGAAGTCGACTGCGCCGATGGCGAAACCGTTCTCGGGGCGCTGGAGAAGGCGGGCTATGCGCTGCCCAACAACTGCCGGGCGGGCGCCTGCGGCGAATGCAAGATCATGGTCCGGGCCGGCCAGTTCGATCAGGGCATGGTGCTCGACATGGCGCTGTCGCCGGAGGACCGCAAGCACGGCTACGGGCTGATGTGCATGGCCAAGCCGATTTCCGAGGTGCTGGAGATCGAGTGGGGCACCGACGACGCCAAGCCCAAGCTCTTCCCGCCGCGCGAAAACATCTACTACGTCGTCACCGACAAGGTGGCGCGCACCCCGCGGATCACCGAGATCTCGATGCGGCCGCTGGGGGCGCCGGTGCGCTACTGGCCGGGGCAGAACATGATGATCGGCGATCCGGGCTTCGGCATCCCGGCGCGCTGCTACTCGATCGCCAACGCGCCGCGCGGCGACGGCGAACTGACCTTCCACGTCACTCGCGCCGACGGCGGCGTCACCTCGGCCTGGCTGCACGACAAGGTGACGATCGGCGATCAGGTGAAGCTCTCCGGGCCGTACGGTACCTTCATCGGTGATCCGTCGGTCGATACGCCGGTGCTGTGCCTCGCCGCCGGTTCGGGGCTGGCGCCGATCCTGGCGCTGACGGAAGCGGCGCTCAGGCGCAACTACCGGCCGCCGGTGACGCTGATGTTCTCGGCCCGCACGGCGGAGGACGTCTATTGCAAGGGGCTGATGGCATGGTGGCGGGCGCGCAACCGGCGTTTCCGCTTCATGCCGACCCTGACGCGCGAGGAGGCGGAGGGCCATCTCCACGGCCGCATCCCGGATATCCTCGCCGAGCACTTCCCCGACCTGTCGCAACACTCGGTGTTCGTCGCCGGAACGCCGGAGTTCGTCGAGGCCTGCGTGGCGGTGGTCAAGCAGTTGGGGGCGCGGCCGGAGCTGATCCACAGCGAGGGCTACTTCTCGCAGCAGGCGCCCGAGGAGGTGCCGAAGGACCGCCTGATGGGCCGGTGAGAGGGCGCGATCCGCCGTGCCGTTCCGCCACGGAAGGGGAAGTACGGAGGCGCCCGTCCCTCGGCTTGACCCGGTTCGTGCGCGGCGCGATGTTCCCTCTCGGCTCGAAACCACCTGCCGTTCCACAGCCGGAGAGAGAGGCGCAATGTCCGACCGGATCAAATATGTTCTCGACGAAGAGGCGATGCCCAAGAGCTGGTACAACATCGCCGCGGATCTGCCGACGCCGCCGGCACCGGCGCTGCATCCCGGGACGATGCAACCGGCCGGACCCGCCGATTTCGAGCCGCTGTTCCCGATGGAGCTGATCCTCCAGGAAGTGGCGACCGAGCGTTACATCGACATCCCCGAGCCGGTGCGCGACGTGCTGCGCATGTGGCGGCCGTCGCCGCTGATCCGGGCGCGGCGGCTGGAGAAGCTGCTCGACACCCCGGCGAAGATCTACTTCAAGTACGAGGGCGTCTCGCCCGCCGGCTCGCACAAGCCCAACACCGCGGTGCCGCAGGCCTGGTACAACAAGGAAGCCGGCATCAAGAAGCTGTCGACGGAGACCGGCGCCGGCCAGTGGGGCTCGTCGCTCGCCTTCGCCGGTTCGCTGTTCGGCATCGACGTCACCGTCTTCCAGGTGCGCGTCTCCTATGACCAGAAGCCCTATCGCCGGGCGCTGATGGAGACCTACGGGGCGCGCTGCATCGCCTCGCCGTCGAACGAGACCGAGTCCGGTCGCGCCGTGCTCGCGGCTCATCCCGACAGCCCCGGCTCGCTCGGTATCGCCATCTCGGAGGCGGTCGAGATCGCGGCGAAGAATCCGGACGTCAAATATGCGCTGGGGTCGGTGCTCAACCACGTGCTGCTGCACCAGACGATCATCGGCGAAGAGGCGATGATGCAGTTCGAGATGGCGGGCGACGACCCGGACGTGGTCATCGGCTGCGCCGGTGGCGGCTCGAACTTCGCCGGCATCGCCTTCCCGTTCCTGGGCCAGCAATTGCGCGGCGGGCGCAAGCGGCGGATCATCGCGGTCGAGCCGGCCGCCTGCCCGACGCTGACCCGCGGCAAGTTCGCCTACGACTTCGGCGACACCTCGCATCTGACGCCGCTGGTCAAGATGCACACGCTGGGCTCGACCTTCATCCCGCCGGGCTTCCACGCCGGTGGCCTGCGCTATCACGGCATGAGCCCGCTGGTCAGCCACGTCTACGACCTCGGGCTGATCGAGGCGCGGGCCTACAAGCAGCTCGCCTGCTTCGAGGCGGGCGTGATGTTCGCGCGCGCGGAAGGCATCGTGCCGGCGCCGGAATCGACCCATGCGGTGCGCTGCGCCATCGACGAGGCGCTGCGTTGCAAGGCCGAGGGGAAGGCCGAGACCATCCTCTTCAACCTGTCGGGCCATGGCCATTTCGACATGGGCGCCTACATCGGCTACTTCGACGGCAAGCTGGTCGATCAGGACT
>ERZ1645187.1362-NODE-1362-length-22567-cov-41.455357_pt1 | contig 22567 bp, 17 predicted proteins | sample MGYA00575352_ERZ1645187 | MGnify/ENA primary metagenome ERZ1645187 (study PRJEB40837, sample SAMN11349314) | freshwater sediment metagenome | isolation source: river sediment | host: Sediment | place: India: Wazaribad , New Delhi | collected 2017-02-21 ... | reverse complement strand
AGCGAAATCAGCGACGAGCCGCCGTAGGAGATGAACGGCAGCGTCATGCCCTTGGCCGGCATCAGATGCAGATTGACCGCCATATTGATGCAGCTCTGCACGCCGAACAGCATCACCAGCCCGGCCGTCGCGAAACGACAGAACGGATCGGGATTGCGCGACGCGCTCGACAATCCGCGCAGCACGATGAACGCGAACAGGCCGACGATGACGAGGCAGAAGAGAATGCCGAATTCCTCGCCCGTCACCGCGAAGATGAAGTCGGTATGGCTGTCGGGCAGAATCCGCTTCATCGTGCCTTCGCCCGGCCCCTTGCCGAACCACCCGCCAGAAATGAAGCTCTCAAGCGCCGTATCCACCTGAAATGTGTCGCCCGCGCCGACGCCTTGCGCCGGATCGAGAAACTTGTCGATGCGCGCGCGCACATGCGGCACGAACCGATAGGCGATGAGCGCGCCGCCAATGCCCATCCCGCCGATGCCGAGGATCCAGAACCAATGCACGCCGGCCATGAAGAACAGCGCCCCCCAGACGAGCGAAATGAGCATCGTCTGGCCGAAATCGGGCTGCATCATCAGCGGCGCAATCGTCGCCGGCAGCAACAGCAGCGCGAAGATATTGCCCGGCACGTCCTTGCGCACGCCGCCTTCGGAAAAGGCCCAGGCGACGAGAATGACAAAAGCCGGCTTGACGAATTCGGACGGCTGCACGCCGAAAATCCAGCGCCGCGCGCCCTTCACCTCATGGCCGAACAAAAGCGCGGCGAAGACAAGCGCCATGCCGACGAGGAACACGACAAGCGCCGTGCGTCGCACATGACGCGGCGACATGAACGACATGATCGCCATCACCGCCAGCGCCGGCACGAGATAAAGCGCCTGACGATGCACGAAATGGAACGTCGAAAGTCCGAGACGTTCGGCGACGGGCGGCGATCCGGCCATGCCCAGCACCAGCCCCATCAGCACGAGAACGCCGATGGCGGCCAAGAGCCAGCGGTCGACTGTCCACCACCAATCGGCGAAGGGAGAACGTTCAGCGCGTGACACCATGGCGTTTCTCCCGTCAGCTTTCCGTTGCGACGATATCCGCGACAAGCTTGCGGAACGCATCGCCGCGCACTTCGAAATTCGCGAACTGATCGTAGGACGCGCAAGCAGGCGAAAGCAGCACGACCGGCTCTCTCGCTTCGCTCGCAGCCGCGTCGCGCGCGGCGGCCTGCGTGGCGACGTCGAGCGTTTCGCAACGCTCGTAAGGGACGGCGCCTTCGAGCGTGCGCGCGAAATCATCGCTCGACGCGCCGATCAGATAGGCTTTGGCGATGCGGTCGAACAACGGCCGCAACGGCTCCACGCCGCCTTCCTTCGCCTTGCCGCCGATAATCCAGAAAATATCGCGGAACGACAGCAGCGCCTTTTCGGCTGCATCGGCGTTTGTCGCCTTGGAATCATTGACGAACAGCACGGGGCCGCGCTTGCCGACAAGCTCCATGCGATGCGCAAGACCGGGAAAGCTGGAGAACCCGGCCTGAATTTGCGTCTCGTCGAGGCCGAGCGCCGAACAGGCCGCATAGGCCGCCGCCGCATTCTGCCAATTATGCGCGCCGCGCAACGAAGACACGCCGTAGAGATTGGCGACCGGGCGCGGCCGTCCCAGCGACGACTGATAGATGCGCGCGTCGGAATAATAAATGCCGTCGTTCTCGCCACGTCCGGCCATCAGGAAAACCGGCGGCCGCTTCGCCCAGACGCGCACGGCGATTCCGCGACACCAGTCGTCGCCCATGCCGATAATGGCGAGATCGGACGCGGCAACCATGCGTTCCTTGATCGCGGCATAGTTCTCCATAGAGCCATGACGATCGATGTGATCGGGCGTCAGATTGAGCAGCACGCCGACGCTCGGCTTGATCGACGGCGCGAGATCGATCTGGAACGTCGAGCATTCGATGACATGCACGCGCCCATCCGACGGCGGCGCGAGATCGAGCGCGGGCACGCCGATATTTCCGCCCATCTGCACGTCGCGGCCGGCGCTCTTCAGAACATGCGCGATGAGCGCCGTCGTCGTCGACTTGCCGTTGGTTCCGGTGATGCACACGACAGGCGAGTTCGGCGCGAGCGACGCGCGCTCGCGAAAGAACAATTCGATATCGCCGATAATCTCGACGCCAGCGTCTTTCGCGGCGACCGCCGTCCAGTGCGGCGCGGGATGCGTCAGCGGCACGCCCGGCGACAGAATGAGCGCGTCGAAACGCGTCCAGTCCGCACCGTTCAGATCGACAATATCGACGCCCGCCCCAGCCGCCTTGACGCGAGAGGTTTCGGTGTCGTCCCACGCGGAAACGCGCGCGCCGCCGGCGATCAGCGCGCGCGCCGTCGCAAGCCCCGAACCGCCAAGACCGAACAGGGCGACATGCTTGCCGGCGAAAGTCGTAACCGGTGTCATCAGCGCACCTTCAGCGTCGAGAGGCCGATCAACGCCAGCACGAAAGCGATGATCCAGAAGCGCACCACCACCTGCGGCTCCGACCAGCCGAGTTGCTCGAAATGATGATGGATCGGCGCCATCCTGAACACGCGCTTGCCGGTCAACTTGAATGACGCGACCTGCACGATGACGGACAGCGCTTCGAGAACGAACAGCCCGCCGACAATGGCGAGCACGAATTCATGTTTCACCGCCACGGCGATGGCGCCAAGCATGCCGCCCAGCGCCAGCGATCCGGTGTCGCCCATGAAAATCTGCGCCGGCGGCGCGTTGAACCAGAGAAAGCCAAGCCCCGCGCCGATCACCGCGCCGCACATCACCGCAAGCTCGCCCGCGCCGGGAACGAAATTGATGCCGAGATAGGACGCGAAAATCGCGTTGCCGGCGAGATAGGCGATGATTGCGAACGTTCCGGCCGCAATCATCACCGGCACGATGGCGAGACCATCAAGGCCATCGGTGAGGTTGACGGCGTTGCCGGCCGCGACCACCACGAAAGCCGCGAACGGCAGAAAGAACCAGCCGAGATTGATGAGATAGCCGGTGACGAACGGGAATGCCATGCGCGCGGCCGGCGTGTCGATGTGGAACGGCGCGCTGAGCGCGCGCGACAGATCGGCCCATGACGTCACCGTCGGCGATGCGCTGGCGCACATCATCAGATAGCCGGCAATCATGCAGATCAGAACTTCGAGGCCGAGACGCGCGCGCGACGAAAACCCCTTGTGGCTCTGTTTCGTGACCTTCAGATAATCGTCGTAGAAGCCGATCGCGCCGAAGCCAAGCGTAACGAACAGCACGATCCAGACATAGGCGCTGCGCGGATTGGCCCACAGCAACGTCGAGACGGTGAGGCCGGACAGGATCATCAGGCCGCCCATCGTCGGCGTGCCCTTCTTCGCCAGATGCGATTGCGGCCCATCGGCGCGGATCGGTTGGCCCTTGCCCTGCTTGATGCGCAACGAGGCGATGATGCCGGGCCCGAAGAAGAACACGAAGGCGAGCGCCGTCGCCACCGCGCCGCCCGCGCGAAACGAAATGTAGCGAAACAGATTCAGCGGGCTGAAAAAGCTTGAATAATCCGCAAGCCAGGTAAGCATGACCGCCGGTCCTTATGCCGTTTCGAGCGCGGCTTCGGACGCCGACGCAAAGCGTTTCTTCAAAGCCGCCACGAGCGGACCCATGCGGCTGCCATTCGATCCTTTGACCACGATGACGTCGCCGGCGCGCAGGGCGTCGATGACGTCGGCGTGAAGCTCCGCCGCGCTGGCGCGCCAGGCGCCGCGCCGCGCTTCGGGCAAAGCGTCGAAAAGATTTTTCATCATCGGTCCGGCGGCGAAAACGAGATCGATCTCGTTGGCGATCACCGCTTCAGCCAGCGCGGCGTGGAGTTGCGCGGAAGTCGCCCCAAGTTCGAGCATGTCGCCAAGCGCAGCGATGCGTCGTCCGTTCGCGCCGACAGTCGCCGCGCCGGCAAGCGCCAGAGCTGCGCGCATCGACGCCGGATTGGCGTTGTAGCTCTCATCGATCAGCGTGAACGCGCCGTCATCGGCACGCAACACATGGCGTGCGCCGCGTCCGGCCGGCGCTGAAAAATCGCCGAGCGCTTCGGCCGCCTCCTCAAGCGCGACGCCAGAGGCTTTTGCCGCGACAAGAACGGCCAATGCGTTCATGGCGAGGTGGCGCCCCGGCGCGCCGAGACGAAACGCGATCTCACGCCCGAAAATGGCCGCGCGCACGCGCGCGCCGGCGCCTTCGAGCGCGACGTCCAACAAGCGCGCGTCGGCTTGCTCGCTTTCGCCAAACGTCACGACATAGCCGGCGGGCGACGACTGCGCGGCGCGCTCCAGAATCGGAAATTCCGCAATGTCGCGATTGATCAGCGCCACGCCGCCCTTCATCAGGCCGGAAAAGACCTCCGCCTTGGCCTGCGCAATCTCCGCCACCGACCCGAAATGTTCGAGGTGAACCGGCGCGACATTGGTGACGATGGCGATATGCGGCTTCACCATGGCGACAAGCGGCGTGATCTCGCCCGCATGATTCATGCCGATCTCGAACACGCCGAAGCGCGCGGTCGCCGGCATGCGCGCCAGCGACAGAGGGACGCCCCAATGATTGTTGTAGGAAGCCGCAGAGGCATGCGTCGCGCCGAATTTCGACAGCACCGTGCGCAGAGCTTCCTTGGTCGAGGTTTTGCCGGCCGAGCCTGTCACTGCGATGATGCGCGCTTGCGAGCGCTCGCGCGCCGCAGCTCCGAGCCCGCGCATCGCGGCAAGCGTGTCGCGCACGACATACAGCGGTCCGCTGCCTGCAAGCGCGTCGGCATGGGCTTCGTCAATGACAGCCGCCGCAGCGCCTTTTTCGAACGCCGCGCGCACGTAATCGTGACCGTCGCTGGCGTCGCCCTTGATCGCGAAGAACAGATCGCCGGGCTCAAGCGTGCGTGTGTCGATAGAAACGCCGCCGACTCCCGACGCCAAAGCGCCGCTGGCGCGCGCCTTGAGCGGTCCAAAAAGCCCCAGTCCCGACCACAATTGCTCGCGCATCATTCCCTCAAAGTCCAAGAGCCGCGCGCGCCGCGGCGTGATCGGAAAACGGCGTCGTGCGATCGCCGATAATTTGGCCCGTTTCGTGACCCTTGCCGGCGATCAGCAGAGCGTCCCCCGTTTGCAGCATCGCGACGCCCGCCGCAATGGCCTCGCCGCGATCGCCGATTTCACGCACGCACGCGCGATCTGGCATGCCAGCAAGAATTTCAGCGCGGATCTCCGCAGGCTGTTCCGACCGCGGATTATCGTCGGTGACAATGACGAAATCGGCCGCGCGCGCCGCAATCTCGCCCATGATCGGCCGTTTTCCGCGATCCCGGTCGCCGCCGCAGCCGAAAACGACGATGAGACGACCTGGCGCGAAGGGCCGCAGCGCCGCAATGGCTTTTTCGAGCGCGTCGGGCTTATGCGCGTAATCCACAAACACCGGCGCTTCGCCTTTTCGACCGATCAGTTCGAGCCGCCCCGGCGCGCCGGCGAGATGTTCGAGCGCCGAAAGAACCTTGGCTGCGTCGCCGCCGGTCGCGATGACAAGGCCAGCGGCGACAAGCGCATTCGACGTCTGGAACGCGCCCGCGAGCGGCAGAAGCACGCGATGCGTTTTCCCCGCGTGCTCGATCTCGAGACGGGTTGCAAGACCTTCCGTTCGGGATGATGCGAGACGCAGGAAATCGCCGCGCGATCCAACCATCAACGGCTTTGCGCCATGCCCGCGCGCGGCTTCCGCCACGCGTCCGGCGACATCGCTGTCTGCGTCGATGATCGCCGGCGCGCCTGCAGGCAGCAACGTGTCGAACAACCGCAATTTCGCGCGCAGATAATCCTCGACCGTCGGATGATAATCGAGATGATCGCGCGACAGATTGGTGAAGCCCGCCGCCGCCAGACGCACGCCATCGAGGCGACGCTGATCGAGCCCGTGCGAAGACGCCTCCATCGCCAGATGCGTCACGCCTTCGCGCGCCATGCTGTCGAGCAGTTTGTGCAGCGTCACCGGATCGGGCGTCGTCAGCGAGCCATAGACTTCGCCGGACGGCGCGACGACGCCGATGGTTCCAAGCGACGCAGATGAAGCTCCGAGGGCCAGCCAAAGCTGACGCGTGAACGCGGCGACCGAAGTCTTGCCGCTTGTGCCGGTGATGGCCGCGATACAGTCCGGCTGACGCGGATGCAGCATGGCGGCCGCCTCCGACAACGCCGCGCGCGCGTCATGCACGACGATCAGGGGCGCGCCCAGCGGCTCGGCCGGTCGCCGCTCGGCGACAATGGCCACGGCGCCATTGGCGACAGCCTGCGCGGCGAAACTCAACCCGTCCGCACGCGCGCCGGAAACGGCGAAGAACACGAAGCCGGGCTTCACAGCGCGACTATCCGCCGTAACGCCGGAAACCTGCGCGTCGCGCAGGTTCGGATTGAGCGGAAAGATATCGACGAGCCGCATCAACGCGCCCCCGCATTCGTTTGCGTCGCCAGCCCGATGCCGAGTCTGGCGAGAATCGGGAAGGGTTTGTCCGGCAATTCGAAGCGCGGCGGCAAACCAAGCAGCGGCCCCGTGCGCTCGACGATCTTACCCGTCACCGCGCCCGAGTTCCACGCCGCGGTCTTGTAGCCGTGCGTCTCGGGCAAGCCCTGCGGCTCGTCCATCACCGTCAGATAGAGATATTTCGGTTTGTCAGCCGGCGCGATGGCCATGAAAGTCGTGAACAGGCGATCCTTCGAATAACGCCCGCCGATCACTTTTTCGGCCGTGCCCGTCTTGCCCCCGGCATAATAGCCCTTGATGTCGACATTCTTGGCGGAGCCAACCTCGGCGTTGAGGCGCATCAGATAGCGCATCGCCTCGGACGTCTCTGCGCGGATGACGCGCGGCGCGCTCTTCTTGGCGTCGTCTTCGTTACGCTTGAGGAAAGTCGGCGTGATCAGATAACCGCCATTCGACAGCGCCGACACGGCCGCCATCGCCTGCAGCGGCGCAACCGCGAGACCGTGACCGAACGCGATGGTCATCGTGTTCAACTCGCCCCAGTTCTTCGGCACGATAGGCTCGGCGCTTTCCGGCAATTCCGTGCGCATGCGATCGAGCTGGCCGGTCTTGCGCAGAAAAGCCTTGTGGCCTTCGACGCCGACCATCAGCGCCATGCGCGCGGTGCCGACGTTGGACGAATAGGTGAAGACTTCCGGCACGGTCAGCGCGCGATTTTGCGCGTGATAATCGTGAATGGTGAAACGCCCGTAGCGCAACGCGCCACGTGCGTCGATGCGCGTGTTGAGATTGACCTTGTTGGCGTCGAGCGCCATGGCCAGCGTCAAAGCCTTGAAGGTCGAGCCCATCTCGTAGACGCCGACCGCGAGACGATTGATGCGCGTCTGGTCGAGCGCGTCGGAGGGATTGTTGGGATCGTAATCCGGCAACGAGGCGAGCGCGATCACTTCGCCGGTGTTGACGTCCATGATCGCCGCTGCGCCCGCCTTGGCCTTGAACTTCGTCACGCCCTTTTGCAATTCGTCGCGCAGCGCATGCGTCGCTTTAAGATCGAGCGACAGAGCAACGGGCTTCATGTCCTGCGCGGGCAGATTGAATCCGGCGCCATGCAGATCGGCTAGCCCCTGCCCGTCGATATATTTCTCGATGCCGGCGATGCCGACATTGTCGACGGACGCAAAGCCGAGCACATGCGCGCCAAGCGGGCCATTGGGATAGACGCGCTTGTTTTCCGGCATGAAGCCGACGCCCGGAAGCCCAAGGCGATGCACTTCCTGCTGCTGCTTCGGCGTGACCTCGCGCTTCACCCAGACGAAGCCCTTGCGCGCCGTCATGCGCTCGCGCAATTCGCGCGCGTTCACGTCCGGCAACACCGCCGTCAGCAGCTCAACCGCCTCGTCCTTGTCGATAAGCCGGCGCGGCTCGGCGAAAACGGAAACGGTTTTGACGTCTGTCGCCAGCACCTCGCCATTGCGATCGACAATGTCGGGCCGCGCTGCGGAAATGGCGTCGGAAGCCGCGCGCTTGATCGTCTGCGGCGTCTCGCCCTTGAAACCGAAATAGACAAGTTTGCCGCCAATGGCGGAGAAGACGCCGCAAAACGCCAGCGCCACAAGGCCGATGCGCGCGCCGCGTCGATCCGCCTCGATCGAGAAGACGCCGCGCAAGAAACTGCGCGTCGTGCCGATGAGCGAAGACCGCGCGGGCGCGGCGTCAGCCGGCGCGGGCGTCTCCGCCGCGAAAATGGCGTCTGGTTCGTTGACGTGCGGCGCTTCGCTCTGGTCGCTCATTCACTCACCTCGGCGTGCGGTTCGCGGGCGTGCGCCCTGTCGGCTGATCGTCGCGCGGCGTATTGGTCGGCTCGCCCAGACCCAGCAGCTCAAGCTGGCGACCGATGGAATCCACCCTGCCGCCGCGCTCCGGCAATTTGTCGGCGCGCACGATCTGGGTCAGCTGCAACGGCTGCAGATCGAGATGCTTGTCGGCCAGAGCCTGAATGCGCTCCGGCCGCGTCAGATGCGCCCATTCGGCGCGCAAGACGCCGATGGCGTCGCGCTCCGCCTTGATGGCGCGCTTCGTCTTGGCGATCTGCTCCGTGTAGAGGATCGTATCGTATTTGATGGAGTAGGCGTAAACCGCCGATCCTATCAGCGCCGCGATGGCAACGACGTTGAGAATGCGCAGCATGTCAGCTTCTCCTCGTCTTGCGCTCGGGCAAGGTCGTCAGCGCCCGCAATTCTTCCGTCAACCCGCGCGCCGGCGCATCGATGCGCAGACCGAAACGCAATTTGGCCGAACGCGCGCGCGGATTGGCGGCAAGCTCCGCCTTGCCCGGCGCGATTGGCTGGCCATGCGGACAATCGAAAGTCGGCGCAGGCGGAACCGGCTCGCCCGGCAGCAGCCGCGTGCGGGCGCGGCCACGGCCCGAGCGTTCGGCGAAAAATTGTTTGACGATGCGATCTTCGAGCGAGTGGAACGTCACGATCACGAGACGGCCGCCGGCTTTGAGAATGCGCTCCGCAGCGACCAGCGCGCGAGCCAGCTCGCCCAGTTCATCATTGACGGCGATGCGCAACGCCTGGAACACGCGCGTCGCAGGATGAATCTCCGTCGGCCGCGCCGGATTGACGCGCGCGATCATCTCCGCGAGCTGCTTTGTCGATGTGAACGGCGCCGTCTTGCGATCATGGATGATCGCGCGCGCGATACGCCGCGACGCCCGCTCTTCGCCGTAATGATAGAAAATGTCGGCGAGCCGTTCTTCGTCGGCCCCATTGACAAGATCGGCCGCGCTGACGCCCTCGCCGCCCATGCGCATGTCGAGCGGCCCGTCGAAGCGGAAAGAGAAGCCGCGCTGCGCCTGGTCGAATTGCATCGACGACACGCCGATGTCGAGCGCGACGCCATCGAAGGTCGCTTCGCCGTGAGTCCCGAGAAAGCCGAGCGTCGCCGCTTCTTCGGCCATGCGCGAAAACACGCTTTCGCTGAGCGTCAAACGGCCCGCGCTCGCAGCGACGAGATCGGCGCCGCCGGCGATCGCCGTGCGGTCGCGATCGAGCGCCAGAACGCGCGTGCCGGACGAAGCCAGAATGGCGCGCGTATAGCCGCCTGCGCCGAACGTGCCGTCGAGATAGAGACCGCCGCGCGATGCATCGAGCGCGGCGAGAACCTCATCACGGAGCACGGGAATGTGGAGGGCCGGTCCGCCTGCGGCGAGAGCTTCGTCATCGCCGCGACCCTGTGTCATTCCCGTGCTCCTTGAGGCCGCGCCGGAGGGAATCCCCCCGCCGCGTGTCTGGAGCTGAGCAATTTCTTCACGTCGCGCACCTGTTGTTTGGCCTCCTCGAGGCGCGCGCGGAAGCGGTTCGGCTCCCAGATCTGAAACTTGTAGCCATGCCCGACGAAAACCGCCTCCGAGACGATCCCCGCGTAGAACTTGACGCTTTCCGGAAGGATGATGCGCCCCTCCGTATCCACCTTCAAAAGCTCGCTCGACCCAAGCAACGCCGTCGAGAGCAGATCGTGCTCCGCCGAATAGGGAGAAAACGTCGCCAGCAGCGCGTCGATCTCCCGCAGCAAAGCGTTGCCGCCGCAGTCCAGCGCCTCCGCATCGAGACAGCGATGGACATAGAGCCCCTCGAACCCATCTCGCGCCAGCACGTTGCGAAAGGGGGCCGGAATCGAGATGCGGCCCTTGGAATCCAACTTGCTGGCTATCGTCGAAACGAACCGGTCCAAGCACGCCACCTGCAACTCTGGCGCTTGCGCGCAAAACCGTTTCGCGCGCCGACGCCCCCGTCGTCGCCCAGCAAACGACCTCGCCCCGCCCCGCAATGCGGCGGCTGGCTGGCCTTTGATCGCTGGCCGATACTCTCAACGGGATGATTTGGGATAGCATGGGATTATATGGGCGTCAACGCGTTGGGTGAATCGAAACGGGACTTTTGATTTCACCCCCGAATTAGCCTTCGTTAAGGTTAATGGATGGTTACATCCGCCCCCGGCGGCGCGCGAAACCGCCCGCGCCGGAGCGCGGATGCGGCAAATCAGTGAAAGTGAAAGCGCCAGCCGGCCTGTAAGCCGGGTTCTGTACGGCGCGACGCACGAAGCGGCGCGCGCGATGGCCATTCCTCTGGGACGGCTGTCGCCAGCCGCCTCAAGCAACCAACCCGGACGACGACCCGGAAAAAGGCCCGGACGCGTCGCCGCGCCCTGTCGTCCCTATTCGGTTTTGCTCCCGGCGGGGCTTGCCATGCCGCTTCCGTTGCCGGACGCGCGGTGCGCTCTTACCGCACCCTTTCACCCTTACCCGACGCCGAGGCCTCGGGCGGTTTGCTTTCTGTGGCGCTTTCCCTGGGGTTGCCCCCGCCGGACGTTATCCGGCGCCGTTTCTCCGTGGAGCCCGGACTTTCCTCTGCCCGAAGGCAGCGGCCATCCGGCCGACTGGCAAGGTCGACATAGGCTGCGCGCGACCAAGGGTCAAACGGAAACCGCCGTGGGGAGATACGCAGGAGCCGAGGACGACCGCTGCCTCGCAGCGGCGATTTCGATATGCATTTGCGCGTCCGGCGCGCCGCTTCGTTCACGATACCGCCATTTTGTTCGCCAATGCTGGCGGCTGAGGGGAATGCGAGGTTGAAAAAAATCCCGATCCGGGGTGAACTTTCCGTCCGCTTGCCGCGTTATAGCTGGCGCGCCTCCGCAGACGTCGCACTCGCGACGCCAAACCGTGGGAGATTAGAATGAAGAAATTGATTGCTCTGTCGCTGGCCGGCGCTTCGGCCTTGTCTCTCGCGGCCTGCGGCACGCCGCATGGCGATCGCGTCGCCGGCGGCGCGCTCATCGGCGGCGCGGGCGGCGCCCTCATCGGCAGCGCGGTCTCGGGCGGCCGCGCCGGCGGCGCGCTTGCCGGCGCCGCGATCGGCGCCGCGACGGGCGCTGTCGTCGCCGACGCGACGGCCCCGCGTTACGGCTATCGCCGCTGCGCCTCGTGGGACTACGACTATTATGGTCGCCGCGTCTGCACGAGCTGGTACGGCGGCTACTGAGCCCTTCCCCATTGGGAAAATCGACGGCGCCGGAGCAATCCGGCGCCGTTGACTTATGGGCGAGGCGTCGCTCTGTTCGAGGCCATGTCAGCCCGACTCAGACCCGACAGTCCCGTCGCCCGAAAAGTGTTCCCCTCGCCCAACCATGGCGAGCGCCGCGCGCCCGTCAGCGCGCTCATCCTGCACTACACCGGCATGCCGACCGGCGAGGCCGCGCTTAAATTGCTCTGCGACCCCATCGCGGAGGTCTCGGCGCATTATTTCGTTTGGGAGAACGGCATGATTCTCCAGCTCGTGCCGGAATCGCGCCGCGCCTGGCATGCGGGAAAAAGTTCGTGGGCCGGCGAAACCGATCTGAACTCGGCCTCCATCGGCGTCGAGATCGTCAACCCCGGCCATGACGGCGGCTGCCCGCCCTTCCCCGACGCGCAGATGGACGCCGTGGCGAAACTGGCCGCCGATGTCTGCCGCCGCCATCGCATCCGTCCCGAACGCGTTCTGGCGCATTCGGACATCGCCCCCGGCCGCAAACGCGATCCGGGTGAAACCTTCCCGTGGGAGAGGCTGCATCGCGACGGAATCGGCCATTGGGTCGCGCCCGCGCCCGTTGAAGCGGGTCCGCGTTTCGAGCCCGGCGCGCTCGGACCGCCCGTGACGGCCCTGCAAACCATGCTCGCCGCCTATGGCTATGGGCTCGACCAGACCGGCGTCTATGACGAGCGCACGCGCATCGTCGTCGAAGCCTTCCAGCGCCATTTCCGCCCCGAGCGCGTCGACGGCATCGCCGACCTCTCAACCTTGCGCACCCTGCGCGCGCTTATCGACGCGCTGCCGCAAGCGATGGCGTGACGGCGGAAATCACTCCGCCGCCGCGACCGCAACGCTCGCCGGATCATAATTGAGGATCGGCGCCAGCCAGCGCTCGACCTCCGCTACGCTCATGGCCTTGCGCGCCGCATAATCCTCGACCTGATCGCGCTCCACCTTGGCGACGCCGAAATAGAACGCGTCCGGATGCGCCAGATAGAGGCCGGAAACGGACGAGCCCGGCTGCATGGCGAAGCTCTCCGTCAACGACACGCCGATGCGCCGCTCGGCTTCGAGCAGCTTGAACAAAGTCCCCTTCTCGCTGTGATCGGGCTGCGCCGGATAGCCCGGCGCCGGCCGGATGCCGCGATAATCTTCGGCGATGCGCTGTTCGTTCGTCAGCGTCTCGTCGGCCGCATAGCCCCAGAACTCGCGCCGCACACGCTCGTGCATACGTTCGGCGAAAGCCTCCGCAATGCGGTCGGCGAGCGCCTTGACCATGATCGAGCCGTAATCGTCATTCGCCTTGGCGAAGCGCGCGGCGATCTTCTCCTCCTCCGCGCCGGCGGTGACGACGAAGCCGCCGATATAATCCGGCTTCACGCCATGCGGCGCGACGAAATCGGCAAGCGCCATATTCGGCTTTCCGTCACGTTTCGACAGCTGCTGGCGCAGAGTGAAGAAGGTCGCCAATGCGTCGGCGCGCGACTCGCCCGTATAAAGCCGGATATCGTCGCCAACCGCATTCGCAGGCCAGAAGCCGATGACGGCTTTCGGATTGAACCAACGCTCCTCGACAATGCGCTTCAGCATCGCCTGCGCGTCGTCGTAAAGCTGACGCGCCGCCGCGCCCTGCTTCGCGTCGTCAAGCAGCGCGGGGAAACGGCCCTTCAGCTCCCATGTCTGGAAGAACGGCGTCCAGTCGATGTAATCGACAAGCTCGCCGACATCATAGGACGAGAACACCCGCGCGCCGGTGAAGCTCGGCTTCGATGGCGCATAGGCGGCCCAATCCGTCTTGAAGGCGTTCGCCCGCGCCCGCGCCAGCGGCAGACGCTGCTTGTCGGCCTCGGCGCGCGCATGCGCCTCGGCGACGCGCGCATATTCGGCGCGCAGATTGGCGACGGTCGTCTCGCGCATGGTTGGCGACAACAGCGACTGCACGACGCCGACGGCGCGGCTGGCGTCCGTCACGTAAACCGCCTGCCCTTTCGCGTAGTTCGGATGAATCTTCACCGCCGTATGCACGCGGCTCGTTGTCGCTCCGCCGATCATCAGCGGAATGTCGAAGCCCTCGCGCTCCATCTCGGCCGCGACGAAACACATTTCGTCGAGCGACGGCGTGATCAAGCCGGAGAGGCCGATGGCGTCGACGTTCTCCCGCCGCGCCGTCTCCAGAATTTTTGCGGCGGGAACCATCACGCCGATATCGACGATCTCGTAATTGTTGCAGGCGAGCACGACGCCGACAATGTTCTTGCCGATGTCATGCACGTCGCCCTTGACCGTCGCCATGAGAATCTTGCCGGCGCTCTGGCGCTGTCCGGCCTTCTCCGCTTCCATGAACGGCATCAGCCAGGCGACCGCCTGTTTCATCACGCGCGCCGATTTGACGACCTGCGGCAGAAACATCTTGCCGGCGCCGAACAGGTCGCCAACGATGTTCATGCCGGCCATCAGCGGCCCCTCGATCACATCGAGCGGCTTCGCAGCCGCGAGCCGCGCCTCCTCCACGTCGACATCGATGAATTCGGTGACGCCGTTGACGAGCGCATATTCGAGACGCTTGGCCACCGGCTGCTCGCGCCAGGCGAGATCCTTGCCCTTGATTTCGCCAGCCTGCCCCTTGAAACGCTCCGCCAGCGCCAGCAGACGCTCCGTCGCGTCCTTGCGACGATTGAGCACCACGTCCTCGCAGGCCTCGCGCAACTCGGCGTCGATCTCCTCGTACACCGCGAGCTGACCGGCGTTGACGATGCCCATGTCCATACCGACGCCGATCGCGTGATACAGGAACACGGAATGCATCGCCTCGCGCACCGGCTCGTTGCCACGGAACGAGAACGAAAGATTCGACACGCCGCCCGACACATGCGCATGCGGGCAACGCTCGCGGATTTCGCGCGTCGCCTCGATGAAATCGACGCCGTAATTGTCGTGCTCCTCGATGCCCGTCGCGACGGCGAAGACATTCGGGTCGAAGATGATGTCTTCGGGCGCAAAGCCGACCTTGTTGACCAGCACGTCATAGGCGCGAACGCAGATGTCCACCTTGCGCGCCTTGGTGTCGGCCTGACCCTGCTCGTCGAAAGCCATGACGACGACCGCCGCGCCATGGCGCTTGCAGATTTTCGCCTGCTCGATGAACTTCTCCTCGCCTTCCTTGAGCGAGATCGAATTGACGACCGCCTTGCCTTGCAGACATTTCAAACCCGCTTCGATCACCTCGAATTTCGAGGAATCGACCATCACGGGCACGCGCGCGATATCGGGTTCTGCAGCGACGAGATTGAGAAACTCGACCATCGCTTTCTGCGAGTCGAGCAAGCCCTCGTCCATATTGACGTCGATGATCTGCGCGCCGTTGATCACCTGATCGCGCGCCACGTCGAGCGCCGCCGCATAATCGCCGGCCTTGATCAGCTTGCGGAATTTCGCCGAGCCGGTGACGTTGGTGCGTTCGCCGACATTCACGAATTTGATGTCGGGCGTCAGCGTGAACGGCTCGAGTCCGGACAAGCGCAGCAGTGGCGCAACTTGCGCAACGACGCGCGGGCGAACGCCCGTCACGCGTTCGGCGATGGCCGCGATATGGCCCGGCGTCGTGCCGCAGCACCCGCCGACGACATTGACGAGACCCGAATCCGCAAATTCGCCGACGAGCGAAGCCATATATTCGGGGCTCTCGTCGTAGAGGCCGAATTCGTTCGGCAGGCCGGCGTTGGGATAGGCGCAGACAAACGTATCGGCGATGCGGCCAATCTCGGCGATATGCGCGCGCATCTCGCGCGCGCCGAGCGCGCAATTGAGGCCGATGGAAAACGGCTTCGCATGGCGCAGCGAATGCCAGAAGGCCGTCGGCGTCTGACCGGAAAGCGTGCGGCCGGACAGATCGGTGATCGTTCCCGAGATCATCACGGGCAATGCGTCGCCGGTCTGTTCGAACGCCTCGTCGACGCCCGCCAGCGCCGCCTTGGCGTTGAGCGTGTCGAAGATCGTCTCGACCAGGATGATGTCGGCGCCGCCCTCGATCAGGGCGACGGTTGCATCGCGATAGGCGATGCGCAACTCGTCGAACGTCACCGCGCGAAAGCCGGGATTGTTCACGTCCGGCGAGATCGACGCCGTGCGGTTCGTCGGCCCCAGCGCACCGGCGACGAAGCGGCGACGCCCGTCGCGCTTCTCGGCCTCGTTCGCCGCTTCGCGCGCCAGCCGGGCGCCTTCGCGGTTCAACTCCGCGACCAGCGATTCCATGCCGTAATCGGCTTGTGCGATGGTCGTGCAAGAGAAGGTGTTGGTCTCGACAATATCCGCGCCGGCCATGAAATATTGCAGGTGAATGTCGCGGATCGCGTCCGGCTGCGTCAGGATCAGCAGGTCGTTGTTGCCGCGCAGGTCATGCGGCCAGTCCTTGAAACGCGCGCCGCGAAACGCGGCCTCATCCAGCTTCAATTGCTGGATCATCGTGCCCATCGCGCCGTCGAGCACGAGGATTCGTTCGCGCGCAGCGGCCTGCAACGCCTTGCGGATTTCGGCGCCCCTGTTCACGGCCATCACGCTTTCTCCTTCGCATTCGTTTCAGGCTGCGGGCGCAGCCCGAGCAAATGGCAGATCGCATAGACGAGATCGGCCCGGTTCATCGTGTAGAAATGGAAGTCGCGCACGCCGGCTTTCAGCAGGCCGTCCACCTGTTCGGCGGCGACGGCCGCCGCGATCAGCCGCCGCGTTTCGGGATCGTTGTCGAGCCCTTCGAACTTATCGGCGAGCCATTGCGGCACGCTCGCGCCGGTCTTGCGCGCGAAACTGGCCGTCTGCTTGAAATTCTGCACCGGCACGATGCCCGGCAGGATCGGAATGTCGATGCCGCGCGCCCGCGCCTTGTCGAGATAGCGCAGATAGATGTCGTTCTCAAAAAAGAACTGCGTGATGGCGCGCGTCGCGCCCGCATCCACCTTGGCCTTCAGCACGTCGAGATCGGCCTCGATCGTGGCGCTCTCGGGGTGCTTCTCCGGATAGGCCGAAACCGTCACGTCGAAATCGCCGATCCGGCGAATGCCCGCGACGAGTTCGGTGGATGTCTGATAGCCGCCGGGATGCGGCGTATAGACCGTGCCCAGGCCGCCCTGCGGATCGCCGCGCAGCGCCACGATGTGACGCACGCCGGCGGCGTGATAGGCGCGAATGACGTCGTCCACTTCATCTCGCGTCGCAGCGACGCAGGTCAGATGCGCGGCCGGCTTGATGCTGGTTTCGCGCACGAGCCGCGAGACGGTGGCGTGCGTGCGCTCGCGCGTCGAGCCGCCCGCGCCGTAGGTTACCGACACGAAGGCCGGATTGAGCGGCGCGAGGCGATGGATCGACGCCCACAGCGTTTCCTCCATCTGCGGCGTCGCCGGCGGAAAAAACTCGAACGACACATTCGGCGGCGAGATGCGAGCGGAACCCATCAGGCGATGTCCTGCGATGCGGCCGCCCCCGCCGCGACGACAATGCGCGGATCGCGGGCGAGCCAAAGAGAAACGGTGAGCTTGGCGCCGGCGTCGGGCTTCAGCTCGCGATAGAGATCGGCGTCGAGGCCCGCCTCGCGCAGCATCGCCGCGATTTCGGCGCGCGCGAATCCAAGCCGGCGATGCGCGTGATTTTCGCGCAGGGATTCCTCGGCGTGCGGCGCGAAATCGACGACGAGCAGCCGGCCGCCGGGGCGCAACGCGCGCGCCGCCTCGCGCAACGCGCGCGCCGGCTCGTCGAGATAATGCAGAACCTGATGCACGATCACGAGATCGAAGGCGTTGCGCTCCACCGGCAGCGCATAGATGTCGCCCTGCCGCAGGCTGACGTTGCGCAAGCCGGCGCGCTCCATCTGCGCGCGCGCCAGCGCCAGCATATGCGGCGACTGATCGACGCCGACGGCGCGCGCGGCGAGCGGCGCCAGCAATTCCAGCATCCGCCCCGTGCCCGTGCCGAGATCGAGCGCCGCGCGCACCGGCGCGTCGCCGACGATGTCGCGCACCGCCGCCTCGACGCGCGCCTCGGACACATGCAGCGCGCGAATGCGGCTCCAGTTCTCCGCCTGGGAGGCGAAATAGCGGCCAGCCTGTTCGGCGCGGGCGCGCCGCGTTTCCGCCAGCCGGCCCTTGTCGGCCGCAAGCGTCGCGTCGGCGCATTCAATCCGCGCGATGATGTCGCGCGCCAGCGCCGCCGGCGCGCCGTCCTGCGCCGCTCGGAAAAACGCCCAGGACCCTTCGCGGTGCCGCTCGATCAGCCCGGCCTCGACCAGAAGCTTCAGATGGCGCGACACGCGCGGCTGCGACTGGCCGAGAATCGCGACCAGTTCGGAAACGGTCAGTTCGGCCTCGGCGAGCAGCGCCAACAGCCGCAAACGCGTGCCCTCGCCCGCCGCTTCCAGCGCGGCGAGAACCTGATCGAGCGGAGCCTGATCCGACATGGGCGATTTCCGGCAAAAGATATAAACATATCTTTATGCGTTAATCGAACAATTAGCAAGCGCCGACACAACCTTCTCCCGTTGGGAGAAGGTCGCCGCGAAGCGGCGGGTTGAGGGGTTACGTGGGCTGCGGGATTGGCGGCGGCGGGGCGGCTGGCGTCGAGCCTGCGCAACATGCCCCCGCATCGTCATGCGCGGGCTTGACCCGCGCATCCACGCCCATCCCCCGCGCATCGGCCCGGCGTGGATGACCGGGACGAGCCCGGTCATGACGCGGGGGAGAGACTTTGCGCTTTTGCGGCGGCCGTCGTGTTCCCGGCGAAGGCCCGCGCTCTCCTTCTCCCCGCACGCGGGGAGAAGGTCGGAAGATCTGCGCGCCGCCGGCATCTATCACGTCCTTCTCCCCGCACGCGGGGAGAAGGTGGCCGAAGGCCGGATGAGGGGCCGGGCGTAGAGCGTGAATTTGCGGAAACGTTCTCTACGCCGCGCCCCTCACCCTGCCCTCTCCCCGCGCGCGGGGAGAGGGTTGGGCCGTGGTGAAATGATTGTCGTTTCGGCCGGGATGATTCCGCCGGTCTCGGCGGTTCCGATGTCTTTTGTTGTTTTGTATGCGACGGCGTAGAAGCCGGCGGCTTCGGCTTTTGTCGCGAACTCTGGGATATCTTTGATTGTTTTTTCGATTTTTGCAGCCCCGATCAGCGACCCGGCTACATCCGAGCCGGCGCCGAGTTCAAGACCGGCCCCATATCCGCGATTGTAAGCATCCATAGACAGGAGGGCGAGAAAGAGGTCTTTCGAGATGCTCATTTCAATTCCCTTTTTTGAATTCATTGCGCGGAATCGACTGCACGGTTCCGTTGAGGTTGTGGATTCTCATTGGCTCCCAACCGTCGCGCGCAAATTCAATCCATTTTTCGCTCGACCATCCCATCCACGGCAGTCTTTTCTCGATTCCTGTTGTCACGGGTTCGTTTGTAATTTCGATTGAGGCTCGGGCGAGTCTGACGCCTTGTCCGAAGGCTTCTGCGAGATTGTTTGGATCGACGCGTTCGACGGTTTTTGGGTCGTTGATGTCTTTGAATGTGACGAGCATGGGGATGAGGGCTGTGGGCAGGTCTGCCGGGCCTTTGCCGCGCGCGGCGCGGATTGCGGCGTAGTCGTCGGCCGCCTTTGCGCCGAACAACCGTCGCGCAACCCATCCCATATGCTCCGGCCCCAACGGTCCGGTCAGCAGCGCGAAGAGGACTTTGCCGGGCGCGACTTCGACGGCGACGGCCTCGGCCTGCATATTGACGTGCTCTGAGGCCCCGTCCTTGAGGATCGGGTTCGGCGTCCATGTGACGGATTGAATGGAGGAGCCGGTCTTTTCGCCCTCGGGCGTCGTCACCGTGATGGTGATTTTCTGCCGCCAGCTATGGGTCGGATAGGAGAGTTTATAGAGCCCGTAGATCGCGAGGATCGCGGCGATGAATATGGCAAGCGCCCTCATTGCACACGCTCCGCGCCGGCGTTGCAGAGCCGAAATGTCCGTCGCGTCAGCATGGCGTCTCCCCCACGCGGGCGACATCGCCCGCGCCGCCATTGCAGCAGCCCGCGCTGAAGCCTTGCTTAACCCGCAGCCCCCCGATTTCTGGGGGAGGCGACGGCGGCGCCATCACTCCCGCAGCATCTGCCGCAACTGCGCTTTCGCGACTTTCTCCAGCGTTGAGCGCGGCAGTTCCGGCACGATGCGGATTTCATGCGGCTGCTTGAAATCGGCGAGGGCAGCCTTGCAGGCTGCGAGGATTTCGGCCGGCAGCGCCTCGGCGCGGCCCGCGTCGGCGATGATGAAAGCCACCGGCGCCTCGTCGAGCATCGCATGCGGCTTGGCCACCACCGCCGCCTCGCGCACGCCGGAAACCGACATGATGACGCGCTCGATCTCCGAGGCCGCGACATTCTCGCCGCCGATCTTCAACATGTCCTTGTCGCGGTCGGCGAACTGGATCGACCCGTCCGGCAACAATGTCACGCGATCGCCGGTCAGGAACAACCCGCGCGCATCGAAGGATTCGGCGGTCGCTTTCGCGTTGTTGATATATTCCTTGAACAGCGACAGGCCGCGCTGGCCGCGCACTTTCAAATGTCCCGTCTCGCCCGCTTCGACGGGCCGGCCTTCATCGTCCTCGATGTGAATGCCGTATTCCGGCGCGGCGCGGCCGCAGGACATCGGGACGTTCGGCAAGTGGACGTCGCCGACGATTCCATGCGTGATCGTCTCCGTCATGCCCCACCAGCCGATGGTTTTCACGCCGAAATAGGCGTCGGTCGGCGGCTCGCACACGCCCGCGCCCCACAGCCGGTAGAAATGCTCCGCCGGCCGCTCGACGCCCATCAGCGCGCGCAGACAGAACGGAATCATCGACGTCCACGTGCAGCGATGTTTCAGCGACAGCGGCCAGAACCGGCTCGACGAGAATTTCGGCATGATCACTGCCGTGCCGCCCGCCCATAACGTCGCCAGCACCGAATAGGCCTGCGCATTGGTGTGAAACAGCGGCAGATGCACGAGATGCGTGTCTTCCTTGCGCAGATCCTCATGCGCGGCGTTGACGCGCGCGCCCCAAAGCGCGTTGGCGTGCGTCCACAAGACGCCCTTCGGCCGCGATGTCGTGCCCGACGTATATTGTACGCCGAGCGGATGCATCGCGTCGGGCGCACGACGCGGCGCGTCGATAGCCTCGCCCATCAGCGCCTCGAACGAATCCGACCCCGGCGCGAAGCCGGCGGCCGGCGGCGCGCCATTGTCGTGGCTCGTCACCGCGACAAAGCGGAAGTCGCGCGAGGCGGAATTGACGAGTTCGGCGAAGCGCGGCTGCGTGATGGCGGCGACGGCGCCGCAATGCGCGGCGAAATAGGACAATTCGTCGAGCGAGGAACGCGCGTTGGTCGTCACCGCCACGGCCCCGAGCGTCGCGCAGGCGTACCAGGCGAAAAGCGTCTCAAGACAATTGTCGAGATGGATGAGCACATATTCGCCGGGCTTGACGCCGCGCTTGGCCAGACCTGCGGCGAGCCGCGCCACGCGATCGGCGAAAGCGGCGTAGGTGAGCGTTTCGTTCTCGCCCTCGAACGGCTCCCAGATCAGGAACGGATGGTCGGGCCGCGTGCGGGCGCGAATGCGGACAAGTTCCGCGACGTCGAGGCCGCGGAAAGGATGCACCGGAGGCGTTTCCATTTTTCGTTCTCCCCGCGGCCTTCTGAGGCGGGCCGCGTGAGAACGATCCTGTCGGCCGCTCGTCGCGATGGCAAGCGCGATCCGGCGCCTAAAGCGCTTGCGCGTTTCTCGGAAACGCGAAAGCGCTCCAGGTTTTTGTCTTCCGCATTTTCTTCACGCGAACCGGCGCCCACTTCGCTCGAAAATGCTCTACAGCTCTGCGACGGGTCGTCCGGCGTCGACAATCGCAATGCGCGCGCGCATGCAGAAATGCTCCGTAGACAGATGCGCGAGTTCGCGCGCAGCCGCCTCCACGTCTCCCCAGCCGTTCGACTGCACGGTCACAAGCACGCGCTGCGTCTGCGGCGTCACGGCCGTTCGCGAATCCTGCCGCCAGTTCCAGCGTCGGCACAACACATGGTCGTCATCGGCGTAGACAACCTCTCCCGGCTTGGGCGGATCGTTCGGATCGTCGCCATCGGCGGCGCCCATATCGAGAAACGTGTCGCCGGAACGCGAAAACCGGAATGCGACGTCGCCCGTGACGCCCGCGAGATCGTCGGCGCCGAGGCACAGGACATGACGCAGCGAAATGGCGTTATAGAGATCGACGAAGCCGTTGATGGTCGGCAAAGCGTCCCCGGCAAGCACGCGTTTGACCAAACGCTCCACCGACGAGCGATAGCTGGTCCGCTTGACGCCGAAGCCGCGATAGGCGCTGCGCCAGGCCGCGACGCCCGGGATTTGCGACAGTTCGATATCGGCGAAGCTGCGACGCGTCTCCGCTTCCTGCGCGCTGACGTAAGCGGCCAAGGCCGGTGAGCGCGCCGGCGCGATCCGCCCGCCTTCGAGGATCACGCAGGCCACGCGGCAATTCGGGAAGCTCGGCATGATCTCGGTCAAAGAAATTTGCATTTGATCGTCCATACTCGGCATGTTTGCGGGCGCTCGCGAGAGACGCCCATTGTAAGGTCGCGGGGTTTGCCGACAGCCCCCAGCGCGCCGCATGAGAGTAGTATCTGCGGCGTTTTGCCTCATCGCCCCCTATCTTACGTCCAATACCCAGCAAATGCGCCAGTGCTAAGCTGCCCGGTGGCCTAGGGCCATTAGCATTTGATGGGAGTCAAATCATGAAAATGAAGTCTGTCCTCGCGCTCGCCGGTATGCTCGCTCTCGCGGGTTCGGCCTACGCGCAGCAGGGCATGTCGGGCATGGGCGGCATGTCTGGCATGGGCGGCATGTCGGGTATGTCTGGCATGGGCGGTATGTCGGGCATGGGCGGCATGTCTGGCATGGGCGGCATGGGCGGAATGGGCGGTATGTCGG
>ERZ1645187.1361-NODE-1361-length-22577-cov-64.903739_pt1 | contig 22577 bp, 7 predicted proteins | sample MGYA00575352_ERZ1645187 | MGnify/ENA primary metagenome ERZ1645187 (study PRJEB40837, sample SAMN11349314) | freshwater sediment metagenome | isolation source: river sediment | host: Sediment | place: India: Wazaribad , New Delhi | collected 2017-02-21 ... | reverse complement strand
GCTTGCTGAGCGCGGATTATGTATCGCATATGAGATGCGATCAAGCCGCAGGGTTCCGTACCGGGAGGCTGCGCTGGATCAGTACTCCGGCTTCGGCAGACGAGTCACGAGCGCGTCCCAGGCGATCGACACGCCTGGCAGCACGCCGATCGGGGTCGCGTCCTTCAGTTCGTAGATCTCCGGGCGACCGTACTGGCCGTTTTCGAGCACGTAGACCGTAAGCGTGCGGTCGCCTGGATGCACCAGCCAGTACTCGCGCACCCCGGCGCGCTCGTAGGTGCGGCGCTTGGCGATCTGGTCGTGGGCGGCGGTGCTGGGCGAGAGCACCTCGAGCACCCAGTCGGGCGCGCCGCGCACGCCGCGGCGGTCGATCTTGTGCGGGTCGCACACCACGAGGACATCAGGCTGGACCACGGTGTCGATGGCGGCATCGGCCTCATCCGCGCGCGGCAGGCGGACGTCGACCGGCGCGATGTAGGGGCGGCAGGGCTGGCCGTCGAGCTGGTTGGCGAGCTGGCGAAACAACTCGCCGGCGACCTCCTGATGCTCGACCAGCGGCGCCGGTGACATCAGGAAGGCTTCACCGTCGATCAGCTCGTAGCGCGCCTCGTCCGGCCACTGCAGGTAGTCGGCGTAGGTGTAGTGTTTTTCCTTGCGCAGCGCGAGGCCCATGGCGGTGCTCCGGTCCGGTTCGGGGGATAGCGGTATTGTAGGCCGGCGGCGGGCACGGAGCCCTGGAGACGCAATGGTTTCCTGTAGGAGCGGCGCCAGCCGCGAATACGGCCGTCGGGTGCGCGACGCGGGTGATGAAGCTCAACCGCCGCTTTCGCGCCTGGCGGCGCTCCTACAGGAAACCGTCGCGGTATGGGGGGGCGAATTCGTGCTCACGCTCCGAACCGTGCCAGCACCGCCTCGGCCACGCGGTCGGCTTCGGCCAGGCGCTCGGGGGGCGTGCTCAGGCGGCCGGTGCGCTGCCAATCGGCGAACGGGGTGACGAAGCCCGCCCGCTGCAACTCGGCGACACCGGCGGTGATGCGCGTCTCGCCCAGGCGCGGCACGGCGAGCAGGCCGGTGGCGGCGCCGGCGGTGAGGCTCTCGTACACCATCGACACGCTGTCTTCCGTCACCCAGGCCTGCGCGCTGCGCGCGACCTGCTCCATCGCCCAGCCGGGCGGGGTGTCGCGCACCGGGCATACGTCCACCCCGCGCCCACGCAGCGCGAGCAGGGCGGCTTCGGTGTCGGCGGGCGTGCGCCGCGAGGTGGTCAGCGTCCACCGTATCGCGGGCGTGGCGGCGAGGATGGCGCCGAGCTGGGCGAGCAGGCCGGCGGCGTCCCAGCCGTGGTGCTTCGACGGCCCGCCGATCAGGAACAGGCCGCGATCGTCGGCGCGCTCGGCGCTCGGGCGCGCGGTGTTGAGCACGCCGCGGGTGGCGATGACGTTGGCGCGGGCGGGCGGTGCGTCGTGCTGCGGGATCACGCACAGGTCGAACCAGCCCAGCGGCAGGCTCGGCCGCATCAGTGCGATCAACCTGCCACCGCGCGCGCGTCGGGCGGCGAGGCCGGCGAGGTGGGTGCGGTGGCCGGCGACGAGGATTAGATCCGGGTCGGGCAGCCCGGTGCCCGGCGGGAAGCGGCCACTCGACCACTGCCACAACGCGCTGCGCCCGCTCGGTGCGTCGATCCAGTGCGTCTCGATCGTGGTGCGTGCGGCCAGCGCCTGCGCCAGGCCCTGCAGCTGGCTGCGGTGGCCGGGCTTGTTGTCGGTGATGAGCCAGAGGATCGTCATGTCGGGGCGGATGCCGATGGTCAATTGCAGGCCTCGACCGCAGTCCGGTGAGGAAACGGAATGGGATGGACGCTTGCGTTCACGTGCAGCCCAGGCGGCTTGCAAACGAAATGTCGAACTTTGAATCTGCAAGACGTGGGTGCGGCCTCAGCGCGTGTGGCCTCAGCGATTGAACCACTTCAGCACCGTGCCCCAGCTTTCCACATCGATCCGCGTCACCTGTCCGCAGCCGAAGTCGAGCCCGATCCAGCGTTCGGGCGGCAGGCCGAGGAGGTGGCCGGCGAGCACGCGCAGCGGGCCGCCGTGGGCGACGACGACGAGGTGAGCCGACTCCGATCCGGCATCCGGCGTCCGCGGAGTCACCCCATGCTCCTCCAGCCACGCCAGCACCCGCGCCGCCATCTCGCGCGGCGACTCGCCGCCCGGCGCCCGGAACCCGAGCGGATCGGCGGCCCAGTCGTCGATGGCGCTGCCGATGTCGTCGAAGCTGCGCCCTTCCCAGTCGCCGAAGTGGATCTCCTTGAGGCGATTGTCGAGGCGCGGCGTGCCGAGCTTCTCGGCGAGCAGCCGTGCGCGCGCGAGCGGGCTGGCGTGCAGGGAAAAGGATTCGGGCAGCAGCGGGCGCAGACGATCCGCCACCGTGGCGGGGCATTCGGCCAGCCCGACCTCCGTCTGGCCGTAGCAGATACCGGGTTCGACGGCGGGACGGGGGTGGCGGATGAGGTGCAGTTGCATGGGTGGCCAGGCGCGCGAGTTCCGATGATGCCACGGCCCGACGGTCTCTGCGCTCGTGGCGGCTACATGAACTCCGCTACAAGCATGAAATGAACCTGGTAGCGCCGGTCCTCGTCCGGCAGGCGATTGAAGGCGCGGGCGAAGGTGAGGCGGGCGTCCACCCGCTCGCCGATTGCCGCGCGCACGCCCCAGCCTGCACTGCCGAGCTGACGATGCTGCGGTTCGAGCGAGTTGGGGGCGCGGTCGGGAGTGACGCGGCCGTGGTCGGCGAAGAAGAAGCCGGTGGCGCGTGCGCCGGGCCGGCCTTCGGCGGCTGCGAGTTCGCCGAGCGGGTGATGCAGCTCGAGGCTGGCGATGAAGCCGCGGTCGCCCGACCATACGCCCACCGGATAGCCGCGCACGCTGTACTCGCCACCGATCTGCAATTGCTCGCCGCTGGGCAGCGGGCTGTGGCCGCTATGCTGGTAATTGAGGCTGGCCTGTGCCGACCAGCCCGGGGCCAGCGCCTGGATACGGCGCACGAAGGCGCGTCCGAGCGTGTAGTTGCTGCGTTCGAAGCCCTTGGCGCGGCCGGCGGTGAGGGTATAGGTGGCGATCCAGTAGCCGTGGTCGTCGGCCGCTTGGTGCTCCACGCCGAGGTGGCCGTCCACGGTCTGGGTCTCCTGCAGCGGTATGCTGCTGATCCAGTTGCGCGTCTCGCGGCGCTTGCTGCCGAGCACCAGGTCGGTGCGCGAGCGCTCGCCCAGGTGCACCGGCTGGCGCAGCGCGACGACGGTGCCGGTGGAGCGGCCGCTGATGCCGAGCTCGCGCAGTGGGCCGTTCTCGATCTCGACGTGGTCCTTGTACGCCGCCAGGCTCAGGCGGCCGCCGCTGCGGTTCACCGGGAAGCTGTAGCCGACCGAGTAGCTTTCCTGTCCTTCCGCGCCGACCACGCCCAGGCTCAGCTCGTCGCGGAATCCGAGCAGGCTGCGGTTGGTGTATTGCAGGCCGGTGCGCCATTCGCCCGAGCCCTCGCTGCCGCCGTTGTCGAGGCTCAGGCGCAGGCTGTGGCGCGGAGGCTCCTCGACCAGGATCTTCAGGTCCGAGGTGCCGAAACGCTGTCCTGCCGCCAGGTCGGCGCGCAGCTGCGCGTCCTGGGTGCGGTTGAAGCGGCGCAGGTCCTGTTCCAGCGCCGGCAGGTCGACCAGCTCGCCGGGGACGAGGCCGATGCGTCGGGTGATGAAGTCCGTGTCGGTGCTGGCGTTGCCTTCGACCGCGATCCCGCCCACACGGCCTTCCACCAGGCGGATGTCGACGATGCCGTCGGAGACGTCCTGCGGCGGGATCACCGCGCGCGCGGTGACGACGCGCCGTTCGCGATAGGCCTCGTCGATGCGCGTGGTGAGATCGCGCAGCTCGGCGAGCGCCAGTTCGCGGCCGGTGTAGGGCCGGGCGAGCTCGGCGAGCTTCTCGGCGGGCAGGATGGCCGACTCGGTAAAGCGGATCTCCCGCACCATGAAGCGCACCGCCTCGCCTGCCGGGCGGGCAGCCGGCGGCGGCGCGGCTTCGCGCCGCACCGGATCGGTGATCTCGCGGCGCTCGAGCTGCTCGAGCTGGCGGCGGCGCTCCTCCTCGTCGATCCGGCGCTGCTGCAACGCTCCGGGATCCACAGCCGGGGGCAAGGTCTGAGCGAGGGCGGAGGTCGCCGAGAGCGCTGCAGCCAGGATCAGCAGGGGTTTCATGATTGCGGGCTCTCCACTGGACGGGATGTGTCTGTTCGGCCTCATTGTCCCTCCGTTCCGAGCGCGACCGGGGTTTTGTCGACGCGGACCAGGCTCTCGTCCTCGTCCTCGCGGGGCGCCCCGGCAGCCGGAGGGGCGAGATGGATGTCCGCGAGCACGCGCTCGGTGTACTCGACCACGCTCGCCAGCGGGCCATCGGGTCCGAGCACCTCGTGCGAGGCGCGACGGTCGATCACGAAGCTGTCGGTGGCGATCAGGTTGCGATCGAGCGCCAGGGCAAAGGGGGCCCCGCCGGAGTAGAGCTGCACGTCGTAGCCCTGCAGGCGGAAGTTCTGCTGGTCGATCAGCAGGCGGGTTTGCGGATTGGTGACGACCATGCGCTCGCCGACCTCGAACCGATCGACCTGCAGCGTGCCGACGGGCAGGTCGAGCTGGCCCGTGCGGGCGGCGATACGGTCGAAGTGGAATCCGCCCGGGCCGCTCAGCGTCAGGTCCGCGACCGAGGCCATCCCGCCGCCGTAGCCGCCGATTGCGCCGGCGATCGGCGCGCCACCGCTGGCGAAGACCTGGGCGACGATGTGGTCGGCGCCCAGTTGCAGGCTGCGGCCGACTTCGAGACGATCGATGTCGATACGGTCGTGCGCACCGATCGAGACCGCGCTCGCGCGTGCGTTGCCGAGCGCGACGTCACCGTCCTCGGCCTGCACGGAGACGTCGTCGGCGTCGATCGCGCCGATCTCCACGTTTCCGCCTGCGATCCGGGCCGTGATGTCGTTTGCCACAATCGCGCCGATGCGGGCGTTCCCGCCTTCGACGACAACGCCGACATCGCGTGCATCGATCGAACCGATCTCGGCATCGCCATCCCTGGCGGTGAGTTCGACGTCGCGTCCGCTGATCGCGCCGACGCGCAGGTCGCCGCCGTCGGCCGCGAGCCGCACGTCCTCGCTCACGCTCGTGACCGAGTCCGCACTGATCGAGCCGGCGGCGCGGATGTCGATCTCGCGCTCGGCGCGCACGTCGCCCATGGCCAGCGAGCCCGGCGAGTCGAGGTGGATGAGACCGCCGGAGTTGGCGTTGAAGCGGAGCACGTCGATCTCGAGCGGGTTGCCGCCGATCTGGCCGCCGGCGCGGATCGTCAGGGTGGCGGCGGGGGCGGTGCGGGCGATGATGTCGAGGCGCTTGTCGCCACCGTCGAGCACGCTGCCGAAGGCGTCGATGAGGATCGCGCTCTCGGTCGGGTTGCCGGTGAAGATGCCGGTGATGACCGCGTCGCCGCCGCTGCGCGGCGCGTCGGGTGCGGCCTGGTGGCCCACGGTGCGCAGGTCGATGGTGCCGACGTCGACCTGGATGTGCGCCGCGTCTGCGCCGTCTTCGGACTCCTGCATCAGCAGGTCCGACGCCTGCAGGAACACGCCGAGGGTGGTGGCGTGGATGTCCGCGAAGGGGGTCAGCACCATGCTGGCGCCCGAGACCAGGCTGATCGGGCCCGGGCCGGTCACGCGGCCGTCGATGAACATGAAGGTGGCCGAGGACAGCGCGACGGCGTCGCCCGAGGTGACGTTGGCGATGTTGAAGAATTCGCCTATCGGCCCGTTCAGGTACACGCCCTCGCCGAAGCGCGCCGTGCTGGCGGAGATTCGCCCCTCCTCGCGCGAAACCGCAACATCGAGGGAGTTGGTGGACGAGCCGATTGCGCCGCTGCGCGAGGACAGCGCGACGTTGCGCGCGAGCAGGTTGAGCTCGGGCGCCAGTGGCTGCTCGGTGAGCTGGAAGTCGAGGATCGAGCCGCTGGCGTCGAGGCGGACGTCGCCGAGCGCGAACACCGTGTCGACGAACAGGCCCGACTCGGCCGCTACCCAGGCGTGGCCGCCTGCGCGCAGGATCAGGCCGGCGTCGGGCGAGGTCAGCTGGATGCCGAATGGGGTCAGGAACAGCCCTTCGGCGTCCAGCGTTCCGCCGATGCCGGCGCTGGCGGCTTCCAGGATCAGGCGGCCGCCGCTCTTCACGTTGACCGCGTCGGTCGCCGTGGCGAGTCCGCCGAGACCGCCGGCCACCTTGATGCGGGTCTCGCCGCCGGCCTCGATGCGGTCGATGCGCAGGTCCTGCTCGGAGCCGATCAGGACGTGGCCGGTTGCCCGCACGCTCAGCGCACCCTCGGGCGCGACGACCAGGTTCACCGCCTGTGGCTGCCGCAGCGTCACGATGCGCGGGTGGTCCGGGTCGTCTACCTGGGCGTCGCCGCGCTCGGCCGCAGCCAGCGCGGCGCGCTCGGCCTTGCTCAGCGTGTCCACGCCGGCCGTGGTGTCGATGACCAGGTCGGGCCCGTAGGCGCCGATGTCGCCGTCGGCGATCAGCGTCACCTTGCGGCCGACGACGTTGGGTTCCTGGATGGTGGTGACGGTGTCCGTGACCTTCTTGATCAGGCCGGCGCCGACCGACAGCAGCAGCTGCGCCTCGGTCCAGCTCGAGCCTCGGGTGATCGCGGCACGCTCGGCGTCGGTGGCGGCGTAGCGGAAGTTGTCGTCGAAGGCCGTGGTGTAGCTGCCGACCTCGGCGTGCAGCGCGTGGTACTGCGCGCTGCGGTTGGCGGCGAAGGCCGTGATCTCGGCATCGCTCATGCCGGAATCGGCGAGCACCCGCCGCTCGGTGGCGGTGAGGATGTACTCGTAGCCGGGGTCGTATACCGCGCCGCCGTCGGCCTGGCGGCCGCGGATCTGCCAGTACAGGCGGTAGTTGTTGCTGCGGCCGTTGGCGAAGGCTTCCACGGCCTCCTGCGCCTTGGCATCGGCGCCGACCGCGACGCCGTCGTTCGGGTCGGGGTCGGCCTTCACGCGCAGGCGCAGCTCGTCCCACAGCGCGGCGAGCTGATCCTCCGTGCGCGTGTCGACCGTGGCATAGGGGTTGTTGTCGATCGCGTTGCCGCTGGTGCGGATGCGCACATCGCCCGCGCTCGATTCGACTTCGATCAGCAGCAGGTCGCCCGTGTAGGTCCCCGCGGCCGCCGGGTCGGCTTCGTTCGACAGGTGGATGTCGCCGCGCGCATGCGCCGACAGGCCGTGGCGGGCGAGCACGTCGGGGTCGAGGCTGCTGCTGTCGCCGCTGCGGATGCGCAGCGGCGTGCCGCTGCCGTCCGCTTCCAGCGTCCCGATGCGCCCGTTCTCGGCGATCAGGTCGATGCGGCGGGCCTGCACCAGGGCGTCGGCATCCTTGGCGAGGAGGTCGCCGGCCGACTCGAGCGTCACCCTGTCCACGCCGGCACTGCCGATCCGGCCGACGTTCAGGTTGCCCACCACCTGGTCGAGGTGGATCGAGCCGCTGGCGGTGTCGGCATGGACCACGCCGCCTTCGAGCTGGCGGATGCGCAGGGCCTGCTGCGGCAGGCCTTCGGGCGTCGTGCTGCCGATGCCGGTGCCGGCCGACAGCTCGATCGTGCGCCCGCCGACGATCGCGGTCGCGTTGCCCTGCGAAAGATGGCCGTCGGTGTCGACCGAGGTCGTACCGCTGCGGTTGTTCAGGCTACCGGCGAGCAGCACGTTGCCGACCGAGTCGATGGCGATGCGGGCGGTGTCGAAGCCGATGTACTCGATCGGGATCGGGTGGTCGGCGCGAACGCTGCCGGTGACCGTGGTCTTGTTGCCCCGGGTGACGAAGTACTGCATGTAGTACGTCGCGTTGGCGCACAAGGTCCACCAGTTGCACTTCTTCCAGCTTGCCCCCTGGGTGACCGATTGGAAGTTGTTGGCCGTGGTGGTGGTCGGGACGAACGCGTCCGGATTGGGCAGGCCCTGCACGCGCAGGAACTCGCCCTGCAGCAGTGGATCGAGGGTGTTCGACGTGGTGCCGACCCTGTACTGGTCCTGCACCGGGGCAGCGGTGATGCCGAACCAGCCGTTCTGCGAGTACAGGTACTCGTCGGTACGCACCGAATTGAACCCGGTCGACATCACGTAGCGCAGGTTGGCCGTGGGCGTGTAGGCATCCACGCCGCTGCGCGCCTCGCCGGCCGAACGGGTGAAGGTGCGCGGCGTGCCGACCGCGGTGTTGCCGTTGGCGTCCACAGACAGGTCGGTGACGACGATCCGGCCTTCCGCGCCACGTCCGGCGTCGAGCGTATTGACCCGCAGGGTCTTGCCGCTGTCGTTGCGCACCTCGATCTGGCCGTAACCATCCAGCACGCGCAGCTTGCCGCCGCCGGCCTTGGTGTTGAAGATCTGGCCGAACAGCTCGATGTAGCCGCCCTGCACCTGCACGCCGGCGAGTTCCAGGCGGTCCTCGCGAGCGTTGTAATTGACCGTCACCTGCGTCCACTGGCCCTGCTGCGCGGGCGTGAGGCCGCTCACCGAGGCGTTGGACAGCTTGAAGAACTCGGCTCCGGGCTGGGATTTCGCATTGGAATCGAGCGCTTCGTACCAGGCCTTCGCCGCGGCGAGGTCGACCTTGCTGCCGTCGGGCAACTCCACCTGGGCCTGTGCGGGAACATGCACGCCCCATTCGGGGATGCCGCTCTGGATGGTGCCGTTGATGTTGAGGTAGCGCGCCGCGACCAGCACGCTGCCGTTGGCGACGATGCTGCCGCTACCGCTCGTGTCCTGAACGATGCTGCGGGTGCCGCCCGAGCCCACCACCTCCTTCAGCGGCGAGGTGGCCACGTGGGTGAAACTGTCGGTGTAGCTCTGCACGAAGTCGCCGTTGAGGGCCTGCACCTCGACGCTGTTGGCCGCGATCGACGCGGTCTGCTCGAGCCGGATGCCACCCGCCTCGCTCTGGATGCTGACCAGGCCGCGCAGGTTGGTGATCGCATCGGTGAGCACGATGTCGGGTGCCACCGGTGCCACGCCGGCGCCGATCGCGCGCGTGGAGTCGGCGTCGTCGAGCGGATTGAAGCGGTTCTCCACAAGGATGGCGGGGGCGTCGCTGCCAGCTTCGGCGGTGACGATCTTCGCGAATGCGGCGGCGCCCGCGCCGCGGTTGATCGCGGCGATGCCGGCGTTGTCGCGCACCTCGACGCCGTTGAAGACCAGCCGGCCGCCGGCGTCCGCGGCGATCTCGAGCTTGCCCAGGGTGAGGAAGGACGGCCCCTCGTTGATGATGTGGATGCCGGCATCGCCCGGCGCGTCGAGCTCGCCGGTGCCGGTGAGGCGGTCGGCGCGCACGTCGATGTCGCCCAGTCGGGCCACGCTGTCGCCGATCCGCAGGAACTTCGCCTGCAGCCCGGCGCCGCTGGCGTCGCCGTAGTGTCCCTGGTCGATGCCCTCGCGGATGTCGGAAAGCGTGTCGTCGAGCACGTCGATCCGGTCCTCGACCGTCGCGAGATCGGCAAGGCGGGCGTTCAGCGTCCCGGTGTCGGCGTCGATCAGGTCTCCGTTGTCCGAGATCGTGTCGAGGTTCGCAAGGATTGTCCCGTCCTTCGCGGCGATCGCCGCGTTCAGCTCGTCCAGCTTCTTCTGGTAGTCCGAGGCATCCTTGTCGAGGGCGTCGATCTGGGCCTGCAGCCCCGCGATCTCGGTGCGCAGGCCGGTGTTCGCGCCCTCCAGGCGGGTGTTGTCGTCGCGCAAGTCTTCGATTCGCTGCTCGAGATCGGACTTCTCCTGCTCCAGGCTGGTGCGCAGCGTCTCCTGAGTCGTCTTCTGCGTTTGGTATGCGGCCGCCATCTCCTCCGCCATCTGCAGCGGGTTGACGCTGTTGAATCCCGGTTCGTCCGGGTCGCCCGCGAAGCCCATCTCGTAGAGCTTGTGCTCGAGGAAGGAAATCTCGGCCTGGAAGGCCGCGGTCGCGATCGCCGCATCGCTGGTGGTGTCTCCCGGGCTCACCGCGTAGTCGCGGATCAGCGCCCGGAGTGCCTCGATGCGCGCCAGGATGTCGGCGTAGATGTCCTGCATCCGCGTCGATGCGATGCCGATGCCATCGGTCTGCTCGATCACCGAGCCGTCGTAGTCGATATGCAGGAGCTGCTTGCGCTCGATGCCCACGCGGACGGTGCCGCGCACATCGACTGCGCTGTCCTGGCTCACCCCGGAGCGTCCGGTGCGGGTCTCGAAGGAGACGTCGCCACCGCCGAAGAGGTTGCTGAACCAGCTCGCGATCGCGGCCAGCGTCTCGCGGTAGATGTCCTTGCCGATGCCCACGCCCGAGGCACCCGCCGAGCCTTCCACCGCATGCAGGGCCACGTTGCGCACCGCGGCGACGTCGGCGCCGACAGCGACGCTCACCGTGCTGCGGCTGGTGACGAAGGCGTCGGCCACCGGGTCGCGGTTGACCGGGATCGCGGTGTTGTTGAAGACGTCGGTGCGCGCGGTCGCGCCGAGCGTGTTCGGGGTGCCGTCGCTTGCAGCGCCGGCCGAGAGGCGGATGTTGCGCTCCGAGCGCAGCGAAGCCGCGCCGATCTCGATGCGGTTGTCGCCGTCGTACACCGCCGTGCTGCGGCCCTCGGGGGCGACACCGACCAGGCCATAGACGTCCACCGCACTCTGCGAGTACAGGTTCGCGCGGGTCCGCGAGCCCATCGCGATGTCACTGTCTCCCACGGTCTCGACGCGGGCGCCGTCGCCGACGCGTACGGTCGCGTCCGGGCGTTCGCCCGGGGTGCAGGCGGCTTCACCCGGCGGGCAGACGGTGGAGATCACCGACTCGCCGCTGGCGGCGGAGACCGCGCCGCCCGAGGCCATCTTGACCCGGTCGGTGGCGCCGATGTCGTTGTGCGCATCCACGCGGACGCCCGGCGTGGCGGCATTGTTGCTCGTTGCGAGCACGGTCGCGCCAGCGCCGATCCCGGCGAGCGTGTCTGCGAGCAGGGTCGTGCTGCTGCCCGCGGCGGGGAAGTCGGCGAGCCCGCCGGAGCTCGAATCCACGTTCCAGTCCGGGCGGAGCAGACCGCTGCCGGCGAGCAGGCCGGCGGGTGCGCCCTTGTTCAACGTGGTGCTGGCATCGAGCTGCACCGTCCCGGCCTCGATCTCGCTCTCGGCGCCGAGCGCCGCGGTGGTGGTGGCGCGTGCGAAGTTCTCGGTGCGCGCCCCGCTGACGCCGACCAGCGACGCGTTGGTGTTGGTCATCCACGCGTCGAAGCTGGAACTCTGCGTCGCCGCGAGCTTCAGGCCGTCGACCGTGATCGTCGCCGGGTCGCCCGGCTGGCTGGCGGCCTTGCTGCCGGTCGTGGCGCTCGTCCGGCTCACGGTCGTGGTGTAGCTCGCCGAGAACGGCACCGAGACGAGCCCGCCTGCGCCCGCCACGCCGTAGGCATGGTTGGTGGCCTGGCCGTCGGCGAGCACGTTCAGCGTGCCTCCCTCGACCTTGACGTGGTCGCCCAGCGCGGCATGGCTGTCGGTGTTCGAGCTCGCGCTTGCGGTATTGGCGCCGATGGCGACGAAGCCCGCCGACACCCCGGACACGTAGGCGAGTTGCGAGTGCGTGTTATCCGTCCGTACGGTGGCCGTATCGCTGATCTTCAAGGTGCTGTCGTCGCCAACCTTCGCGTTCACCGCAGCGTCGTTCAAGGCGGTCGAGCGCGATGCGTTCGCCCCCACCAGCAGGCCGCCGGCAGCGCCGCTGGCGCTGGCGAAGGCACTGCGTCCGCCGCTCGCTGGCAGCGCCTGGTGTGCGGCCAGCGTGAAGTCGGTGGCGTCGATGAGGCTGCGTTGCCCGATCGTCGCGGAAACCGTGGGCGACATGGTCGCGGTGGCGATCGAGGCGCCGACCGCTCCGCCCAGGCTCACGTTGATGCCGGTGGCGTCGGCGCGTGCACTGCCGGCGCTGTTCGCGTCGACCTCGACCATACGGGCGACCTCGATCCGGGCGTCGTCGCCGATCGTCGCGGAGACGCGGGTGTCGACCACGGCGTCGGCCACCGTGCCGCTGGCAGCGAGGCCGAGCCCGCCCTTGGCGGCGAGCGCGGTGGCGATGGCGGTGTGGCTGGCGTCTGCGAGCACATGGAGTTCGCCGACGGTGTCGCCCGCGACCTGGCCGATGGCCACCTCGTTGCCGATGCTGGCGGTCGCGCCGCCCTCGACCGTGCTGCCGGTCACCGAGGCGCCGGCCGCGACCAGGCCGACGCTGACGCCGGTGGTCCCGGCTTCCAGCCTGCGGGTGTCGTCGGCAGCGATGTTCACCGCGTTCGCGCGTTCGATGGCGACCTCGTCGCCGAGGCCGGCATGGACATCGCTCGTGGAGCTGATCAGCGCCACGGCAGCGTCGACCGCGACGATGCCGCCGGTGCCGGCGAACGCGGTCACGTCGACATCCTCGTCGAGCGCGGCGGTCAGGCTCACGCTGCCGGCGGCGCCGGCACGCAGGGTGCTGCCCCGGCTGACGAAGGCGAGGGTGTCGTTGTCGAAATCGGCCACGCCCACGCCGGCGCCGAGGCCGATCGCGCCGATGGCGAGCGCGCCGTCGAGCGCGTCGAACTCGACGTCCGTGCGCGCATCGAGGTCGATGTTCCGGCCGGCCTCGAGATCGGCGTCCTCGCCCACGAAGGCCGCGGTGCCGGCGGGGAGGGTACGGGTTTCGGTTGCAGCGAAGCGGTCGCTCGCGGCGAGCGCGCCGCGCTCGTCGGCGACGCGATCGGCGGCGTCGCCGATGCGACTGTCCTCGTAGCTGCCGAGCAGGCTGCCGATGCTGCCGTCGGTGGCCTGGCCATCGACATAGCTGCCGGCATCGTCGTCGCCGGACTCGAGCCGGCCCTGCGCCTCGTCGCCGAGCCCGCCGCCCACGGAATACACGCCGACGCCGCCGGCGAGCGCGCCGATGCCGCCGGCGGCACTCACCACGTAGCTCTCGATGTCGGTCTTCGCGAGCGCGTTCACCCCGATGTCGCGCCTGGCGTCCACTTCGGCGCGGTCGCCGATCCACGCAGTGGTGTCGTTGCGGATCACCCCCACATCCACGCCGCCGGCGATGCCGGCCGCGCCGACGCCGAGCGCGCCGGAGACGTTGAAGAGTTCCATCTCGTTGCGCGCACCGACGTTGACGTCCTGCGCCGCGTCGGCAGCGCCGCCGCCCTGATTCACCCTGGCATCGGCGCCGATCCAGGCCGCGGTGTCCGAATCCACCGTCGCCACCGACACCGCGCCGGCAAAGCCGAGGTAGAGCCCGCCTGCTGCGGCGGCGGAGACGGTGAACAGGTCCTCGCTCGACGCCGCCTGCACCTGCACGCCGCGCGCCGTGGTGGTCTCGTCCAGGCTCTCGCCCGAGCGCACCACCAGGTCGGTGGTGTCCTTGCCGAGCGCATCCACCACCGCACCCTCGCCGATCCAGGCGCGGGTGTCCTTGTCGATCAGGGTCACGCCCACGCCGGCACCGACTCCACCGCCGCCGATGCCGAGCGCGATCGTGCCGGCGACCAGGGTGGTGTCGGTGTGGTCGTCCGCCGTCACGCTCAGGTTGCCGCCGGCGGCGACCTGCGCCTCGTCGCCGATCGAGGCCGAGGTTTCGTTGTCGAAGCTCAGCACCGACACGCTGCCCGCCACGCCGACCGTGCCCGAGGCGCCCAGGCTGGCGCTGATCGACACCACCTCCTGGCTGGAGCTGGCGGCGACCTCGACGTCGCGCTTCGCGTTCACCGCGCTCTGGTCGACGATGGCCGCATGAGTGGCGTGCTGCATTGCCGCCACGTCGGCGCCGACGCCCACGCCGACCGTGCCCGAGGCCGACAGTGCGCCGGCGATGCCGAGGTGGAAGCTGTCGTTGCCGGCCGCGACCCGCACCGATTGCGCGGCGTTGGCGCCGGTGTTGTCGGCATTGACCTGCACCCCGGTGTGGCTGGCGCCCTCGGCGAGTTCGATGCTGCCGATCGAGGCGCGGGTGTCGGTCTGGTGCACCGACACTTCGCCCGACAGGGTCACCGCCGCGGTGCCGGCGGCGGCGCCGGTAACTGCGTAGCCCTTGATGTCATCGCGATTCAGCGCGGTCACCGCGAGCCCGCGATGCGCGCTGGTGCTTGCGCTGCTGGTGCGCGTGGCGTCGAGCGCCGCGCTGCCGCCGGCGAGGTCGTTCTCACCGTCGGAGGGGGTGATGCCGGGCGCGGCGACCTCGCCTTCGCCCGCGGCCGTAGCCACGTAGCCGATGTCGAAGCCGCCGTCCGCCACCTCGGCCGCGGTGGCGTTGCCGAGCGCAGTGACCGCCGCGCCGTCGTCGATCCAGGCGTGGGTGGTCTTGTCCACCACCGCGACCGCCGCACCCGCGCCTACCGCCGCGGTTCCCGCCGCGCCGATCGCGCCGGCGAGCAGGTCGAGGTCGCTGTCGGCGTCGGCCGCGATCACCAGGTTGCCGTCGGAGAAGAGCGTGCTGCCGGTCTTCACCGAGGCGAGCGTGTCGATGTCGAGCACCAGCACCGAGGCCGAGCCCTGCACCCCGGCCGTGCCGCCGGCGCTCAGGCCCACGCCTACCGAGCGGATCGCCTCCGCGCTGGTGGCGCCCACCGCGAGGCTGCTGCCGGTGCGGGCGATCACGCCCTCGCCGATCCAGGCCGCGGTCTCCTTGTCCATCACCACCACGTCGGCCGCCCCGCCGACGCCGGCGGTACCGCCGATGCCTACCGTGCCGACGATGGACAGCAGCTCGGTGCTGGCGTCCGCGTGCACCGTCAGGCTGCGCCCGGCCAGCGCCGGGCCGGTCACGCCCTCGTTGATGCGTGCGCCATTGCCGATCCAGGCGTAGGTGACCGGGTTGTAGTCGTTCACTGCCGCGGAGGCGGCCACGCCTGCTTTGCCGCCGCCGGCACCGCCGACGACGACCGAGGTGACATCCTGCATTGCGGTGCTGCGTACCCCGATCGCGCCCGCAGCGGCAAGGTCGGCGGCGGCGCCGATCGAGGCCTTGGTCTGGTTGTCGACCAGGAAGATGCCGGCCGATATGCCAACCCCCGCCGTGCCGCCCACGCCGGCCACGCCGGCGACGCCGATGGCATCGAAAGTGTTGGTGGCGTCGACGTCGACGGCGCCGTCGCTGCGCAGGAAGCTGCGCGTGCCGGTGGTGGCCTCGACCAGGTTCTCGGAGTCGATCAGGCTCAGCACGCCGCCCACGCCGGCCTTGCCCGCGGCGGCCGCGCTCGCGGTGACCGCAGCGAGATCCAGCCTGGCTGCGGCGTCGACGTCGATCGCAGCGGAGCGCTCGATGCGCGCATCGTCGCCGATCGTGGCCCGGGTCTGGCTGCGGTTGACGATGTCGGCGCTGGCCAGGCCCACGCCGACCTTGCCTGCGGCCGAGACACCGCCGGCGAAGGCGGTGGCGGAGGACTGGTTGTCGGCTTCCAGGTCGACCGCGCCGGTGGTGTTCACCCGCGCGCCGTCGCCGATCGTGGCTTCGGTCCGTTCGTCGAACACATTGACCGAGAACGAGCCGGTGACCGCGACCTGCTCGCTGCCCGCGCCGGCGATGGTCTCGGTGTAGTAGTTGCTCTCGCCGAGGAGCACCTGGAGGTTGGCCTCGGTGAAGCGGTTCTCGAGGTCGTCGAGGATCGTCCAGTCGAAGCTCGGCGAGCTGTCGAGCAGATGGTTGCGCCCGGCGAGCTGCAGCCCGGCCGCGGTGACTTCGGCCTGTTCGCCGATCCAGGCGCGCTGGCCGTTGTTGGCGCGCAGGATGGCGATCGAGGCGCCGATGCCGACCTTGCCGGCGAGCGCCGCGCTCCAGGCCTTGGCCGCGAGCTTGCTGGTGTTGTCGGCGGTGATGCTGACTTCGCCGGCGTACTCTCCGGTGGTCCGATCGCCGATGCGGGCGTCCTCGCCCAGCCAGGCGGAGGTGGTGGATTGCGACCATGCCACCGCGAGTGCGCCCGCGATGCCGACCTTCTCCGCCCCGGCGCCCGCCACGCCTTCTGCGGCGAGCTTGTTGGCGAATTCCGTCGAGGTGTTCTGCCAGGATTCTGCAGCGACCTGCACGCCCGCCGCGTCCGCGACCAGCGTGCCGTCGCTGATCGTGGCGGCGGTGTCGTTGCGCGCGATCGCCAACCCGACACCGACACCGATGCCGACCTTGGCGCTGCTCTCGAGCTTGGACACGTCCAGGGTGTTGCCCAGGCCGCGGGCGCTGAAGTCGCTCTGGTTGTGTGCGCCGATCGCGAGTTCGCCGCCGACATCGAGGCGGACGGCAGGGTCGCTGTCCGCCCCCTGCGCACGCCCCGCGTCCGCACGCACGTCGTCGTCCATGACCACCGCGCCCACCGCGGCCGCCACTGCCAGCTTGTTGCTGTTGCCGGTGGTCTGGGTGCCCTCCTGGGCATCCTGGTTGTCCTTCAGGGTCGAGCTGGTGCTGGCCTTGTCGCGCTCGGCGGCGGTGGTGTCCTCCTCGGCCTTGCCGCCTGCGGCGCTGGCCTTGGCCACCGCCTCGTAGCTGCGCGTGGCGTCGGCGTCGATGGTGACATTGCCATCCTCGCCGCTGGTGGTCGTCTGCAGCGAGCGCTGCAGGCTGGCGGTGGTGGTGGTCGTGCTGAGCACGATCGCGCCCGAGGCGCCGATGCCGACCTTTTCCGATTCGGTGTCGCCCGTCGCCTCGGCTTCGTGTTCCCCGGTGGACGTGGCGCGGATCTCGACCGCGCCGGTGGCGACGATTTCTGGGCCAGCCTCGACCACGGCGGCGGTGTTCAGCTTGAGGTCGGACAAGGCCACGGCGGCGTCGAGCGCCACGCTGCCCGCGGCGCCTGCCTCGGCGGTGGCGCTGGTGTCGCTGCTGGCGTTGGCGATCACGCGCAGCTTGTCGAGGTCGGTGATCTCGACGCCGCGCCGGATGCGCGCCTGCACCTCGTCCTCGCGGAAGAGGTTGAGGGCGACCGAGGCGCCGACGCCGAAGTCGCCGCCGTCGACCGGCTCGTCGGGCAGGGCGGTGGCGCTGGTCTCCGTGGTGCTGTCGGCTTCGAGCTCGACATCGCCGCCTTCGGCGTCCACGCGCGCGCCTTCGAGCACCTCGGCGCGGGTGTGGGTCGTGAGCAGGTTGAGCGCGAGCGCGCCGGCGATGCCGACCTTGCCCGCGCCGGCGCCAGCCTTTGCGCTCGCGCTGAAGCGGTTCGCCTCGTCGTCGCCGAGGGTTTCCGTGCCGGCGTTCACGGCGATGCCGTTCGCGGTCACCTGCGCGTCGCCGATCCAGGCCAGGGTGTGGGTCTCGATGCTGTTGACCGCAGCGGCGGCGCCGATGCCTACCGTCGCCGTGCTGCCTGCCGTACTGCCCTCGGCCTCGGCTTCGGCGTCGGTGTTGCTCCAGGCCTCGACCGCGAGCAGGCCGCCGGCCTGCAGCTCGACGCCACTGGCCACGTAGGCCTCGCTGCGGCTGTCGAGCGCGTTCACCGCGACCGCCGCGGCCACGCTGAGCTTGCCTTCGCTCGATTCGGCCGAACCCGGCTGCTGGGTCTTGCTCGCGCTGCCGTCCTTCTGCTTGTCCTGGGCGAAGCCGGCCTGGCGCTGGACCTCGAGGTCCACGCCGTCCTCGGCGCTGCTGCCGTCCTCTTCCTCGCCCTTGCCGCCCTTGGCGCTCGCGCTCGCAGTCGCGGTGCTGCGGTGGGCGTTGTGCGCGGCCACTTCGATCGTGCCCGAGGTGAACACGTCGCGCTGGATGCTCGCGCTGACGCGTTCGGTGAGCACACTGACCGCCACGGCGATGCCGACCGCGGCCTTCTCGCCCTCGGCGCTGCCCTTGGCCGAGGTTTCGATGGTGCTGGAATGGGTTGCGGTGACGCTGACCTTGCCGCCGGCCTGCACGCGCTCGCCGCTGCCGATCACGGCATGGGTCTGGTTGTCGACCACCGCGACCGCGGCCACCGGGGTGGCGGCGATGCCGCCCTCGGCGCCGGCCTCGGCCTCGGTGTGGACGAGGTAGTCGCCGACGGCCTCGACCGTCAGGGCACCCGGGTTCGTCAGTCGGGCCCCGTTGGCGAGCTCGGCGCGGCTCTCGTTGGCGACGACGTTGACCGCCACCGAGGCGCCGATGCCCAGGGTGTCGCCGCTGGCGGTGGCATCCTCGGCGGGGGTGGCGCTGGCCGAGGACTCGCTGCGGTGGTCGCTGCCGATGCGGACCGCGCCGCCCTTGGCGTCGGCGCTGCCGGTGATGCGGGCGCGGCTGCCCGCGTCGATGACGTTGAGCGCGAGCGCGCCGGCCACGCCGACGTCGCTGGCGCCGGCGCCCGAGGTGGCGGCGCTGGTGAAGCGGTCGATCTCGTCGCCCGCGGGCAGGGTCGCCACGACCTCGATGCCCTGTGCATCGGCGCTGCCGCCGATGCGCGCCTCCGCGCTCGTGCGCGCGAGGTTGAGCGCGACCGCCGCGCCGACGCCGACCGCGCCACCGGTGCTGCTGCCGTCGGCGACCACGTCCGCCTGGGTCAGCGCCTCGCTGCCCACCGCGAGCGCGCCCTCGCTGGCGGCCGCCCGGGTGGCGTCGAGCGCGGCCAGCGTGGTGCTCTCGAGGTCGCTCACCGCGACCGCCGCGGCGACGCTGACGCTGCCGTCCGAGGTCGAGGCTTCGTCCTCGTAGTCCGCGAGCGTCTCCTCGGTCTTGCTCGTGCCTGCTGGTTGCTGGGTGGCGCCGCCGGCCGCGGCCTTGGCCGAGGTGGTGACGCGGGTGTCCGACTGCGCGTGCACGCTCACGCCGGTCTTGCCGTTTACAAGAGCGTTGTCGGCGGTGCGCGCGCGGGTGGTGCTGCGCACCACGCTCACCGCCACGCTGCCACCGACCGCGCTGCTGCCCGCCGCCGAGGCGTCTACGGCCGCGTCGACCGTCGTGCGGTTGGTCGCGGCCAGTTCGGTCTTGTCCGCCGTGCTGGCGAGCTCGGCGTTGCCGAGCAGATCCGCGCTGGCGGTGGTGTTGGCGGTGACGACCGCCACGCCGGCATCTGCCGGCTGCGCGCCGAAGTCGGGCAGGCCGGGGCGGGCGTCGATGGTGGTCGTGGTGGTGGCGGCGAGGCGGGCGGGGCCGGCGCTGGTGATCCTGGTGTCGCCCCGGGCGAGCACGGTCGCCGTCACGTCCACATCGACCACCGCCAGTGGCACGACATCCGGCGTGGTGACTGCGGTGGTGGCGGTCGCCTCGAGGGTGGCGCTGCCGCTCGCCTCCAGGGTGGAGCCATCGACCTCGACGGCCGCACTCGTCGTCTTGGTGACGATCGGGGCCAGCGTGCTGCGGTGTTCCGCGCTCGCGTGCAGATCGAGGTTGCGGCCGGTGAGGGTCGCACCGGTGGCTTCGATGCGCGCCGTGGTGTCGGAAAGGGCGTCGAGCGTGCCTCCGCTGGCCTGCGCCTGCAGCGTCACGTCGCCGCCGGCGTGCACGCCACCGCCTGCGGCGAGGAGCTTGCCGCCACTGCCGACGCGGATCGTGGGTGCGCTCAGGGCGATGTCGCCCGATGCAGCGATCGATGTGCCGCTGCGCAGGCTGGCGTCGTCGCCCGTGTTTACGCGGCGCGAGGAAATCGTGCCGGTGACCTCGATGCCGCTGTCGCCGACGATCTCGATGCGGCCCTGGTTCGCGACCACCGTGCCGCCGGCTTCCAGGCCGTGGACGTTGACCACGTCGCTGAACTCGGGGGCGGAGCCGACGAACTTCGCTCCGCTCAGCACCTTGCCGGCCACCGTGATCGTGCCGGCCGACAGGCCGATCTGGTCGGTGGCGTTCACTTCGCCGTCGATGCGGATCTCGGCTGCGGCGTTGCGTGGCGCGCGCCCCTCGACCAGGGTGGCGGCCGAGGTTTCGGCACCGCCCGGTGCGTCGAAGAAGTCGTCGACGAAGCGCTGGGTCGGCGTGGATACATGCAGGCTGCCGACGTTGACCTTGCCGGTCGGCCCGACGATGACGCCGTGCGGGTTGGCGAAATACACCTTGCCACCGATGCGGCCTTCCTTGATGGCATTGAGCATGCCGTCGATCGTGGTCTTCTGGTCGCGCACCAGGTTGATGAGCGCGGCGGCGCCGTCGGGCACGTGGAGGTTGGCCGTCTGGCCGTTGCCGACGTTGAAGCGGTTGAACGAATTGACCGCATTGCCGTTGCCGAGGATGGGGCCGCTGTTGCGGACGTCGGCGACGTTCGGGGCAGTGGGCGTCACGCTGGTCGCGGTGCGGCCGTCGGGGACGATGTCGACCGCCCACGCCAGCTCGGGCACCAGGCCGTGGCTGACGATCAGCGCGCAGGTCACATGGACGACGATTTCCTTCAGGCGCGGCGCAGCGGCGACCGACACAAGCTCGCGATGGTGACGCATGGCAAATCTCCCCTAGCCCCCCTGGGTGGAGGGCGCAGAGCCACGCTTCAGGTCGGGGCTCCGCCATGCTTTTCGCGCACGCCTGAAGACGTGTACTGCGTGTCGAGGAAATATTCCACGATCAATTGATATTGGGTCGTGGAGTTCCCGTAGGCAAGATTTATTTGTCCGGCGTCAAGATTCGCGCCTGTCGGACCGCGTCTGCAGTCGGGGTGGGTTCAGCTTCCGAGTCGCGATGCGGCGAGCAGGGCGAGGTAGATGCCGAGTTCGCTCGCCTGCTGGGTCGCACCGAGCAGGTCGCCGGTGTAGCCGCCGAGGCGGCGCAGGAAGATGCGTGCGGTCCACGCCGTCACCACCGCGACGGCGAGCAGCGCGCAGAGCGCACCGCTGGCGGGCAGCAGCAGCAGCGGCAGCAGGCCGAAGCCGGCGGCGAGGGCGAGCTCGACCGGCGTCAGCCGGCGCACCACGGCAACCGACTTGGAGGAGTCGTCTGCGCGCACGTAGGGAAGGTGGTGCATCAGCAAGGTGGCAGCCAGGCGGGAGAGTGGATGGGCGACGAACAGGGCGAGCGCAACCCCCACCCCCTGCGTCGCTGCACCGGCGATCTCGACCAGAGCCGCCGCCTTGGCGAGCAGCATCAGCACCACGCCGATGGTGCCGTAGCTGCCGATCCGCGAGTCCTTCATGATCGCGAGGATCTGTGCCTTGTCCCAGCCGCCGCCCAGGCCGTCGCAGCTGTCGGCGAAGCCGTCCTCGTGAAAGGCGCCGGTGAGGCGGATGGTGAGCGCCATCGACAGGATCACCGCCACGGCCGGCGGCAGCAGCGAGGCAAGGGCGAGGTAGCCGAGCGCACCGGCTGCGCCCACCACCCAGCCCACGAGCGCGAAGTAGCGCGCCGCGTGGCTCATGCGCTCGGACGACCACGGCACCCAGGCGGGCACCGGGATGCGGGTGAAGAAGCCGAGCGCGGTAAGGAAGAGTTCGAGCTGGTAACGCATCAGGCCGGGCTGCGGGCCTGGTCGCTCACCCCGGCGGACTCGAAGCTCGCCATCTCGTTCATGAAATTGACCGCGGCCTGCACGAGCGGAAAGGCGAGCGCCGCGCCGGTGCCTTCGCCGAGGCGCAGGTCGAGCTCCACCAGCGGCTCGGCCTGCAGGAAGTCGAGCTGCACGCGGTGGCCGGGCTCCTGCGAGCGGTGCGCGAACACACAGTACGACAGCACCGCCGGCGCCATGGCGTGGGCGACGAGCAGGGCCGAGGTGACGATGAAGCCGTCGATCAATACCAGCATGCGGCGCTCGGCCGCGCCGAGGATGGCACCCGCCATCATGGCGATCTCCAGGCCGCCGTACTGCACGAGCACTTCGAGCGGATCGTGCGGCCGGCCGCCGCGCTGCAGGGCCTGGGCGAGCAGGCTGCGCTTGCGGAACAGCCCGGGGTCGTCGAGGCCTGTGCCGCGGCCGGTGACGGTGTAGAGCTCGGCGTCATGCTCGGCACCCACGAGGCAGTGGGTGAGCAGCGAGGCGGACGCGGTGTTGCCGATGCCCATCTCGCCCAGGCCGATGCAGTTGCAGCCGTTGTCGGCGAAGGCATGGGCGATGCCGCGCCCGCGCTCGAGCGCGGTGTCGCGCTGCTCGGCGCTCATGGCGGGTTCTTCGATGTAGTTGGCCGTGCCGTGCGCGATCTTGGCGTCGATCAGCCCCGGGCGCTTGCCAAAGGCGTGGTTGACGCCCGCATCGACTACGCTGAGGCCGAGGCCGGCCTGGCGTGAAAACACGTTGATCGCCGCGCCGCCGGCGAGGAAGTTCTCCACCATCTGCCAGGTGACGTCCTGGGGGTAGGCCGAGACTCCGGCGCGCGCCGCGCCATGGTCACCGGCGAAAACCACGATGTGCGGCTGGCGCAGCTCGGGCTCGAGGGTCTGCTGCAGCAGCGCGATCTGGTGCGCGAGTGTCTCGAGGCGACCGAGGGCGCCAAGGGGCTTGGTCTTGCGGTCGATCTTGTGGCGGATCGCGGCGGACAGCAGGGTTTCGGGCGAGGCGATGGCGTAGGGCTTCATGCGGCGGAGGGTGTCGGGGTGATGGGGGCCGGGTCGGAGGGTTCCGCGTCCGGGAGGTCGCGATAGAGGTCGGCGAGCGCGAGCTCGAAGTCGAAGGCGGGCAGGGCGA
>ERZ1645187.1360-NODE-1360-length-22597-cov-14.014772_pt1 | contig 22597 bp, 18 predicted proteins | sample MGYA00575352_ERZ1645187 | MGnify/ENA primary metagenome ERZ1645187 (study PRJEB40837, sample SAMN11349314) | freshwater sediment metagenome | isolation source: river sediment | host: Sediment | place: India: Wazaribad , New Delhi | collected 2017-02-21 ... | reverse complement strand
ATGGAAGACAAATTTGGAAACCGCCACTATGGCAAGATTATTCGAAAAATGAAAGATAGTGTCACAATGGATTTCAATCACCCTTTGGCAGGAAAAAACCTATCTTTCACCGGAGAAGTAATAGCAGTTCGGAAGGCACAAACCGATGAGCTGCCTCAAATCAATTAGCTTAACTATCTGCCTATGAGACCATTGAAAATAATTTTTGTAATATTTATTATCTCTTGCATATTAACTTCCTGCGACGAGGCACAAAAAAGCACAGGTTCCGAAAAACCGCAGCATTATTATCCTGACAGCCTTGCAAACCAGGTTCGTGAACAGGGCAGGGGCATTGCCAAGGCGAGTTTTCAGGCTTTGAGTACCGCCTTGATTGCTGCAATCGAAAAAGGCGGAGTGCCTCATGCACTTCAGTTTTGCAATGTGAAAGCCTTGCCCATAACCGATTCAATGGCCATGATCTATAATGTTAAAATCAAGCGAATCAGTGCGAAAAACAGAAATCCGGAAAATGTGGCAGACAAGGAACAACTGCAATTGATGGAGCATATGCAAAAACAAATTGCTGCATATGGTTCGGCCAAAGATACGGTTGTGCATACGGAGCAAGACGAACTGGCATATTATGCCCCGATTATTGTTGCGGCTCCCTGTTTGCAATGCCATGGAGCTGAAAATAACGATATTAAGCCGGAAAACCTTGCTTTGATCAAGAAATTTTATCCCGGCGACAAGGCAACCGGCTATGCCATAGGCGATTTGCGTGGACTGTGGTTTTTGCGCTTTAAAAAGTAAAAGATGGGTAAGCAATGTGTTCACTGCGGAGCCGATTGCGGCTCAAATCCCATTGTTTGGGAGGATAAGGAATTTTGCTGCCACGGCTGCAAAACTGTTTATCAGATTCTGAACGAAAACAAGCTGGGAACGTATTACGAAATACAACCAATGTCCGGAATCAGGGTAGATACCGGCCAGCCATTGAAAAAATTCGCATTTCTTGATGTTGCGGATATTGCAGATAAACTCCTCGAATTTAAAGATGATAACATCTCACGTATAAGATTCTTCATCCCTGCTATCCATTGTGCTTCGTGTATTTGGTTGCTCGAACATCTTGATACCCTTCACCCGGGTATTAGTCATTCAACAGTGAATTTTCCAAAGAAAGAGGTTTCGATCACATTCCGAAACGATCAGATTACACTGCGCCAGCTGGCCGAATTGCTCACGGCCATACACTACACACCCGAAATAACGCTTGAACACCTTGATGGTAAAAACATCCGCAAAGCCGACAGGAGCCTTCTGCTTAAAATTGGTGTGGCATCGTTCAGTTTCATGAATATTATGATGTATAGCTTTCCGGAATACCTGCCCGGAGGCGATTTGCTTGAACAAACTTTTAGAAACGTTTTTGGCTGGCTTAGTTTTATACTTATCCTGCCTGTTGTGTTTTACAGCGCAAGCGATTATTTTTTATCGGCTTATAAAGGGTTGAAACATAAAATTATAAGTATTGACCTGCCGATATCGCTTGGCATTGTAGCCTTGTTTATTTACAGCAGTTATATCGTTTTTTCAGGCAAAGGCATTGGCTATATGGACTCGCTTGCCGGATTGCTCTTTTTTCTTCTTATCGGAAAATGGTACCAAGGCAAAACTTACCAGGCTTTATCCTTTGAAAGAGATTACCGTTCCTATTTTCCGGTTGCGATAACAATAATCAGTGATGACGGTGAAACGATAGTGCCAATTCGTGATCTTAAAAAAGGTGACCGAATGCTCATTCGTAACCAGGAACTTGTGCCTGCCGACGCAATTCTTGTAAAAGGCAAAGGCAGTATTGATTATTCCTTTGTTACAGGTGAGGCCTTGCCGGTGTCGAAAAACACCAATGATTTTGTTTATGCCGGTGGCCGCCAGGTTGGCAGCTCCATCGAAATGATTGTTGAAAAACCTGTTGAGCAAAGCTATCTGACCCAGCTTTGGAATCAGGGAAGCATTAAAACCCCGGCCGATACACTCAACAACCATATTAATAACATTAGTCAGTATTTCACAGCCGTGGTGCTGATTATTGCGGTAATTGCATCAGCCTATTGGTTAACAATAGATTTCGGAACGGCGGTTTACGTTTTTTCTTCGGTATTGATCATTGCTTGTCCCTGTGCACTTGCCCTCACCGTTCCCTTCACTTTCGGCAGTACCATGCGTGCTTTTGGACGTAAGGGATTTTACATCAAAAACACGGATGTCGTTGAGCAGCTTTACCGCACAAAAACCATTGTTTTTGACAAAACCGGAACTTTGACACTTAACCGAAAAGTAGAAGTAGCCTGGAAAGGTAATTCATTGAATGCAATCGAAACCGAAATGATCAGTAATATGGTGCGGCACTCAAGCCATCCTTTGAGTACTGCATTGTATGATTTTCTTCAGGCTAAGACAGAACTGGAAGTGCAGGCTTATGAAGAAATACCTGGTATGGGGCTGACAGCAATGGTACATGAAAAACGTATTAATGTCGGCTCGGAATTGTTTGTAACAGGTCTTTCAAAAAACAACAGCATGAGCGAAAGCCGTGTTTACATCAGTATTGATGGCATTCAAAAAGGTTGGTTTGCTTTTACAAACAGCTACCGGCCCGGGTTGCATGAATTGGTCACCGATCTCAAAAGACATTATAAGCTTCACCTGATTTCGGGTGACAATGATGCTGAAAGAAACAACCTCAGTGAAATATTTGGTCAGGACAGCGACTTGCTTTTCAATCAAAGTCCGACAGATAAGAAGAAATACATACAGGAACTCAAGGCAAAAGGCGAAAAAGTTTTGATGATCGGCGATGGACTGAACGATGCCGGAGCATTGTCAGAGAGCCATACAGGCATCAGTGTTGCCGAAGATGTTTTTAGTTTTTCGCCAGCCTGTGATGCAATTCTCGAGGCGGGTAAGTTTAAACAACTTGGTAAATTTCTGGATTTCACAACGCAGAGTTTCAAAGTAATCCGACGAAGTTTTGGTATTTCATTGATATATAATGTGATAGGTCTTTCGTTTGCAGTAACTGGTAATCTGTCTCCTTTAATTGCTGCCATTCTGATGCCGGTGAGCTCCATCACGGTGGTTGCATTTGTGACGCTGAGTATTGGTTGGATGGCCGGTAAAAAGCTTGGCGATAAATCAAACCAGCTTAGCTGACAAGCAGGTCTATTTAGAAATATTCTAAATTAACAATCCTTAACAAATTATTGAATCGCTTTACTAATTTTGTGATTGAAAATGTAAAGAGGAACCTCATTACCTAAATGGAAGCAATAATATTTTTAGTAATAGTTGGAATTGTGGTTGCAGGCGGTTTTCTTGGGGCTTTTTTTTGGGCAGTTCGCAGCGGACAATATGATGATGACTATTCACCATCGGTGCGAATGTTATTTGATAGTAAAAAAAACATAGATACAGAATCAGAACTTTCCGAATCAAACAACAATAAATCAAAACCTTAACTTTATGGAGTTACAGAAGTTTACCTATGACAACAAACTTTCGCGTATGTTCCTGTATGCCACCGTGCTATGGGGATTCGTGGGGATGCTTGTTGGTTTAATCATTGCAACTGAGCTCATTTTTCCACATCTGAGCGGTGGTATTTCATGGCTGTCATTTGGCCGTTTACGCCCTTTACACACCAATGCGGTAATTTTTGCTTTCGTTGGTAATGGTATGTTTACCGGTATTTATTACTCAACTCCCCGTTTGCTCAAGACACCAATGTTCAGTGAGTTACTGGGAAAAATCCACTTTTGGGGATGGCAGCTGATCATCGTTTCTGCTGCACTCACTTTGCCGCTCGGTATTACAGTTGGTAAAGAGTATGCCGAATTGGAATGGCCCATTGACATTGCAATTGCACTGGTTTGGGTTGTTTTTGGGTTGAATCTCATCATGACGATGGTAAAACGCAGGGTACAGCACATTTATGTAGCGATCTGGTTTTATATCGCAACATTTGTAACTGTTGCGGTGCTGCATATTGTCAATTCAATCAGCATTCCTGTTAGTTTACTGAAAAGCTATCCTGTTTACGCCGGTATTCAGGATGCCCTGGTTCAGTGGTGGTATGGACACAATGCAGTTGCCTTCTTCCTCACCACGCCTTATCTTGGATTGATGTATTATTTTATTCCAAAGGCAGCAAACCGTCCGGTCTATTCTTATAAACTCTCTATCATTCACTTCTGGGCGCTGATCTTCCTGTATATCTGGGCAGGTCCTCACCATTTGTTGTACTCTTCACTTCCTGACTGGGCTCAGGCATTGGGTGTTGTGTTTTCTGTGATGCTGATTGCACCATCTTGGGGTGGTATGATCAATGGTCTGCTCACTTTGAGAGGTGCATGGGACAAGGTACGTGTTGACCCTGTATTAAAGATGTTTGTTGTGGGTGTAACAGCCTATGGTATGTCAACTTTTGAAGGACCAATGCTTTCGCTGAAAAGCGTAAACGCACTGAGCCACTTTACCGACTGGACCATTGCGCACGTACATATCGGTGCATTGGGATGGAACGGGATGATCACATTTGGTATGATTTATTGGCTTGTACCCCGTTTGTTTAACACCAAGTTGAAAAGTGTGAAGATGGCCAATGCGCATTTCTGGCTTGCTACAACAGGTATGTTGTTCTTCGCTGTGCCACTTTATTTTGCAGGCTTCACACAAAGTTTGATGTGGAAGGAATTTACTGCAGATGGTTATTTGAAATATCCCAACTTCATTGAAACTGTGGTTCAGATTTTGCCGATGTATTACCTGCGCGTAGTAGGTGGCACTTTGTACCTGACAGGCGTTGTGTTGTTGGTCGTGAATGTTATCAATACCGTAAAAGCAGGCAAATTTGTTGAAACTGAAGAAGATTCAGCTCCTGCACTTCATCCTCACGGAGTGGACAAAGGACACAGACTCATTGAAGGGAAACCGGTATTGTTCACAATTCTTGCTCTTGTTGCCATTTTGATTGGTGGCATTGTTGAGTTTGTTCCGATGTTTATGGTGAAGAACAATGTGCCCACTATTGCAAGTGTGCAACCCTACACTCCGCTTGAACTTGAAGGACGCGACATCTATGTGCGTGAGGGTTGTTATGTTTGCCACAGCCAGATGGTAAGACCATTCAGGTCGGAAGTTGAAAGATATGGTGATTACACAAAAGCAGGTGAAACTGTTTATGATCACCCCTTCCAGTTTGGATCAAAAAGAACCGGTCCGGATCTTGCCCGTGAAGGCGTGAAGACTGGTAAGATTTATAAACCCGACTCATGGCACTATAACCACTTTGAAAATCCGCAAAAAATGGTTGCACAGTCAATCATGCCTCCTTATCCTTCGCTTCTGAGCAATACGCTGAACACCGGTTCAACAGCCAAGAAAATAAGGGTAATGCAGACATTGGGCGTTCCTTATCCTGAAGGCTATTCCGACAAAGCTGTTGAGGATCTCAAAAAGCAGGCTCATGGAATTGCACAAGGCCTTAGGGACGGCGGTATTGATGTGACTGATGACAAAGAAGTCATTGCATTGATTGCCTACATTCAACGCTTAGGAACGGACATTCACAAGAATCAGTAAGATAAGCGAAAGAATATCATGAAGATCGTAACAAAGACAATGGAAGGGATCGCGGATATAGAGTTGTATCCGATCATAGGCCTGATCATCTTTTTTATCATGTTTGTGGCCTTGCTATATGTTGTCGCTCAGTTGACCAAAGGACAGGTGGAGGAATTCAGCCACCTGCCTCTGGACAATGAGAACGATCAGAACAATGAAACTATGATTCAATAAATTAGTAAATACATCAAGAAATATGACTACAGAAAAGCAACCTATACAGCACAAAGACGGCGATTACGAAATTGATACCCTGACCAACAGGCGGTTATTGAAGGATCATGAATATGACGGTATTCAGGAACTTGACAATGACCTGCCTTCATGGTGGAAGTGGCTGTTTATCGTGACCATCGTTTTTTCGATCATTTATGTGGTTCGTTTGTGGGTTTTCCATTCAGATGACCTTGTTCAGAAAAAAGAGTTTGACAAGGAGATGGTTGATGCAAAAGCAAATCCTGCTGCGACAGCCAAAACCGAGGCCTTCGAAATCAAACTACTCACAGATGATGCTGCGATGGCTTCAGGAAAGGAAACCTGGTCAAAGATTTGCTCGGTTTGCCACCTTGCCGACGGCGGTGGACTGGTCGGACCTAATATGACAGACAAGTATTGGATTCATGGCAATAAAATTGAAAACCTTTTTGCTGTTATTGAAAATGGTGTGATCGAGAAAGGAATGATTTCCTATAAAGATCAGCTAACACCAAAACAGCGTCTGGAAGTTGCCAGCTACGTTCTTGTCAAAATCAATGGGACAACTCCCGCAAATCCTAAGGCCCCGCAAGGCGACCTGTACGAATAATGTAAATTGCCCAGGGCAATTTTATACATGCTAAAAATGATGTAAAACATCGGTGACTTCCCCTTGCGCTGTAATTCAACGCAGGGGGATTCTTTTTCAAACCAAATTAAATATTATAGAAATGAGTGAATCAGATTCAGAAATCCTTGAAGGTACACAGGGATCATTTCGTGACAAAATTGCAACAATGGACGACCAGGGAAAGAGAGCCTGGATTTATCCCAAGAAACCAAAAGGAAAAAAATACAATCAAAGATGGATTGTTGCGTCCATCTTGTTAGCCATTCTTTTTATCACGCCATGGATAAAATACAAGGGTGAACCTTTCATGCTGTTCAATATCCTTGAGCGTAAATTCATTCTGTTCGGAAACTTATTCTGGCCGCAGGATTTTCATCTTGTTGTGCTTGGAATCATTACCCTGATCGTTTTTATCATTCTGTTTACTGTGATCTTTGGAAGACTCTTTTGTGGTTGGGCATGCCCGCAAACCATCTTCATGGAGTTTGTTTTCCGGCAGATTGAGTACCTGATCGAAGGTGATTTCGGCGATCAGAAAAAACTGGCACGTCAGCCCTGGAATTTTAATAAAATCTGGCGCAAGTCATTGAAGCACATTATTTTCTTCTCGATTGCCGTTTTGATTGCAAATACATTTCTTTCCTACATTGTGGGTGTTGAACGTGTGAAAGAATTAATCACCGACGGGCCGTCTTCCCATCTCGGCGGCTTCATCGCCATGCTGTTGTTTTCAGGAGCTTTTTATTTCATCTTTGCTTTCTTCCGTGAGCAGGTTTGTTTGATTGCATGTCCTTATGGCCGGCTTCAGGGTGTTTTGCTCGATAATAAATCCATCGTTGTTGCCTATGATTACAAACGTGGTGAACCCAGGGGAAAACACAATCCGTTAGAGGACCGCGATAAGGCTGAAAAAGGTGATTGTATTGACTGTAAAAACTGTATCACCGTTTGTCCCACAGGAATTGATATCCGCAACGGAACTCAGCTGGAATGTATCAACTGCACTGCCTGTATGGATGCCTGTGATTCAATCATGGACAGGGTGAAAAAACCACGCGGACTTATTCGTTACAGTTCGGAAAAAGGTATTGCCGAAGGGCACAACAGCATTTTTAATGCAAGGGCTATCGCTTACTCTGCTTTTCTCACGCTTTTGCTCATTTTGCTGGCAGGTTTGTTTACGTTGAGGACCGAGGTAGAAGCCACAATTTTACGTGTGCCGGGAACCCTGTTCCAGGAATATGGCCCGGAGAATTACTCCAACGTCTATAAAATACAGCTTGTTAACAAAACCAGGGCCGATTTGCCTGTTGAACTTAAACTCGAAACCGGTGAGGGCGAAGTGATTGTGATGGGCGGACCAATTCTCGTTTCGGGCGGCAAGGTTGTTGAAAGCAACTTCCTGCTTGTCAAACCAAAGACTTCACTTTCGTCGAGTAACACCTCCATAATAATAGGGGTTTATTCAGAAGGCAAGCAAATTGAAAAATTTAATACTACTTTTATCGGACCAAACAGTCTCGACAAATAAACAAATGACTATGAAATGGAACTGGGGAACGAAGCTTGCCATCGCCATGGCAGCCTTTATGCTGATGATTATCATCTTTGCCGTGCGTATGATGCGCGAAAGTGTTGATCTTGTTGAGAAAGACTATTACCCTAAAGGGCAGGCTTATCAGCAGATGATTGACAAAAAAGCAAATGCTGCACCTTATGCCGACAGCATTCACATAAACATTGAGGACGGCTTTATCAAGCTTCGTTTTCCGGTTAGTTTCCCCCCTGAGAAAATTACCGGAACTGCCCACCTGTATGACAGGGTAACAGAAACCGGCGACAAACTTTTTACACTTACCGCCGGCGCGGGAGGACAGTTTTGGCTTCCGGTTAATCAAAACAAAGGCAGGTATATTGTTAAGATAGATTGGGTGTGTGAACAAAAAGCCTATTATGTTGAAAAACCAATTGATCTGTAAATTATGTTTGAGTTATACACGGGTTTAACAATCGGGCTTGTTGGAAGTCTGCATTGTATCGGCATGTGTGGACCTATCGCCATAGCTTTACCTTTGGGACGAAAAAGCTGGCTCGACCGCAGCCTCGGAGGGTTGTTATACAACTTGGGACGTACAGTCACTTATGGTTTGCTGGGAGCCGTATTCGGATTGGTCGGTAAAGGCCTGCAAATGGCCGGTTTTCAGCAATGGGCTTCAATAATCATGGGAGTTGTGATGGTTTTATCAGTTTTTTTTCCTGTTCTGTTCAGGGGAAAACTGAGCATTGACCGGTACACAACAGGTTTTACAGGGAAGCTTATCAGCAGGTTCAGGGTCCTTTTTGGAAGGCAGTCAAAAACCAATCTTTTCATCATCGGATTGCTCAATGGATTGCTTCCTTGTGGTTTGGTTTATGTAGCCATCGCCGGTGCCATCAATACCAACGATGTGCTGCTTGGTGTTTTGTTTATGATTTTATTTGGCCTCGGCACCATACCAATCATGTTGAGTGTTTCGCTGATTGGTAATATGGCCACTGCTTCGTTTCGGACAAAGCTTGCAAAAGTTGTTCCCGTGTTTGTTGTTGTGCTTGGTATTGTGTTCATTCTGAGGGGATTGTCACTTGGAATACCATTCATCAGCCCGAAAACGAAGATGTTAACCCCTGAAAAGGAAGTGAAGGTAAAAGGGGCTTGTTGTACACCCGGTAAAACACACGAAGCAAAACCGGAAGATTTCAAGCCAAATCACTGACCTATATAAAATCGTAAACTGTAATGATTTTAGTCTGATCAAGAAAATATTTTTGCTGAACTCACGAAGTGTGACGCATCCACTTCCACAATTCTTTCCAACTCACTTTTTTTCCGTACATCAGAATCCCTGTGCGGTAAATTTTTGCCGCAAGCCATGTGGTGAAAAGGAATCCTGCCACAAGCAGTGTCATTGACAGAATCAATTCATGAATGGGAACTCCAAAGGGGATGCGGACCATCATGATGATAGGTGAGGTGAGCGGAATCAACGAAAGCCAAAACGCAACAGGTCCGTCAGGATTGTTGACAACAAAGTTTGATAAAATGATGCCAAGTATCAATGGTGCTGACACCGGAAGCATAAACTGCTGGGTGTCGGCTTCATTGTCAACAGCCGATCCGATGGCAGCAAACAGGGCAGCGTAAAGTAAGTATCCACCAAGAAAATAGAAAATAAATGTTGGGATAATCGTGCCAAAGTTGATGGAGCCAATGACTTCTGTCACCTGATTGATCATTTGTCTCGATGCATTCTGATCTACGGCGATCCCTTGTTGCATCAGTGTTTGTTGGATGCCGGATGGTTGAGAGAGTGTGTCGGCACCGAAAACTGCTCCGAAGACAAGATAGATGATTCCTGTAAGCACTACCCAAAGCAGAAACTGTGTAAGTCCGACAAGTGCAATACCGGTTATTTTGCCCATCATCAATTGAAATGGCTTGACCGAAGAAACGATAACCTCAATGATCCTGCTTGTTTTTTCTTCAATTACACCGCGCATCACCTGTGCACCAAAGAGGAAGATGAAGAAGTAAATCAATATTGATGAAAATATCCCGATTGCGACCTGAATTTCAGTATAGCTTTTTGATTCGGAACCATCCTCATCCAGTCTGATAGTGAGAATGTTTACGTTGGTTTTGGATTCGCGAATGAGCTGAGGATCAATGCCGGCACTCATCAATTTGCGGTTTTCAACTTCTGTTTTAATAACATTTCTTGCTAAAGATTTCAATGTCATCGAAGCCTGTTTTGTGCTGAAGAGCTCAGCGTTGGCGGGCACGTTAAACTCAGGCATTGGAATGAAAAGCAATGCGTCAAAAATTCCATCAAGCACATGCTTTTTCTCTTCAGCCAATTCGCCGCTTACAAACGTGAATTCGAGATTTTCACCGGATTCAAACTTGCCTGCAAACCACCCGGTTTGGTCCAGTACTGCCACTTTTTTTTTGCCAACATCCTGCATTGTTGCAAGAACTACCGGAACAATCATCATTGCGGCCATCAATAGCGGGCCAAGAAAGGTCATTACGATGAAGCTTTTTTTCTTTACCCTGCTCAGGTATTCCCTTTCAAGAATTAGAAATGTCTTGTTCATGGAGAGGTAAATTATTGTATGACAGTATGTTGATCAGGTTTTTCCAGTCTAACTTTTTCAATAAAAATATCGTTCATGCTTGGCAGAACTTCTTGAAATGAAACGATCCCGGCATATGGCATGATGGCCGAAATCAAATGATTGGCATCTGCTGCCACCGGACTTTTAATGCGAATACTCGTTTCGCCGAAACGATTGGAGCTTGAAGAAATCAAATCAAAACCCTCCGGCAAGATAGATCTTGCATTTTGTGTCAAATCGGACAGAACCATGTCAAAGGTGTGGGAGCGATAGCTCCTTTTGATTTCCTCAACAGTACCGTCAAGGATTTTTTCGCTGGCATTGATCAGGGCGATGTGGTCGCAAAGCTCCTCCACCGATTCCATATTGTGCGTTGAAAAGAGAATGGTTGCCCCATTGTCGCGCAGGCGCAGGATTTCGGCTTTGAGCAGGCTCACGTTGACAGGGTCGAAACCACTGAAAGGTTCATCAAAAATCAGAAAAGAAGGTTCGTGAATGATTGTAACAATAAACTGAATTTTCTGCTGCATTCCTTTGCTCAGCTCTTCAACTTTTCTGTTCCACCAGCTGCTTATTTCAAACTTTTCGAACCATTCATCCAGTCTTTTTTTTGCAGTGGTTTTATCAACACCTTTAAGTTGAGCAAGATACATGGCCTGTTCGCCCACTTTCATCTTTTTGTAAAGCCCCCGTTCTTCAGGAAGATAGCCAATCATACTGCTGTGTTCAGGTGCTAATAGCTGTCCATTGAGTTTCACAAAACCTTCGTCCGGTGCTGTGATCTGATTGATGATACGGATCAGAGAGGTTTTGCCGGCACCATTCGGGCCAAGCAAGCCAAAGATACTTTGTTGCGGTACACTGATGCTTACCTTGTTGAGGGCGAGGTGGTTGGCATATCGTTTGACAACATCAGAAGCTTCAAGAGCAATCATACTCATTATTAATTAAAATATTCACGCATTCTGTCGAAGAAACGTTTTTCGCTTGCAGACGGGTTTGGGACAAAGTTTGGAGCGTTTTGAAGTTTTTCCAGAATTTGTCTTTCCTCTTTGTTGAGTTCTTTTGGAATCCAAACGTTTACGTTCACAAGCAGGTCGCCGCTGCCGTAACTGTTTACAGCAGGCAAGCCTTTTCCTTTAAGCCGTAATACTTTTCCGGGTTGTGTGCCCGGGGCGATTTTAAGCCGGGCTTTACCATCAACGGTGGGCACTTCGACCTGAGCACCGAGGGCAGCCTCTGAAACGCTAATAAACAGATTGTGAATCAGGTTGTTGCCATCGCGTTCGAGCTCAGGATGCTTTTCCTCTTCAATAAGAACGATCAAATCGCCCGGTATGCCACCTCTGGCACCGGCATTGCCTTTTCCGCTCAGGGAGAGTTGCATTCCTTCTGCCACTCCTGCAGGTATGTTGATAGAGATCACCTCTTCGTCTCTTACAACACCATTGCCCTGGCAGTGATTACATTTTTTGGTGATGATTCTGCCTTCGCCACCACAGGTAGGGCAGGTGGAGGTTGTTTGCATCTGTCCCAAAAAGGTGTTTGTAACACGGGTTACATGGCCTGAACCATGACATGTGGAACAAGAGGCATAAGAACCGCCATTTTCGGCACCTGTTCCGCTGCAATGTTTGCATGAGACATATTTGCTCACTTTGATTTTTTTCTCCACTCCCGTACCTATTTCCTGCAGATTAAGTTTTACCTTGACACGCAGGTTGGAGCCTTTGTTGACGCGTCGTCCGCGCGAAGAAGAACCTCCCCCAAAAGCACCTCCAAAAGCACCTCCAAAGATATCGCCAAAATTGCTGAAAATATCGTCCATGCTCATACCACCACCGTAGCCTCCGCCACCGGAAGCTCCGCCTAAACCTGCATGACCATACCGGTCATATTTGGCCTTTTTGTCAGGATTGCTCAAAACCTCATAGGCTTCGGCGGCTTCCTTGAATTTATCTTCGGCTGTGTGATCGTTGGGGTTTTTGTCGGGGTGATATTTGATTGCCAGCTTACGATAAGCTTTTTTTATGTCAGCTTCGTTGGCATTACGGTCAACTTCCAACACTTCATAATAGTCTCTTTTGGCCATTGGGTTTGGTATTTCTTTGTTAGCTGCCTATGACAACTTTGGCAAAACGAATCACTTTGCCATTGAGTGTATAACCATTTTGAACCACATCAATCACTTTTCCAACCAATGATGGATCGGGTGCGGGAATGTTTGTCAAAGCTTCATGAAAATCGGTGTCGAAGTCGAGACCTTTGGCTTCGATAGGAGCCAATCCTTTCTGCTCGAGTGTTCTATGTAATTTGCTTTGAATCAGGCTGATGCCTTCAAATTGACTTTTCAGGTTTTCATCTGCCGGCAAGCTCTGAATCGCACGGTCAAAATCATCAACCACAGGCAGAAGCGCTGTTATCACCTCTTCGGATGCTGTTTTGCTCAGCTCGATTTTCTCCTTTAGTGTACGTTTGCGAAAATTGTCAAATTCCGAAAACAGACGCAGGTATTTGTCATTCAACTCATCATATTTGAGCTGCAACGCCTCGAGTGCTTCTGTATTCTTGTCTTTTTTATGCTTTTTCTTATCTTTTTTTTCTTTCGAAGCATCGTGATTTTCAACAGATGTGTTGTCTTCTACCTGCACATCTTCAAAGCCATCCATTTCTTTTTCGGGCATATTTTCTTTCTCCTGTTGCATTGTATTCTTCTTTTTTTGACTGGATTTATCAAAAATGTTGCCAACAGAGAAACCTTGCCAATTTGACAGGTATTTTTTAAACCCTTTCAATGTCGGCTCCAATGGCTTGCAGGCGCTGCTCAATATGCTGATAGCCCCTGTCAATCTGATCAATATTATCAATGATGCTGGTTCCGTTTGCCGACAAGGCAGCAATCAAAAGTGCAACGCCGGCGCGGATATCCGGTGAACTCATCCGTATTCCTCTCAACTGGTATTTTCTGTCGAGGCCGATCACATTGGCACGGTGGGGATCGCAGAGGATGATTTGAGCTCCCATATCAATCAGTTTGTCAACGAAAAACAACCTGCTCTCAAACATTTTTTGATGGATAAGGACACTTCCTTTGGCCTGTGTCGCAACCACGAGCATGATAGAGATGAGGTCGGGTGTAAATCCTGGCCAAGGGGCATCTGCAATGGTCATGATGCTTCCGTCCATAAACGTTTCAACTTCATAGTGCTGATATGCCGGAACAATAATATCATCTTCGTTCACTTCGACCCGAATGCCCATACGGGCAAAAACATCCGGAATAATACCCAACGACTTAACTCCGGCGTTTTTTATGGTCAATGAAGAACCCGTCATTGCTGCCATGCCAATGAAACTGCCCACTTCGATCATATCGGCTAAAAGTGTGTGCGTTGTGCCCGAGAGTTTTTCAACACCTTCGATCCTGAGCAGGTTTGATCCAATACCACTGATATTTGCGCCCATTCGCACAAGCATCTCACTCAGCTGAACGAGGTAAGGCTCGCATGCAGCATTGAAGATCGTTGTTTGCCCTTTAGCTAATGTGGCAGCCATGAGCACATTGGCGGTGCCGGTGACAGATGCTTCGTCCAGAAGCATATAGTTTCCTTTCAGTCCTTTCGGGGCAGTAAGGCTGTAGAATTTTTTTGCAGATTCAATATCAAGCCCGGCACCAAGTTTCTGAAGTCCGATGAAATGCGTGTCGAGTCGGCGCCGGCCAATTTTGTCGCCTCCCGGTTGCGGAATATATGCCTTCCCAAATCTGGCCACCAAGGGTCCGGCAATCATGACGCTTCCCCTGAGTCTGCTGGCTTTCATATAAAAGTCATCACTCAACAAATAATCCATGCGGATGTCTTTGGCTGTCAGGCTCACATGATTTGGGCCATGACGCAAAACAGTTGTGCCCATCGCAGCGAGCAATTCTATCAGATTGTTGACGTCAACAATATCCGGAAGGTTATGTATTTCAACTGTTTGTTCTGTGAGCAGGCAGGCACAGAGAATTTGCAGTGCTTCATTTTTTGCACCTTGTGGTGTTATTTCACCATGGAGTGTTTTACCTCCGTTTATTTTGAACGAACCCATAATTTTGCTGTGATGTAGGTTTTTAAACGGTCTTTCACGCCGCTTCATCAAAAAATTCTGAACCAAAGGTACTAAAAGCAAAAGAGGTAAAAAACAATTGTTTTTACCTCCTTGTGCGGTGTATTTTTTTTATCGTTTCTTCTTCTGATGGAATTGATTGGTGGGTTTCTGCTGGTTGAATTTTTTCTTGTGTTTTGGCTGAACACCCTGTGTGGCAAGCCCGGCTTTGTTGATGATTTCATTCACCGAAGCCAATTTAATATTTGGAGGTAAAGTGAGTCGTCCGCCGGATAACTCATTCAGACCTTGTGCAATAACCTCGTCAGAAACAGTATCTCTGTTCCAGCTGAGGTATTGTTTTTTCATATAATTGGCAATGGCCACAATCAGTGCTTCTTTTTCTTCACCTTCGTCATACAGGATGGCTTTGTTGATGAGGTTGGCAGTGTAAAAGCCATAATGTCCGAATTGAATTTGGTTTTTGTTGTATCCAACGTGACGCGGACGTCGGGCTAATGTCTCTTTACGCGGAGGATCATAAGGGCTCTCAACATCGAGTTTATATCCGCTGATGATATGAATATGATCCCACAACTTATGCAGATAATCTGCCGATTCTTTTACCTGAGGATTCATCTGAGCCATCACACTAACAATGTAATAGGCTGCTTGTGTGCGTTTTACCCGGTCTTCAATGCTGTCCAAATGCTGGATCATTGTCTGGATATTTCTTCCATATTCCGGTATGGCCATTTTTGACCTTAAAGTGTTGTATTCCATTTTAATGATGAAATTGGGTAAAAATAAAACCGCCTGGCCGGGACCTCTTCCCGAACGGCAAAAATAGCTAAAATTTTATCGTTCAAGCTCTCAGCAAAAATATTTCAGCGCTATAAGCTTTGATTACTGATTTTAAGCTTTGCAAACTTAAGTAACAATTGCTTTTGTCCGATGCCCTGAAAGAATACAGTCGCTTTTTTATTAGCACCACTGCCTTCGAGCTGAACGATCTTCCCGACACCAAACTTTTGGTGCTCAACCATCATCCCGTTTTGCAAATCGTCCACATCTGATGCTTCAAAGGGCTCACTATTTTCAGTTACAGGCTGTTGTGACCTTAATTGAGGCTTGCTGAGGTTTGTTGTCGTAAGCGAACCAAATGTAGTTTTGCGATTTTCGGAATTTGATTTTTTAGGACTTTCAATATACTGAGGATCAATATCTTCTATGAATCGGCTTGGTTCACACAAACTGAGACTTCCCCAACGGTAACGACTTTCGGCATAGCTGAGCGTTACCTTTTGCTCGGCACGGGTGATGGCAACATAAAAAAGACGACGCTCTTCTTCGAGTTCGGCACGTGTGCCCAACGACTGTACCGATGGAAAAAGATTTTCTTCGAGCCCGACAATATATACATACGGAAACTCCAATCCCTTTGCGGCGTGTATTGTCATCAAGCTGACATAATCGGCATTGGCATCGTCAATTTTATCGGCATCGGTGAGCAATGAAACTTCCTGCATGAAGTCGCCAAGCGAACGTCGTGGCACACCTTCATCGCCTTGCTCAGAGGGTTCGGGTTCGCGCTCGGAAAACTCCATGATCGCGTTGAGCAACTCCTCTATGTTTTCAATCCTGTTTACCGACTCAATGTTGTCTTCCTCCTTGAGGGCAGCAACAATACCTATCGAATTTGTGATATGTTGCGCCAGATCAAAAGCGTTGTGCTTATCCATCTGCACTGCGAAGCTTTGAATCATTGTTGCAAAATCACCAAGCTTGGTGATAGTTGGTCGGTTTAACTCGTTGAGCCTGCCTTCGGGGTTGCTGATCAAAGCCATGATGCTGCATTGATGAAGATTGGCAAGAACCTGAAGTTTCTCGATTGTTGTTTTGCCAATGCCTCTCACCGGATAATTGATCACCCTGAGCAAGGCTTCCTCATCGTTGGGGTTTATCACCAATCTGAAATATGAAAGAAGGTCTTTAACTTCTTTGCGGCTGTAGAATGAAAGACCTCCATAGATTTTATAAGGAATTCCCTGCCTGCGCAAAGCTTCTTCAATAGAGCGTGATTGCGCATTTGTGCGGTAAAGTATCGCGAAATGCTTGTTAGGCAATTGCTTTGACATTTTGAACCCAAAAATGGAGTTGGCAACAAGTGTGCCTTCCTCATTGTCGGAAGTGGCTTTGAGCAATGTGATCGGTTGTCCGGCTTCGTTGTCGGTCCAGACTGTCTTTTTGATCTGGTCTTTGTTTTTATCAATCACACCATTGGCAGCATTGACAATGGTTTGCGTGGAACGGTAGTTTTGTTCGAGTCGAAAGAGTTTGTGGTCGGGATAATCTACTTTGAAGTTTAAAATGTTTTGGATGTTGGCTCCGCGGAAGGCATAAATACTTTGGGCATCATCACCAACCACACTGATGTTTTCATACAGGGCAGCCATTCGTTTGATGATGAGGTATTGGGCGTGATTGGTGTCCTGATACTCATCCACAAGGATATACCTGAAACGGTGCTGGTATTTGTACAGCACTTCTGGAAAATCTCTGAACAGCAAATTGGTGTTGAACAAAAGGTCGTCGAAGTCCATGGCATCTGAGCGCTTGAGTCTTTGGGTGTAGAGCCGGAAAATTTCACCAGTGAGTGGTTTTCCGGCAGCAGCATCAGCGGTTTGCACTTCCGGGCTGTTGATGTAGTCTGTTACCGAAAATAAATTTGACTTGGCATTAGAAATCCTGTGAAGCACCCACGAGGGGTTATAGACCTTCGGATCAAGATTGAGTTCGGTTAAAATGCTTTTAATGAGGCGCTTGCTGTCATCGGTGTCGTAGATGGTAAAGTTTTGCGGATAGCCGAGGTGGTGGCCTTCGGCACGCAGAATGCGTGCAAAAACCGAGTGAAAAGTACCCATCCAAACATTGCGGCCCTCGCGGTCGCCAATAAGTTGCATGATGCGTTCTTTCATCTCGCGTGCAGCCTTATTGGTGAAGGTGAGCGCAAGAATCGAAAACGGATCGGCTCCCTGCTGCAAAAGGTATGCAATACGGTAGGTGAGGGCTCGGGTTTTACCCGATCCTGCTCCGGCAATGATCATTACCGGTCCTTCGGTGTTGATAACTGCTTTGCGCTGAGGATCATTGAGTTGGGAGAGTAAATCTGTCACTATGTTTATTTTAAGGCCACAAAAATAGACAAAAATCAGCTTTGTTTGTGCTTGTTCTGTGTCTGCTTCACTTTCACGCTTCTCAATATTTACTATTTAAGAATGGCTTAAAGCCTCTGGCTCTTCGGCAGAATTTTTTAGAACATCAGCTTATTCGATGCTGAAATAATGAACGAATTTTACTTTGCATTGAAAATGGAAGTATTTTTGAAGAGCAAAACCCAATTCATGCATCTTCATCATTTGAAAGAAGCTTTTTCTAAGGCGAAATTTTGCATCCTTCAACCCCGTAATTTTTTCTGGAACCGGATAATTGTCTTAATGATACTTTTGATTAGATTATGATTGAATCAACAAAAAAACATTTTGCTAAGCCGCTGATTGTGCTGGCAATAATTTTTGGTATAAGATTGTTTTTCAGTTGTACGCCAAATGATTTTGATCCGATGGAGATGGATTATAACAGTCTGTCAACCAGCTATGTGGATAACAGTAATGTATATTTAAGTTACTTCAGGGAAGTGGATACAAGCTTTTCTGAAGCGGTTGCCATCAAACTCACCTTGTCTGATACCTCCCAAATGTATAAGAAGTCATTGTCAGCTAAGCTGCAGCAGGCAGTTTCATTTCGCACAAGCCAGGCCGACGACTGGAGCCCCACCTATATCCCGCGCAACAGAGTAAGTGAACTTAATGTGCGGACGCTTTTCCCGGTCAATGCCTCTATTGATGCCGGTGATGACGTTACAAAGTTTTTTTTGTATGCCGGTGGAAGTTTTGTCATGTACAGTCATTTAGACAAAGCCATTGAAACATTAAACCGCACACAGTCCTATGACAGGCTTTGCACGATCGTTTTGGTTTTAGCCGAAAGAGTTGAAAACACAAAAGCCCAGTTCGAGCTTACGGTAACCTTCGAAAACGGGGACAAACTTGTTTCAACAACTCCAGTACTAACAATCATCCAGCAATAAGCCATGAAACAACTGATCCTCAGTATTATATTGTTTTCAGGCATGAGCCTGATGGCACAAGACCAGTTACTTAGAAACCAAATAGTAAGCTTGAGTGTTGGTGTGTCGGAGCATAGCATCGAAAAGTTTTCTGCTTCTGATAAGCTCGATTTTATGAATTATACCAATGAGTATGATGGTAATTTTGATTTTATCCTCATAAAACTTGCGTATTCGTTTGAGTTTTCTAAAAATATGTCTGCCGATGTTGAACTGATTATGCTCGACGACATTATTCCGGATAATTTTGATATGAAGATAAACTATTCCTTCCAGCCCTGGCTGGGAATTGGAGCGGGCACCATGCTGCATAAGAACTGGATTTCTTCGTTTGAGGAATTTCACAAACAAACGATGCCTGACTATCATTTACTTGACGAAAATTCGAAATATTTTGTAAACTACGACCTTGGTTTTTACCTTTCGCCTTTTGTTCAAATTATTGACAATGAATTTATTAAGTTAGATGTTGCATGTGATTTGGGAGTATCGGCTTTTATGAAGTATGAGACAGATTTCGTGTTGAAAAAGAAATTGTCGAACGAAAAGATGCGTTACCTGTATAACACATTGTCGGTTTATCAACCTTTTATTCAACCCAGATTGTATATCAAAATAAAGGCGTTTGAATTAAAAAAAGCAAGTTTGGGCTTTTTGTTTAATACGCAATACTACTATGCCAACAGGAGCATCAATTATTCCCGGAGTATTCAAAGATGGACAGCTGAAAACGAAATCGCCGAAAAGATTGAACCTTCAAAACACTTATTCACAAAGTTTAGTCTCAACCTGGGGATGTTTGTTCGTTGGTAGGTTTCAGGGGTTTCGTAAATGTGATTGAATGCCTGTTAGACGCCTTCACTTCAAAGCATACTTTTTTATAATCCGCATCCATTATTTGCTCAAAAAACCATCAAAAAACACAGATCACTGCCAGGCTCATGCACGCGCACGATTTATGCGCCTCCTGCCATTTATGAACCTGCTTTCTGCTGAAGCTCGCGGGCATGTACAAGAAACTCAGGCACAGTCATTTCTTTCAGGTAGATCAGTCCGTGTGTGGCCCGAATCAGCGGACTTGCATGATTGTAAAAGAAATCTTTTCCAAGCAGAAGTTGTATTTGCCTCATTTGTTCCACCCAAATCTTTTGTGTCAGGTCGCAAAACATTCCGTTGAGCTCATAGCTCGGAAATGGCGCTTCAACCTGACTAAGGTAACAATCCTGAAATGACTGGCGTAGCACCGCAAGCGCATTCATGCTCACAGGCACAATCATATTCACATCTGCCGGATGAAAACGATACCACACATTTCGGTAGCCCCAAATTCTCAAGCCTGTCAAATCTCTTGATTCACCAAGAATACGCAACGATTCCGCAATCGCCTGAAGCACTTTGTAATGCGTATCGGGTCCACTGCCCTCAGGATCCATTGCGAGGCTGATAACAGTCGGGTTCACTTTTTTGATGAGTTCGATCACCGGCTCAACATCGCGTTGTATTTCAGGTTGTTCGGTGAAAATGTCGCCTGTGTAAAATCCCAGCCGCAAGTGGTGAATATGGTCTAATTTTACACCGAAATGTGCCCAAACCAGTTCCTCTTCAAATTCCCTGATCATGCCTTTGAGTTGTTGCACATCAGGCGAATTTTTTTCGCCATCATAGCTTGTTTTCAAACCTTCAATCAGCTCATCAATTTTTGCTTTTAAGGTTGCAATGGAGTTGATGCCATAAAGCTGAACCAGGATTCTTACAATACGATGGCTGATTCCTCTGCGCATTTGTACTTTGTCTCTGGCAGCCACTTTATCAAGGTAATGATGCACATCTTTGAACCATTTATATTTGTAACCGGTGCTGAAAAAATCGGGATAATGAACCATTTGTATCTGTCCGTGGTCAAGCAAATGTTTCGTATTTAATAGAAGATCTTTGAAGTACGCATTCGTTACAGCTGTAAATCCTGAGGTTAAAACAGCAAAGTGCGAAACATTTGTTGCCGACCTGAGTTGACGGTTTACGTGTGGCATGATGCCCAGCATGATGTCATCATGGTGTGGCCCGGTATGCAAAAAAACCTGATGCTCTTCTCTCTCAGCGCCTTTTTTCAGTTTGTTTTTGACCGATGTAATAACTTGCTGCACAGTATTCAGCGAAAGGTTGGGGATGTTTCTGCAAATTGCGTCGGACTGGAGCTCGTCCAGTGTAATTTTGTCACCATACCTTTCAATACTACTGCACAAATCAATGATTGCTTTTTCGGTTTTTTGAGGCGTAAATGTCTGATAATAGTCGTGGATCGAATTTTTTAACAACAGGGTTGCGCCTTCGGTCAGATAGAACCTGCTGTTTGAAAGTTGCTGCAGGGCCGATGCCGGATAGAGCACCGAAGGCTCGCTTTCAACCGCCTGTCTGATCACTTTTGCCTTAGATTCGGAAGCTGCAAAGATGATGGCAACGGCATCTTTGTTGTAACAGATGGTGCCAAGGCCAATGGTAATCACAAGTTTATTGCCGGAGACTGCCATGCCACCCAGGTCGCCAGCCGAAACAGCTTGTGTTTCGAAATTGGTTGGCGTGAGCCGTGTTGTGGAAAAGTGGTCCGACCCACGGGTGTTAAAAGCAATATGACCATCAGGGCCAATTCCGCCGAGAAAGAAACCAATACCACCCATCACCCTTATGCGTTGCTCGTATTTCCAGCACCATTCATCAATAAGAAAAATACTTTTTTGCTGCATTATTTCAGCGGCAGTTTCGGCTGTTCTGTAGCGCAGGCTTAAATCTACCTTTAAATCCGGGAAAACTTCGCTGAAGTGTTTGCCATCTGCCAGCGGGATTTCATCGCTGTTGATTAACAGGGCATTGTCCGGGTTCAGCCCAAATCCGTGTATATAGAATTCCATCACATAGCTGAAAAAACTATTCTTCTGCCGCGACGACACGGGATAAAACTCGTCAATCTGAACAAAGTGTAAGCCGCTTAGGTCTGGTTTTTGATTCAACGCTACTTTTGAGCGGATTTCACTCACGGCAGGACTGTCCCAGTTTGTGAGCAGATACTGCGTCCACCGGATAAAAAACTCAGGAGTCTTGCCTGTTGGCAAACTAATCACGCCCTGAGGGTTTTCGTTCACCCACTCCAAAAAGCGCAGCGCAGTGATCATGCCAAGTTGTGGAAATGACTCAGCAACTACATACGGGATATGCGCCCGGCCTTTTCGCTTGCCGAAATAATCTTCAACTCGGGAAGTCATACAAATGGAATTAATAAGCTATTGGCAAAGATAAGAAGTTAATAGTCTTCAGACCAGATAAGGCTTTGCTTTGACAGATTTCATTTCCGGATTTTAGCGCATACCAGTGAAACATAGATTGATAAGTAAAGCATAAAATTACTAATACAGATTTAGCAAAAATCTTTCATTTTCTATGCGAAATGACCTACTTTTGGATGAAGAGAGTTTTCCTCTTTTTATTTTATGAAGGAATTAATATACAGTGAAGTATGTATAGAAAATTGAAACCAGCACTTCTTCTTTTGGCATATTTAACAGGCATCATCAGCCTTCAGGCGCAAACAGCCGACGATCTCGTTCGTTATGTGAATCCTTTGGTTGGAACTGATTCAAAGTATGAATTATCAAACGGAAACACTTATCCTGCCATTG
>ERZ1645187.1359-NODE-1359-length-22612-cov-175.597154_pt1 | contig 22612 bp, 18 predicted proteins | sample MGYA00575352_ERZ1645187 | MGnify/ENA primary metagenome ERZ1645187 (study PRJEB40837, sample SAMN11349314) | freshwater sediment metagenome | isolation source: river sediment | host: Sediment | place: India: Wazaribad , New Delhi | collected 2017-02-21 ... | reverse complement strand
ATCCAGATGGCACTCTCCGGGCAGATTTATGCGGAGGGGAGCGAGTAGTTACCATTCTCCATGAATTTCCGAGTATTATCGGCGATGTACTTCGCCAAGGCGCCGGTCTTGGTCTGTATTTCCAGCCTTTGCGACGGTGGGCGGGTGTTCGCATATTCCGTAAAGACGTTCAGGAAGTCGAACAGGCTGGCGTTACTGCGGAAGGGTGAGTTGAACACTGCGTTAGCATGTTGGCCACCGTATCGGGCGGGGAGAAATCTCATCAAGGCGGCGTCATGTTCCAGTTTCATCCGACGTTTTTCGGTCGCGGAACAATCCGGGGGTAACCGAAGATATTGCCCATGCATTCTGCATAGCTCCAGTTTCGATCCGGGGATGATGTCAAAGACGGCATCCACGACCTTGCCGTCCATGGCTAGCCAAGTGGGATTGAACTCAATGGCCGCCAGATCATTCAAGAACTGGTCCAAGATAGCCAATTTGCGGTGCACCTCACTGAAACAATGGGTCAGACGGCGTTGGAAGGATGCAGGGTCCCCGGAATGAAACACCCGGCTGGTGGCTGCCGCTGTCGGCACCATCATGCCGTTCGTGCATACCAGGCGGTGGAGGAAGTAACTCAGTCGAACGGAGGAGGTGCCCACCATGCTGTTCTTGAACTCCAGCCCCAGTAAGCTGATGTCGTCGGCTTCACCCCGATAGTTTTTCAAGGTTCCCCGTCTTTTTTCGCTGGTGTAGCGGATCGTCAACTCGGTGTTGACGCCATACCCCTCGAAAAAGCGGAATTCATCAGGTGCGGCTATGCTATCCAGCAGTCCCCTGATCTGGTGATGGAACTGGTTGTTGCCATAGCCCACGTAGGAGTCCGACACCAGTCCGATGATGGTGTTGCGGGCCTCGTCGATCACGAATTCCTCATTGTCAAGCCGGGCCAGGATTTCCCGCTGGCTGATCAGATCATTCAACACCTGGGATGCCAGGGCGGGGGTGCCCAACATCATCAGGGCGTCGAACCGATAGCCCAGTCGGTTGCACAAGGCCCGGAAGCCCCGCTCGTTGAACCGTAGCAGGGTCTCCCCATCACCCAGGTACTCGTCGTCGAGGAAGCGCGCCCCCGCGTCCAGTAGCCCCCGCACCGGCAGGCGGGTCAGTTCCTGTTGCGTTGTTGCGATCCATTCCTCCATCTGGCCCAGTTGGTTGAAGTGGACCGCCTCAACGGTTTCGGTATGCAATGGCATTGGAATAACCTCATCCGCCTAAGAAAGCATAGGCTCAGCCCGCATAACCGTCACCGGTGGGATGAGCGCTGCTCCCGCCCCTTGGGACCCCCTACCGGAGACACCGCCCCAAAACATGCTTGCTAAGACCGTTAATGTATATTATATACTATACACATGTCCTTCGCAGCCTACATCCGTGAGCGGCGGGAACGCCTCCGCAGTCAGGACCGACGTTACTCGGTCCGCCAGGTGGCTCAACGCATTGGCGTACAGCCCGCCTATCTGAGCAAGATTGAGCGCGGTGACTTCGCCCCACCGTCCGAGGAAAAGATCCGCCTCTTGGCCCAGGAACTCGGCGAGGATACCGACCTGCTCTTGGCCATGGCTGGTAAGGTCTCCCAGGACCTGCAAGCGATCATCCGAGCCCGGCCACAACTGTTTGCTGACCTGATCCGACAACTGAAAGATTTGCCTGACAGAGCCATCCTCAGAGTAGTACGCGAGGTACGTGACGGCGACTGGTAACCCCCACGAGGAGGGAGAGGGACCATGATCGAACTGAGTGGTAACGCCTTGCTGTTCAGCTTTCCGGAAGTTCATCCGGAAGCATCCTGTTTAGTGGATTTCCAGCGCACTTTGCGCATCCCCGACGACAATCGCCGCTATCCACTGCCCGCTGGTCTGGGGCGGTTTCCCCTGCACCATGTAGACGACTACCGGGACCAGCTCCCGGCTTCCTGGCCCCGGCATGGGGGCGTCTTCCTGCCGATGTATCAGTCCGAGGCGCTATGGGTGAACTTCAATGGCAGCTTTCTCCATAGCTATCCCTGCGCCATCAAGGTAGCCGCCGGCAAGGTCAATGCCATCACTGGTGCGGCATGGGAGACCACCTTGGTCGCTGAACCCCAGGATTACCTTGTTGTCCCTGGCCAGATGTGGCTCGATGGCTTTGCCGTCGCCCAAGGGCTGATCCGCCAGTTTGTGGCCATGCCGTTAGGGGCGGGCTACTCCGCCGAAGAGCAGCTCACGGGTGAGGCGCACCATGGGGGGCTGCAACTCCTGGTCTACCCCATGAAGCGGGAACGGTACCTGGAGATCCAGGCTGCCCGCGCCCGGGAGCAGGAACGCTGGGCGCATGTTGAAGACACCGGAGTGCGCTTTAGTCTTTCCTCCTCCAGCAGCGCCATGGGACTGGCCCCGGGGGGACTGATGACCCAGAACATCGAAGCGGATACTTACGGTATCGACGCCTGGGACCAGACCACCGGCGCCCGCTGCTTCGTCCACATCACCAACAGCCTGGCCTATCACGCCATCACCGGGCAACGGCCGCCGCATAAGCCGCCGACGGCCAAGGAGTATGCCCAGGCGCGTATCCCCTGGTTCAAATACTACGATGCCGACAAGAAGGCATTACCGGGCTCAAGCCTGCTGGCCAGCCTGGACAGTCTGGCGACCAAGTTCTTCAAGACACATCAGAGTGTCCTGCCGGACAACGAGCCAACCAAGCCAAAGACTGTCATCAGCATGGTCAACACGGCCAAAGTCAGAGAGGGGGAATTCTAACCACATCAGCAAGACCGATCGGTTGGGCACCAATGAAACATCAAGAGGAGCGGATACGAATGAAAAGAATCACTTGCGGGCTTGTGCTGTTGGTCATCACCACACCCCTGTGGGCCGGGGAAAACAGTCCGCCGGAACTCATCCGGCAAAACCCCGGCGCTTACACCGATAATTCGGGCCAGAGTAACCCAGGTAATTTTTCGGGTGCCGTCAACCCACGGACCGGCGAGTTCTATGCGCCAGCGGCGGGCGGCGGTTTGACGGGGACCAGGGATGGACGGTCGCTAGTGCCGGCTGGCCCGAGCGGCTATATCGATACACGATCAGGGGCCTTTGTGCCGGCGCACTAGGCTGTCGAGGTAACACCCCCCAAGTCACCCATCTGAAGCCATGGGTAACCGGCAGCCCGTATAACTCCATGATAATAGCGCCTCGAAGTTGCCGAAAGTTATTGCTATTGACGTATAAGCCCCACTTGCCAATTAGGGAGTAAGTGTCAAGTCCCGGAAGATTATATGGCCGTTTTTTAAACAACTCGGGTCGTTCACGGTACCAATTTTTCAGGCACTCGATGGGTGACAAATGCTTGAGTGCACGCTGTGGGATATTCTGATTGTAGAGCTTGACGTAGCGCGTCAGGGTGTCACGCAAGTGCTCGCCGGACCGGAAGCGGGTGGTGGCCAACACCTCGCTGATGCGGCCGTTGAATCGCTCGATCATGCCATTGGTTTGGGGATGTTTGGGCTTGATGAGGCGGTGCGTGATGTCCTGCCTGGAGCAGACCTGATCGAAGGCATGGCGGCCGGTCGGCTCGCGTTGTCCGGTGGCGCAGAAGCGGTCGGAAAACTCCTTGCCGTTATCGGTGAGCACCGTGGTGATCGTGAACGGCGCGGCCTTGATCAGGCGGTTGAGGAAGGCGCTGGCATGGTCGGCGCTTTTGGTCGGCAGAATCTCGACGTAGACCCAGCGCGAGGCGCGGTCGATGGCGGCGAAGAGGTACTGGCGGCTGTCCTCATCGGGCATCTGGGGCAGGTACTTCACATCGACGTGCACGAACCCCGGTTCGTAGTCCTTGAACGCCTTGGACGGCGTGGTCTCGGGCGCTTCGCGCGGCACCAGGTCCGCCAGTCGGGACACCCCGTGGCGGCGCAGGCAGCGGTCCAGGCCCGAGCGCGAGACCTGATCGTTGATGAACTCATGGGTCACGGCGAGCAGGTCATCGAGCGGCAGCAGCAAGAGCCGCCGCAGTTCCACCACCAGGACCTCTTGGGCCGGCGAGAGGGTGGCATGCAGGGTATGGGGCCGGTGCGAGGCGTCGTCGATCGCCGCGCGCGTGCGCCACTTGCGCACCGTGATCGGGCTGAGGTGGTAGCGTCGTGCAAGGACCTTGGTCGGCTCCGTGGAGGCTTGCAACTCACGACGGATTGCCGGTGTAGTGCGCGCGTTTTTGTGCAGGTTGATGTGCATCGGCAACAAGTACTTCGAATGAACGGTGAGCCTAGGGCCGGGGTCGCGCTCGTCGCGGGGCGGGACTCCGGTCGCTCTCCGGACTCCCTGCGTCCCGCCCCGCGACGAGCACCTCTAGAACCCCGCGAGCACGGAAGAGAGGATAGCTCCTTTTGGGTACATGATCACACGGGACTGAACAAGTAAGCTCCATGTTTTCATTTATAAAGAAGAAAGAAGATCCAGATCGCAGAGCATTGCGGGAAGAATTTGAAACCGTAACAAAAGCACTTCGCCAAGCCGAAGAGGCCGTGCAAATCACGGTGGGACACGCAATTAATATGGCCCATAGCCTCTTTCACCAATCCTACGGGACTCCCTTTGAGTTTCAGATGCTGCATAAGGCTAAGCAGATTGAGTATATAACTAAACTCACAAAGATGGAACTGAGCTTGCGGAATGACCATGGTGATCCCCACGCATCTTTAGGTTTTGCATTATTTAAGATGTGGGTTGGTGCGGTTTCTGAAAAAGATGCCGAGCTAATGAATCAAATCAGTACAGAACTAGCTTACTTTAGCAGGAAAGGCGACCTGGGGGCATAACGAAAAGGAGGTTATCGCAGCATTGGTGTACGATTGGCTTGATGTCAATTAAGGAATGCCGGGTTGCTGATTAGTGGTCACTATGTCGCATCTACTACGGAATTATTTCAGGTAGGTTGCGACAGAAAAGCATAATGCATGAACCCATTGATGAATCACATTACATCGGAAAGAGCGAATGAGCATATCCATGAGCCTTAAACAGAGAAAGAATGACTGAAGAAACAAAGAATTTCTTGATCCATCGGTCCGGTACTAACCTGGCAAATGTGGACAAGGGCAATAATCCTGTACTCAACCGGATGACCCAGGATGTACTGGCACGTGCACAGGAGAGGGGCCTAAACCAAGCACGCTTTCGCATTGGGCACTACCTGCTGCGTGAACCAGATTACCGCCAGATCCTGTTTTGGAGTGAAGCGCTGGGCATGGCACCGGATGCAGTGCTGGCGGTGCTGGCAAAGACTCGTTCAGAGCCACATTACCCGGGATACTTCGAACCTATTACATTTTCACTGTCCGATGGTGCCATCTTTAGTCTGGCATGGAACTGGGCTCTCCTTCCACTGATTCCGGCCATCTGTATGCCTGGGCTGCATATCCGAAGGCTGGGTATCTACTGCATATGGCCATGCGATGGCCCTAATTGTCAAGTCCCGGAAGATTATATGGCCGTTTTTTAAACAACTCGGGTCGTTCACGGTACCAATTTTTCAGGCACTCGATGGGTGACAAATGCTTGAGTGCACGCTGTGGGATATTCTGATTGTAGAGCTTGACGTAGCGCGTCAGGGTGTCACGCAAGTGCTCGCCGGACCGGAAGCGGGTGGTGGCCAACACCTCGCTGATGCGGCCGTTGAATCGCTCGATCATGCCATTGGTTTGGGGATGTTTGGGCTTGATGAGGCGGTGCGTGATGTCCTGCCTGGAGCAGACCTGATCGAAGGCATGGCGGCCGGTCGGCTCGCGTTGTCCGGTGGCGCAGAAGCGGTCGGAAAACTCCTTGCCGTTATCGGTGAGCACCGTGGTGATCGTGAACGGCGCGGCCTTGATCAGGCGGTTGAGGAAGGCGCTGGCATGGTCGGCGCTTTTGGTCGGCAGAATCTCGACGTAGACCCAGCGCGAGGCGCGGTCGATGGCGGCGAAGAGGTACTGGCGGCTGTCCTCATCGGGCATCTGGGGCAGGTACTTCACATCGACGTGCACGAACCCCGGTTCGTAGTCCTTGAACGCCTTGGACGGCGTGGTCTCGGGCGCTTCGCGCGGCACCAGGTCCGCCAGTCGGGACACCCCGTGGCGGCGCAGGCAGCGGTCCAGGCCCGAGCGCGAGACCTGATCGTTGATGAACTCATGGGTCACGGCGAGCAGGTCATCGAGCGGCAGCAGCAAGAGCCGCCGCAGTTCCACCACCAGGACCTCTTGGGCCGGCGAGAGGGTGGCATGCAGGGTATGGGGCCGGTGCGAGGCGTCGTCGATCGCCGCGCGCGTGCGCCACTTGCGCACCGTGATCGGGCTGAGGTGGTAGCGTCGTGCAAGGACCTTGGTCGGCTCCGTGGAGGCTTGCAACTCACGACGGATTGCCGGTGTAGTGCGCGCGTTTTTGTGCAGGTTGATGTGCATCGGCAACGGGTATTTCGAATGAATGGTGGACCTAGGGCCGGGGTCGCGCGCGTCGCGGGGCGGGACTGCGGGCGCCCTCCGGGCTCCCTGCGTCCCGCCCCGCGACGAGCACCTCTAGAACCTCTCGGGCACGGAAGAGAGGATAGCTCCTTTTGGGTACATAATCACACGGGACGGAACACCTAATGTACTTACTGACCTCAAACCTGTGCTGCCACAGCTCCAGTATTTATTTTGTCAAGGTGTAGGCATCAGGTCGATCAATCTGTCCCAGGTTCCAGAGTTGACCGCGCTCTACTGCAAGAATAATCCTCTTACTGAGTTGGACCTTTCGCCCGTGGGCGGCCTGACCACGCTTTGTTGTAATGGTAGCAGTCTAACTGAATTAGACCTCTCGCCCGTGGGCGGCCTGACCAGGCTTTTTTGTGCAGATAACCGCCTAACAAATCTGGATCTCTCTCCAGTACCAGGTCTCACCGAACTGGGATGCCAGGGCAACCAACTGAAAAAACTTGATCTCTTCTCAGTCCCACAGCTGACAATGCTTGGCTGTGGAGGCAACAAACTTATTGAACTGGATCTTTCAACAGTACCTAAACTGAGACTTTTTGACATTTCAGGTACTCCACTTCCCTTGTTGGATTTGAGGCAGGTACCGGGGCTCACCGAGCTACGTTGTGTTTCTAATCAACTCACCGTTCTGGATCTCACACCAGTACCGCGACTGACCAGGCTCAAATGCTCCAAGAACATGCTTAGCAAACTGGAACTCTCGCCGGTATCAGAGCTAGTGGTGCTTGATTGCGAGGAAAACCAACTTTCGTCGCTAGATCTGGCTCCGGTTCCAAGACTGACCAGGCTCACTTGCAGTGATAATCATCTCTCTGAACTAGACCTGTCTCAGGTGCCAAGGCTGACCGTGCTTAGCTGCGCGAGCAATCATCTTACTCAGCTGGACCTTTCTCCCGTACCAGGACTAACCGAGCTTTTGTGTGCACACAACAAGCTATCGGTCTTGGACTTCTCCTCCGTGACAGGGCTAACCAAACTGGTCTGCAAGTTCAACACACTCACCTCGCTAGACCTCTCGCCATTACGGGAGCTATCCATACTTTCCTGTCCAGGAAACCAACTCACTGCTTTGGATCTCTCGCCGGTCACGAAGCTTACTGAGCTTGACTGTGAATGCAACAAGCTTCCCATCTTAGATCTCTCGGCTGTGCCGGGATTAACCAATTTAACCTGTTATCAAAACCAACTCAGTGTACTGGACCTCTCGACGGTACCCGCACTGATATTTTTTGATTGCCGATGGAACAAGTTCACGGATCTGGACTTATCGCCTGTTACTGAGCTAACCGAACTTTACTGTCAGGGCAATCAACTCACTGTGTTGGACCTCACTCCAGTAGCGAAGTTAAAAAAACTGATGTGTGACGAAAATGTGCAGATCCTTAATGCCCCACCGCATCTGTGGATCGAGCGGGTGGATCGACAATGATCAGCTCCCCTTGGTTCCTTTTCGAAAGTAATATGAACGGTTTGTTAACACCAATCAACTTCAGGGATACTGGTTCTTTTCACATGCATGGCTGTCACTCACGACTTTATCTATACCAGCGGCATGAATAGATGCGATGAGAAGGTGCGCTTGGACGACAAGATGAAGAACGCCGTAGTCCATAGCCCTGGGACCAGGCTGGCCGGGGCGCGCCAGCGTACCAGCCCGGTCATCACGCGCATAACCCAGGATGTGTTGGCACGGGCACAGGCAAATGGCCTAAATCTCGCACGCTTCCGTATCGGCGAGTACCTAATGCGTGCGCCCGATTACCGCCAGATCCAGCGCTGGGCTAAGTCGCTGGGAATGGTGCCCGAGGCATGCTTGGCAGCGCTTGCGGCGTGTCGGTTGGAGCTATCTTGGGAAGACTTCCAGCCTTTTGAATTGGCGATAGAGGACGGCGCAATCGTCAACCTGGTGTGGAGCTTTGATCGCATGCCACTCAGCCCTGCACCCTGGGAGCCGGGATTACTCGTCCGTGCCCTTGGATTAGGGTATCGCGGCAAGTGGCCAGGCGCTGTTATTCCATTAAGGCCGGTGCTACCACGCCTGCAAACCCTGATTTGCCGAGATATTGGCCTACAATCCCTTGATCTATCTGAGACCCGAGGACTGACCCAGCTCAACTGCGGGGGCAACGACCTCACCGATCTTGATCTTTCCCCAGTACCTGGGCTGACCAAACTCAACTGCACTGCGAATGACCTCACCACACTGGATCTCACACCAACCCCCGGACTGATCGAGCTCTACTGCGGTGAAAACCAACTCACCGATCTCGACCTCTCCGTAGTCCCTAGGCTGACTAAACTTAGCTGTGGGGACAACCGCCAACTCGTCGGACTGTATCTCTGGACAGTTCCGAGGCTGACCGAGCTCAACTGCGCGAACATCCGACTATTCGAACTAGACCTCTCCCCGGTGCCGGGGCTGACCGTGCTCGACTGTTCTGGCAATGAACTTAACGCGCTGGATCTCATGCCAGTCTCAGGGCTGAACAGGCTCAATTGCTCCCACAACCGACTCAGCGAATTGGACCTCACGCCAGTACCGAAGCTAACCCAGCTCTATTGCGGGGGCAATCTACTCATAGAACTGGATCTCTCGCCAGTGCCGGAGCTGACCCGTCTTGGGTGTGATAAAACCACGCGCGTGCTTAACGCACCCGACAACCTGGCGGTCTCAAGACAATGACCCACACCTCCTGGCTCCTCCTCGACACCGAAACCACTGGTTTCAAGCCCCCCATCTATGTGGTGGAACTGGCCGCCCAGCGTATGCGGGGTTGGGAACCAGAGGGTCCCCCTTTTCGCCGCCTACTCAATCACGGGGTAGCCATCCCGCCGGAAGCGGCCCGGGTCAACGGCTACACCCGCGAGATCCTGGAACGTGACGGTGAACCCCCACAAGAGGTCTACGCTGCTTTCGCCACCTATGTCGGTGCGCGTCCCCTGGTGTCTTACAACCTCCGTTACGACCTTGACGAGGTACTGCTCCCGGAATGGCAACGGCTGGGCATCCCGCCTATCAGTCATCCCGGCTTCTGCGCTCTACGTTTGACCCAGCGTCTGCTTGACCCGGTGCCGGCCGGTAACCACAAGCTCCAGACCCTCCGCCAATACTATCGGCTGCCGGAACGAGGTGCCCACACCGCCCTGGGGGACGTGAATACGGTGGCGGACCTGCTGCAACAGGTACTCCACCCCCTGGCGGAGGCCCGTGGTCTGGTGACCTGGGAGGCCCTGTGCACCTTCGCCAACACCCACTGGTACCCGTCCCGCATCGCCTTCGGCAAGTACCAGGGGCGGTCCTACCAGGAGGCCCTGACGGACCCGGACCTCTATTCCTGGTTGGAGTGGCTGGCGGGGTCCAGCAATCCCCGCAGCGCGGAGATGGGTCGTTGGTATCTGGAGCAACTCCGCCTTGCGGAAACCACCCCCCAATCCGAACCACCGATTGTCGCAGTGGACGTGGATGCCGCTGGTGGACTTCAGGTTTACCACCATCCTGAGCTGGAATTGCTGCGGCAACTCATCGCGGGTGTCCGGACCCGGCTGGCTGATCTGGAAGCGGAATACACCCAGGAACACCATGGGGTGGCGGTGGTCCAGGGCCAACTCTTCACCCGGCTGCGCCCCTACTACGAACGCCGTGATGCTCTCAAACTCAAGATCCAGTACCGGCGCCGTTATCTCGACACCCTGCTCATCGAAGGTGAGGAGAGTGCGGAGGCAGTCAAACAGGATCACGACCAGGCCCGCGCCGAAACGGAACGGGACTACACCGAGGCCGCCGCCGAAGCCGCCAGCCGTCAGGCCCTAAGCGCCGAGGATGAAAAAGCCCTCAAGGCCATCTACCGCAAGTTGGCGCTGCTCTACCATCCGGACCGGTATGCTCAGGAGCCGGACAAGGAGGCCATCTACGCCCGGCTGATGCAGGAGATCAACCAGGCCAAGGACCGGGGCGACATTGCCCGGTTACGGGAGATCGCCAACGACCCCAATGGATTCCTGTTACGTCAGGGGCTGGGTACCCTGAACCTGAGTGACGATGCCGAACTGGCCAAGCTGCGGCAACTTCTGGCTGCCTTGCAGGCCCGCATCCTCACCACCCTGGAAGCACTGGAGAACCTGCGTGCCAGCGGGGAATATGAACTCTACCAGCTCAGTAGGGAGCGCCCGGACTTCCTGGAAACCCTTGCTGACCAGCAGGCACAAGACCTCACCACCGAGATCAGCGGGCTGGAGGACGAGGCCGCGCAACTGGCGGCGGAGATCGAAAGCCTCACCGGGGTGGACCCGTTTGGGCGAGAGTAGATGATGACCTGCAAGGGACAGCCCACTGCGCAAGGCTAGCATCAACTCGTCGCCATAGTGTCAACTTCGCTGGTAGGAAAAATATACCGCAGGTATCTCAAATACTGTTGTTTGTCGGTATCAACCTAGGGATTATGGCCAAGATTTATGCCTCAAACTCGATAAGAAAAAATGCCAAGCGGCCTTCCCGATATAGCGGAGGTAAGGCTCGCAGACGCTGGTAGAAGAGCCTATCGTGAACTGTTACTAACTTGCGGTGGAGACCAGTGTCCATGAGTCACCGCTTCAACCCATTTGCGGGTTTACCCGCTTTCTACAACACTTGGGATAAATTATATGGAAAATATGACACCATCAGACCTTAAATCAATTCTTCACTCCAAGCGTGCTAACCTTTATTACCTGGAGCATTGTCGAGTACTGGTTAACGGTGGCCGGGTTGAATATGTGACGGATGAGGGTAAACGCTCTCTGTATTGGAACGTCCCGATCGCCAATACCACTTGTCTCTTACTTGGAACAGGGACATCCATTACACAGGCAGCGGTGCGTGAGCTAGCAAAAGCGGGGGTGATTTTTGGATTCTGTGGTGGTGGTGGCAGTCCACTTTTTAGTGCAGTCGAGCAGGATGTTGATGTTATCTGGCTCACGCCGCAGAGCGAATATCGGCCCACGGAGTATTTGCAGGCATGGGTGCGATTCTGGTTTGACGAAGCCCGCCGACTGGCCGCGGCAAAAATGCTCCAACATAACCGTTTCGTTCAAATTCGTAAGCTGTGGCTTACTGACCGTACGCTGCTCGACAACGGATTTGTGGTTGATCCAACATCCCTGGAATGCTTACTCAATGAGGCATCGACAGGTGTTGACACCGCAACCGAGGTCAACGGTCTGTTGACCAATGAGGCCCGCCTGACCAAACGGTTGTTCAAGCTGGCAGTCCAGGCGGTCGGTTATGGCGACTTCGTCCGTTCCAAACAGGGTATCGGCAGTGACCCTGCCAATCACTTTCTTGATCACGGTAATTATCTCGCCTATGGACTGGCTGCTACGGCCTCGTGGGTACTCGGCCTGCCGCATGGGCTGTCGGTGCTTCACGGCAAGACCCGTCGCGGCGGCTTGGTGTTTGATACGGCTGATCTCGTAAAGGATGCGATTATCCTGCCGCAGGCATTCATATCCGCCTCGCGCGGTGATGATGAACAAGAATTTCGCCAGGCGTGCATTGAAAGCCTGGTACGCAATGAATCTTTGGATTTCATGATCGACAGCCTCAAGGCTATCGCCGAACAATTCGGTCGGGAGTGATCATGAACATCCTGCTGATCTCCCAATGTACAAAAAATGCACTGACCGAGACCCGTCGGATTCTCGATCAATTTGCCGAGCGGCGTGGTGATCGTAGTTGGCAGACGGCCATCACACAGCAGGGACTGGCTACTCTGCACCGACTCCTGCGTAAAACCGCGCGCAAAAATACCGCGGTTGCCTGTCACTGGATACGCGGTAAGGATCATAGTGAATTGATGTGGATCGTGGGCGACATCCATCGCTTTAACGCCCAAGGCGGCACGCCCACTAATATTACCGAAAGTGACATACTACGCCGCCAGGACGAAAATGATTGGCACCATGCGGAAGATATTCGCTTGCTGACTCTCCTCGCGGCCCTCTTTCACGACTTGGGGAAAGCCAACCTGGCCTTTCAGGAGAAGCTGAAGAGCAGGAAACCGCTTGCCGATGCTTATCGCCATGAATGGGTCTCTTTACGACTGTTTGAGGCTTTGGTCGGCCAAAGTGATGATCACCAATGGCTGCGCCATCTGGCGGAGTTACCGGACAACCCCGCCACAGAATGGCTGAAGCCCTTGCGGCGCGATGGCATCGACCCACAAACCCCGGCGCCACTGAAGAATCTGCCCCCCCTGGCCCAGGTGGTAGGCTGGCTAATCCTCACGCATCACCGTCTGCCGGCTGATCCCGACTATCGTGCGGGACTCAAGGAGACCGTCCTGGTCAAGATCCAAGACCGGATCAGGGCCGAATGGTGTGGTGCCCGCGTTACAACCCCGGGCGATGATGGGAAGCAGGAACCCGTCGCTGGCAAAGCGCTTGCTGCCTGTTGGAACTTCCGTCAGGGGCTGCCCTTCGCCAGCCGCCACTGGCGTGAGCATGTCCGCCAGGTCGCCCGCGCCATCCTGGCCCGCCCCGCCATGACCTTGACCCCCTGGTTGGACAACCCCTACGTACTGCACTTGTCCCGCCTGGCCCTGATGCTGGCCGATCACTACTATTCCAGTCAACCCAGCCATGCCCGCTATGGCGATGCCGGCTTTCCCCTGTATGCCAACACCGGCGGGGATGGCCAGCTCAAGCAACGCTTGGACGAGCACCTGATTGGTGTGGCGGTGAATGCCTCCCGCGTGGTGCGCAGTCTGCCGCGCCTGGAACGGCAACTGGCCCGTATTGCCCGGCACAAGGGGTTCCGCCAACGCTCCTCTGATCCCCGGTTCCGCTGGCAGGACCGGGCCTTCGATCTGGCGACCAGTCTCCAGCCATCTGCGGCCAGCCAGGGCTTTTTCGGGGTGAATATGGCCTCCACCGGCTGTGGCAAAACCTTGGCCAATGGCCGTATCCTCTATGGTTTGTCGCCTCCTCAGCAGGGTACCCGGTTCAGTATCGCCTTGGGGCTGCGCTCCCTGACCCTGCAAACGGGCGATGCCTATCGCCAGCGCCTGGGGCTAGGTGCGGAGGATATGGCGGTTCTGGTGGGCGGGGGTGCTCTGCGCGAATTGCACGATAGACAACGCGCCCCCGGTTCGGAGTCCAGTGCCGACTTGTTCGGGGAGCAGGATTTCGTGCACTTCGAGGGCAGCCTGGAGGACGGTCCTCTCAACCGTTGGCTGGGGAATAGCCCTGATGCCCAACGACTGCTCGATGCCCCCCTCCTCATCTGTACCATCGACCATTTGATGCCTGCCACCGAAGGCACTCGCGGCGGCCGGCAGATCGCCCCCATGCTGCGCCTGATGAGCGGCGACCTGGTGCTGGACGAGCCGGACGACTTTGCCATGGAGGATCTCCCCGCCCTCACCCGCCTGGTGCATTGGGCGGGCATGCTCGGCAACCGACTGCTGTTGTCCTCCGCCACGCTGCCGCCCGCGTTGATCCAGGGCCTGTTTCAAGCCTATCGCGCCGGGCGCCAGGTCTATCGCCACAACCGTGGCGTCCCGGGACAGTCCCAGGCGATCATCTGCGCCTGGTTCGACGAGTTTCATGCTGACGCCCACCCATGCGCGTCGGATGAGGGGTTTGCCCAGGCACACAACACCTTTGTCGAACGACGCCTGGCCAAGCTGGCCCAGACCGAACGCCGGCGTCAGGCGGTTATCCAACCCCTGGCCCTTCCGGTGGGCCAGACCCGGGAGATCATTTGCCAGGCCCTGGCCGCCACCCTGCGCGATCAGGTCACCGTTCTCCATGCCTTCCACCACCAGCAGGACCCTGATACCGGCAAGCGCGTGAGTCTCGGGCTGATCCGCATGGCCAACATCGACCCCCTGGTGCTCACCGCCCAAGCGCTTCATACCCTGGGTGCGGTGGCTCAGCAGCGCATCCATCTCTGCGTCTATCACGCCCAACACCCACTACTGGTCCGATCCGGCATCGAACGGCGGCTCGATACCTTGCTCAACCGCAAGGATGAAAACGCGCTATTCCAACAGGAGGACATGCGCCGCTGGTTGGACACGCATCCTGAACCGGACCAGGTGGTTATCGTCCTGGCCACGGCCGTAGCCGAGGTCGGACGTGATCATGATTACGACTGGGTCATCGTGGAACCCTCTTCCCTAAGGTCCATCATTCAGCTTGCCGGACGGGTGCGCCGGCATCGACCAGGCCCCTGCAATGCCCCCAACATCTATCTTTTGGATACAAACTGCCGGCACCTGGAACATGGCGACCGGGAGCCCGCCTTCTGTCGGCCGGGTTATGAGAGCACGGAGTTCCGGCTGGAACGGCATTTTCTGTCCGAACTGCTGACCGAGGAGCAACTGGCCACCATCGACGCCTCACCCCGTATCCGTGAGCGCGCATCGCTCCAACCCGGCAAGAACCTGGCCGATCTGGAGCACACCCGTTTACGCGCCCTGATGCTTGGGGAAAAGTTCGCTGGCCGGCTGCAAGATAACCCCGTGCACTGGTGGTGGACCACCCGGGCGGCGCTCAGCGGTGAACTGCAACGCAAACAACCCTTCCGCGCCGACCCCCTGGGGCATCGCCGCTACGCCTGGGTACCCAATGATGACGGCGAGCCTGTATTCCTGCGCTTTGAGTCAGATGGCGCAACCACCCCAAAAGCAAGTCTGATCCACGACATTCCCCTGCAACCAGGCCCCCGGGTCAGCTTCTGGGGTGAGCCCGACTATAAAGCCGCTCTGGAAACCCTCGCCGAAAGATTGGACCTGGAGGAGGGCGCCTGCGCTCGCCGCTTCGGCTACGTAGACCTGCCGGAAAAAGGCTGCGAACAGGGCTGGTATTATCACCCGGCCCTGGGCTTCAGTCGCTATCGGTGAGTGGTGAACGCCATCTCCCCGTGCTGCCGGGGCGGCAGCAGAAAATGTGTCGTTGGATAAAGGAGATAACTTGGGAGACCCTATGATCACGAACGCAACTTCACCCCCCGACGCGTCACGTATTCGTGCCGTCATCGATGAATTTCTTCAGGATCGTCTGCAAGTCAAGCTGGACAAGGCCAGGGATGAGGCCGAACGCCAGGCACTGGTGGAGAACTACCGCCGCGAGACCTGGGTTGCTGATGCCGCCCATCGGGTAGGTCAGATCCAACAGGTCAGCCATGGGCTCAAGTTCACCCACCCTGACGCCCGGGGTAGCCAGCTTTACAGCCAGGGTAACCCCATGGCGGGCGCTACCCTGGTCGGCACCCATACCCTTGAGGCTGGGGCTCATCCTGACGTGGTGGGCAATGCCGCCGCCCTGGATGTCTACAAATTTCTCCGGCTTGAGGTGGAAGGGAAGACCCTTCTGAGCCTCGCCTGCGAGGCTGACCCGGCATTAGTGGCAGCCCTGAGCGATGATGAAGCCCTGGCCCGGGCCTGGATGACCGCCTTCGCGGGTCTGACCATGCAGAAGGGTGAGCTGACCTCTCACACCCTCGCCAAACAGGTCTACTGGGCCTTGGACGATGGGGGCTACCACTTGTTGTCACCCTTGTTCCCCACCAGTCTGGTCCACCACCTTTGGACCACCATCCGCGCAGACCGCTTCTCGGAAGACGCCAAGATCGCCCGCGAGGCCCGTCGCAACAAGCAACCGCATGATCAGGGTTTTCGTGAATACCCCGGATTTGCCATCCAGAAATTTGGTGGTACCAAGCCGCAGAATATCAGCCAGTTGAATAGCGAACGCTACGGAGAGAACTATCTGCTGGCCTCGGTACCCCCCGTCTGGCGCAGCGATCCCATCCGGCCCCCGTTGCGTGTCGAGACCATCTTTGGCCGCTGGTTTGAACGTCGGCCGCGGGTGTATAGCCTGATCGAGGTATTACGTGATTTCCTGCTCAGTGTGCGGGAGGTGAACAACATCGCTATCCGTCTCAAGCGTGCCGAGTTGCTGGATCAGGTCCGGGACGAGTTGGTGCAGTTCGCGGCGGAACTGCATGAACTGGCCCCAGGCTGGACCCGCCATGAGGATTGTCGCCTGAACCGGGAAGAATGCTACTGGCTCGACCCCCGGCGTGGTCAGGAGGATGAAACGTTCGCCACCGGGCGCGCCACCAGCGACTGGCGGGATGCTATCTGTAGCCGTTTTGGCAACTGGCTTAACGCCCGCCTGGAAGACCGGGACGGTCTGCCGATGGGCGACGCCGAGCAGCGGGAATGGCGCACCGTACTGGAGGACAAGCTGCGCCTGATGCGCGAGGAGTTGGACCTTGATGACTGATACCGCCGCCCTCCTGCTGCTCCCCCGGCTGCGGGTACAGAACGCCAATGCCATTTCTGGACCCCTGAGCTGGGGCTTTCCCGCCCCCACCGCCTTCACCGGCTTCGTCCATGCCTTGGAACGTCAATTACGCGGCCATGTCGAGGTCGCCTTTGGTGGGGTCGGCATCGTCTGCCACCGCTTCGATCCTCAGGTGATATCCCCCCCAGGGCGTCGTAATCAGGTCCTGCGTCTGACCCGCAACCCCATCTTCGCCGGCTGGAAGAAATTCGAGGACAAGGCCGCCGCCATCGTCGAGGAGGGCCGTGCCCATCTGGAAGTCAGCCTGCTGATCCAGGTACGGACCGAGTTGGATGTGGATGATCGGGAGGAACTGTTGCATGCCGTGCTTGCCAGGGTTCATGCCATGCGTCTGGCCGGAGGCAGTATCCAGCCGGGCTATGACAGGCGCCAGGAGCCTGTCTGGCAAGAGTGGTACGACGCCGCCAAGGACAATACCCTGGCCTTCGGCAAGCTGAAGCGGCGTCTGTTGCCTGGCTTCGCGCTGGTGCAACGCGAGGACCTGCTGGCCCAACGTCTGACGGAACTGCGCCAAGATTCTAGGGGTGCCCCGGCCGACGCCCTGGATGCCTTACTCGATCTGACCCGGCTCAACTTTGAAGCGGTCGGACCGGACCCGAAAAATCCGGATGAGACGCTGTGGGAGATTCGCGGCAAATCCGGCTGGCTGGTCCCGCTCCCGGTTGGCTATGCCGCCCTGTCACCCCTCTATGCCCCGGGGTCCGTGCGTGGCGCCAGGGACAGCCAGACCCCCTTTCGTTTCGTCGAGACGCTCTATTCACTGGGTCAATGGATCAGCCCGCACCGTTTGAACGAAGTGAGCGCAATTCTGTGGCAGGTTGAGACCGATACCGAGGCAGGTCTCTATCGCTGCACCAATCGTTATGTGGACACTCTTCCCACCCCCTCTGATCATCTCTGAAGGAGAACGCACCATGGCTAAGACCGCTGAGACCTTACTGAAGACTGCATCCGTCCTTGCCTTTGAACGTAAGTTGGACCCCTCCGATGCACTGTTTTATGCCGGCCGTTGGGACGACCGCGTTGAAGAGACGCCTTGGACCGCGATTGGGCTACGTGAAAAATCGGTACGGGGGACGATTTCCAACCGCCTCAAGGCCAAGGATCAGCAAGACCCTGCCAAACTCGATGCCTCGATCCAGTCCCCGAATCTGCAAACCGTGGATGTCGCGACCCTGCCGAACGAGGCGGATACCTTGCGGGTGCGTTTCACCCTCCGCGTGCTGGGCGGCGCTGGCGAGCCGTCCGCCTGTAACAACGCCGATTATCTGGCCAGATTAAGGGAGACCGTGCAGCACTATGTCGAGCAGCATGGTTTTGCCGAACTGGCCCGGCGCTATGCCCACAATCTGGCCAATGGCCGGTTTCTGTGGCGCAATCGGATGGGCGCGGAACAGGTCGAGGTCTGCATCCGCCACCTGGTCCAAGGCCAGGAACATGCGTGTTGGACCTTTGATGCCCTGAGTCTTTCATTACGCGCCATCGCTCCGCCACCCCCCCCGGCGGACAAGGCCATGGCGGAACTCGCCGGGGTCATTGCCCAGGGCTTGGCTGGCTCGGCCTTCGTCTTGCTGGAGGTCACCGCCTTTGCCCGCATGGGTGACGGCCAGCAGGTCTATCCCTCCCAGGAGTTGATCCTCGACCGTGGCGAAAAGCAAAAAGGGCAAAAGAGCACCACCCTCTATAGCGTCGGACCAGTCGCCGCGATGCACAGTCAGAAGATCGGTAATGCCTTGCGCACAATCGACACCTGGTATCCGGAGGAAGGAGAGAACCTTGGTCCGATCGCGGTCGAGCCCTATGGGTCAGTGACATCGCAAGGGAAGGCGTATCGCCAGCCTAAACAAAAGGTCGATTTTTACACTCTGCTCGACCGCTGGGTCCTGAAAAACGATCCACCCGCGATTGAGCAGCAACACTATGTCATGGCCAATCTGATTCGCGGCGGCGTCTTTGGTGATTCGGAGAAAGATTAGCCATGGATCATTATCTGGAAATACGACTCCTACCCGACCCGGAATTCAAGACCACGGTGCTGATGAACGCCTTGTTTGCCAAACTCCATCGTGCCCTCTTCGATCTTGACGCCAGGTGTATTGGTGTCAGTTTCCCCGCAGCTGATGTGGACCGGCCATGCCTTGGGGACCGCTTGCGCCTGCACGGTACCTCAGGGGATCTGCAAAGCCTGATGGCTGTGGAGTGGTTGACAGGGATGCGCGACCATATCGAACTCCGGGGTCCAGCCATAGTCCCCGATAGGGTGCGTTACCGGGTAGTGAAACGGGTACAAGCCAAGAGCAGCCCGGAACGGCTTCGCCGTCGCTTAGCCAAACGTAAGGGAATGACTGAAGACGAGGCCAGGCGTGCAATACCTCTAAGTGCAGCAGAGCGGCTTAACCTTCCCTATGTGACCATCAAAAGTCGCAGTACCGGGCAGGATTTTCGGCTGTTTGTCGATCAGAGACCCCCCTTCGACCATGCTATCAGCGGAGCGTTTAACCACTATGGGCTTAGTGCCACGGCAACAGTTCCCTGGTTTTAACATGACCCTTTTTTGAGGGTGATGCGATATTGCAGAGTAAACAGTTGGTTACAAAGGGGCCTGGAAGGAGGGTAATCGATATCTAGTAATTAACTTCTGTATTAAAATTAGTGGGTTGTAGTAAATCAGGTCTTGTTCACTGCCGCATAGGCAGCTTAGAAATGCGGGAGCAGGATCGGCAGCGAGCCGAAGATGTTCACTGCCGCATAGGCAGCTTAGAAATGGGGCACCGTGCGCCGTTCTGCGCCGATTGAGTTCACTGCCGCATAGGCAGCTTAGAAAATGCTCGCGGACAAATTCGACGCCCAGGGTGAGTTCACTGCCGCATAGGCAGCTTAGAAAAGCGATCTCGCGGCCGCCCGGGAGGAGGTGGAGTTCACTGCCGCATAGGCAGCTTAGAAAATGATGGACCTCGATTACAGTGCGCCGCTGGCGTTCACTGCCGCATAGGCAGCTTAGAAAAAGTGGCTCGACCCCGCTGAGTACGCCGCCTATGTTCACTGCCGCATAGGCAGCTTAGAAAATTGGGCAAAAGACGCACGTTTACCACCTGGTGTTCACTGCCGCATAGGCAGCTTAGAAATATTCGACGCTGGCCAATGCCCGGCTGGCGACGTTCACTGCCGCATAGGCAGCTTAGAAATTGAGCAACAGGTCGGTAATCTGGCCATCGTCGTTCACTGCCGCATAGGCAGCTTAGAAATGGGCATGATTGGCGCAATGGCCACCGCAGATGTTCACTGCCGCATAGGCAGCTTAGAAAATCCACCGGACCCCGCCCCGCATCATTAGATAGTTCACTGCCGCATAGGCAGCTTAGAAATAGACGGATCAGCGAGCGAAGGTTGGCTTGCTGTTCACTGCCGCATAGGCAGCTTAGAAATGATCGACCGGCCCGTGACGGACGGTGTTGCTGTTCACTGCCGCATAGGCAGCTTAGAAAATGGAGCGCGTGGTGCAAGCGAACCTGCTCAAGTTCACTGCCGCATAGGCAGCTTAGAAAAGTTCCATACCTTGGCCCTTAAGGTGATACCTGTTCACTGCCGCATAGGCAGCTTAGAAAAAAGACGGGCGCCGCTACCTAATCATCCCCTTGTTCACTGCCGCATAGGCAGCTTAGAAATGAGTGACTTCATGTATGGCATCAACTGCCAGGTTCACTGCCGTATAGGCAGCTTAGAAAATCAAATGCTCGAACAATGCCGCAACGATAAAGTTCACTGCCGCATAGGCAGCTTAGAAATCCCAGCGCGAGCGCGACCTGCTGCACCAGCGGTTCACTGCCGCATAGGCAGCTTAGAAATGCCAGGAAGCGCCCTAAGCGCCCCCTAGACGGTTCACTGCCGCATAGGCAGCTTAGAAAAGGTGGATTATTTGATCCGGGGCGACACGGTAGTTCACTGCCGCATAGGCAGCTTAGAAATCAAGGACTCGCGCATAGCTTCCGCAGCGATGGTTCACTGCCGCATAGGCAGCTTAGAAATTTACGCGACTTGGCCCACAGATAGCCCGGACGTTCACTGCCGCATAGGCAGCTTAGAAACTTTGGTGAGACTGGTCACCTCCGCGCCGCATGTTCACTGCCGCATAGGCAGCTTAGAAATGAGCCGCAATGTGCCGCATTTCGGTGACAATGTTCACTGCCGCATAGGCAGCTTAGAAAAGCCGCGCCGTCCTGGGCCTGCTGGCGTCTGTGTTCACTGCCGCATAGGCAGCTTAGAAATCTGTCCCCTAGGGGCGTCTCCCCCTTGCTTGGTTCACTGCCGCATAGGCAGCTTAGAAAACTGGCCAAGCTGCGCCGCGAGGGCGATCAGGGTTCACTGCCGCATAGGCAGCTTAGAAAATGCCCGATGCCAAGATTAGCCAACTGCCTGCGTTCACTGCCGCATAGGCAGCTTAGAAAGCGTTCATTGCTCTTTTTGGCGTAGTATTCGAGTTCACTGCCGCATAGGCAGCTTAGAAAAGTGCGGTCCCACGGGGCGCCTGACAGCGATCGTTCACTGCCGCATAGGCAGCTTAGAAATGAAGGCACACGCCGGGCGCGGCGATCTCGGTGTTCACTGCCGCATAGGCAGCTTAGAAATACCTGGCCATGCGCCATATTGCCGACTATCAGTTCACTGCCGCATAGGCAGCTTAGAAATGGTGGGGGCGCGTGGCTTACCCAGACCTCCGGTTCACTGCCGCATAGGCAGCTTAGAAACGATGCGCCTAGCGCCCTTTGGGCGGCCCTAGGTTCACTGCCGCATAGGCAGCTTAGAAATTGGGACCATGGCTTGCTGGCACCGTCGCTACGTTCACTGCCGCATAGGCAGCTTAGAAATGACGTATGTCCGCTATTCCCTATCACCCAGGGTTCACTGCCGCATAGGCAGCTTAGAAATAGCGCCCGCCCGCCCGCCCCTTGCCATCCCTGTTCACTGCCGCATAGGCAGCTTAGAAAAAGCCCGCCGACGCCCATCCCTGGGTCCACCCGTTCACTGCCGCATAGGCAGCTTAGAAAAGCATCCCGAACAGCGTTCTGCCCATGCTCAAGTTCACTGCCGCATAGGCAGCTTAGAAAATCCATCCGCCCCGCCCGCCCGATGCCCCTAGGTTCACTGCCGCATAGGCAGCTTAGAAAAAGAAAGGCCCGCGCTACACCGCCGACGATGGGTTCACTGCCGCATAGGCAGCTTAGAAATATGCCCGCTTTGAAGCGCGCCAGGACCTCCCGTTCACTGCCGCATAGGCAGCTTAGAAATTGGGTAGCTCCTTCCCTTGCGGCCAGCGTCGGTTCACTGCCGCATAGGCAGCTTAGAAAATTCCCGAGCTGACCCGGCGCTTTAACCAACGGTTCACTGCCGCATAGGCAGCTTAGAAATGTGTCCTCCTCGCCTTTCCCCTCTTGCCTGCGTTCACTGCCGCATAGGCAGCTTAGAAATCAATCAGGTGGCAGTCGGGCTGACGTTTCCTGTTCACTGCCGCATAGGCAGCTTAGAAATTATAGATGCCGGGCAGCATTCGCCCCCGGTCCGTTCACTGCCGCATAGGCAGCTAAGAAATGAGCGTGTCACGGGTCGCCAGGTCGCCCGCGGTTCACTGCCGCATAGGCAGCTTAGAATGCCAAGGATCGGCGGGCTAAGTACTGCTCGAAGTTCACTGCCGCATAGGCAGCTAAGAAATGAGCGTGTCACGGGTCGCCAGGTCGC
>ERZ1645187.1358-NODE-1358-length-22618-cov-42.300536_pt1 | contig 22618 bp, 22 predicted proteins | sample MGYA00575352_ERZ1645187 | MGnify/ENA primary metagenome ERZ1645187 (study PRJEB40837, sample SAMN11349314) | freshwater sediment metagenome | isolation source: river sediment | host: Sediment | place: India: Wazaribad , New Delhi | collected 2017-02-21 ... | reverse complement strand
TGCGCGACGGCAAGGACACCAATTGCATGCTGACGCTCGACGACAAGGCGCGCGGCCTCAAGGGCAACAAGGCGCAATTGGCGCCCGCCTGCCGCGATCAGGGTCTGGTGATCTTCGATCCGGCGGGATGGTCGGTCGAGCGCGGCCGTCTCGTGCTGACGGCGCGCAAGGGCCACCAGACGCATTTCGACCGCGACGCCGCCGGCGTCTGGCAGAAGGACGCCAAGGAAGGCAAGAACCTCGGCCTGAAGCGCCTCTGATCAATCGCGCGCGAGCGGCTGCCTCTGGCGCCCGCTCGCGTCGAAATTTTCCGGCGCGAGCCACGTTTCGAACGCGGCCTTTCGCGCCGGCCATTCGCGATCCAGCATCGAAAACCACGCTGTGTCGCGATTGCCGCCCTTGACGACCATGTGCTGGCGGAAAAGCCCCTCGTAGCGAAAGCCGAACCGCTCCGCAGCCTTCTTGGACGCGACGTTGCGATCATCGCATTTCCATTCGAACCGGCGGTAGCCGAGCCCGTCGAAGACATAGCCGGCGAGAAGATAGATCGCCTCCGTCGCCGCCGCGCTTTGCGCCAGCGATGCGCCGAAAACGATGCCGCCGACTTCGATCACGCCATTGCCGGCGTCGATGCGCATCAGCGACGCAATTCCGGCCGCCTCCCCGCCCTGCGGCGCGATCGCGAAGAACAAAGGATCCCCGCCCGCCGCGCGCCGCGCCATCGCCGCGTCGAAATCCGCGCGGGAAAGAAACGGGCCGTCGGCCATGTAGGTCCACAGCCCGGCGTTTTCCGTCCCGCCGAGATTGCGAAACAACGCCGCGCCATGCGCCGCCGATAAAGGTTCAAGACGCACATGGCGCCCGGCTATAGCGCCGCGCTCAGGTCGTCGCGCCGGCGTCAGTTTAGCGTCAGACATGAAGCGTATTTCCCATTTATGATCCATGACTTGAGCCAACTCGACCAGAGCCCGGAAATCAAAATCACTTTTTCGTCACATTCATCTGGCTTATCGCGCCCGCATTGCCATTCGAATTGAATGATGCGTTTCCCGATTTTCATTATCAAGGAGCAATAATGCGAAAAATAATTCGCACGCTGATCGCCTTTTGCCTCGTTGCCGGGCCTTCTACATTCGCCATGTCACGGGCCGCTGAAGCGGCCGCCTGGACCGGCAAGGCGTCTTACTACAATCTGAAAAGCCGCACCGCCTCCGGCGGACGCGTCGGCCACCTGACAGCCGCGCATCGCAGCCTGCCGTTCGGCTCCAAGCTGCGCGTCACCAATCTCGGCAACAACCGCAGCGTCGTCGTCACCGTCAATGACCGCGGCCCCTTCATCGGCGGCCGCATCGTCGACGTCTCGGAAGGCGCAGCCAATGCGCTCGGCTTCCGCAACGCCGGCGTCGCCCGCGTGAAGATCGAGACCGTCTCGCGCTGATCTGAATTTGAATCAGATGACGGCCCGCGGCGCCATGCGTCGCGGGCTTTGCTTTATGCGTTAGCCGTCTATCGCGTCAGACGCGCCGATCCGGTCGAGAATTTCTGGAACAGCGAGGTCATCGCCGTCGAAATCTCGGCCGGCGAATTGGCGCTTGCATAATATTCCGGCGATGAGGCGCATTTTTCGATCGTCGAACTGGCACCGCCCTGAATCTGGGTCGTTATGAAGGTGAATATATCGGAATAGATGCCGGTATATCCGGAGGCCGGGGCCGACGGAATGACATAGACGACGCCGACAATAGCTCCTTTGCTCTTCAGGCTGTCGCAGATATTCGGGTTCATTGCCTGAACCTTGAAATCCCCGCCGTCATAATAGGTCGCCGTGGCTTTGGTCCCGGACGTGATGGTGTATGTCCAATTCGGGAAGAGCACGAAATTGGGATCAAGGAAATGCTGCCAATTGTCCGTGGTCTTCCAGTCGACGACCGTCGCAGGAGAAGTTGCGGTGAACGAGCCGTCGGAGTGGTATCTATCCAACGAATTCTCTGTTCCGTCGGTCACGATGATGACGACAGTCTTGCGATCGCTTGCGCTTGTGCCCGCGCCGCTGACGGACGGCAGCTTGCTCGCAAGCTCCTTGCCGATTGTGGACGAATAATTGGTGCCGCCATCGGTTTGCGTAAGCCTGATGGCGTCGACCGCCGTGCTCAATGCGGCATAGTCCTTTGACGCGGAGCCCAGAGCCGTGAGCCGATTTGCAAACGTATAAAGGCTGAACTGGAACTGATCGACGCTCGCTTTCTTGGCGTTGGCGAGCGACAGGACGGATTGGACGGCCGACTTCAGAACGTCGATACGCAGCTTGTATCCCATGCTTTTGGCGTAATCGTCGGTCGCGAACGAAACCCCGTATTCCGAGCCGACGTGGCAGGCGAAAGCGCAACCGGTGCCGCCCTGCGGATACATTTTTGAATCGGCGAGCATCGCGTTGATATCGGCCAGCGTCGCGCCGACGCCCATCGACGCGGAATTGTCCATGACGATATGAACGTCGAGGAATTGACCGCTGCCGGCGCCGCTGGTGGCGGTGACGGAATTGCCGATATTGAGCGTCTTCTTGTTGAGGACGACGCCCAGCGCCAAGGGAACCTCGCCCTCGAATTTCACGGTCGCCGTCACCGTCTGTCCGACAATGCTTATGGTGGGCGTGACTTTCAGTTTGTTGATCGACTGACGGTTCAGCGCCGTGCTGTTGAAGTATTTCTGGGCGGCGTCGACGCCGGCCTTTTGCGCCAGCTCGTTTGTGTAACCTGCCGACACGTTCAGCGACGCGTTTTGGATCGTGGCTTGCGCGGCCAGGACGCCGGCGAGCGCTGCGGCGTCGGCGGCGGCGGTAATGCGCGTGCGCAGATCGACGGCGCGGCTGTACTCGACGGCAGAGCCCACGCCGATCATGATCGGGACGGCCGCGACGCCGAAAATGATCGCCGCGCCTCCATGTCGATTGGAGACAAAGCTCTTCAGCCCGGCTGAGAACGTCTTGCGGATCATGTCGTCATCAGTCTCCAGCGAGTTTCCGCAGCTATCGCGCATTCCCGCCATGACCCCGGATTCTGAAGCAGGCGCCCCTAACACGACCTTGCGCAAATAGCTCAAATCTTTGGGGTATTTCGCGGCATGCCTAACAAGATTGTAAGCAAGCCCTTGCTGCGGCGATGGAAAACCACCGCTTGCAGTTTGTCCGCCCCCGGATTCTTATGGGGGCTCCATTTCGGATGATCGGGAGAAACAGCGTGAGCCACCTGAAAATCTACGGCAACGCCCGCACGCGCGCCAACCGCACGATCTGGATGGCGGAGGAGCTGGGGCTGGCCTATCAGGTCATCCCCGTCGATATCTCCAAAGGCGAGACGCGCAGCCCCTCTTTTCTCGCCGTCAATCCCAATGGCCATGTGCCGGCCATCGACGACGAGGGGTTTCATCTCTGCGAATCCATGGCGATCAATCTCTATCTCGCGCGCAAGCACGGCGGCGCGCTCGCCCCGCGCACCGCGCGCGAGGACGGCCTCGCCGCGCAATGGTCGTTCTGGGCGGTGACGGAAATGGAGGGGCCAGGCCTGGAAGTCCTGTTCCACCGCGCCCTGCTGCCGGCGGAAAAGCGCGACGAGTGCAAGGTCGCCGCCGCGTTGGCGAAGCTTGAAGCGCCCGCAAGCGTGCTCGATGCAACGCTCGCCAGACAGGATTGGCTCGCCGCCGACCGCTTCACCGTCGCCGATCTCAATACGGCGTCCATCGCCGGCTATCTGCGCGCCGCGCCGGAATTTCTTGTGCGGTTCACGAAGATCGCCGACTGGCTCGCCCGTTGCGCCGCGCGCGATGGCTACAAGGCGATGACGGCGAAACGCGGATAAAGGCGCTTATGCGATTGTGGAAACCGCGCTGAAGGCCACCGGAGGAAATGGTAGCGGAGGAGGGACTCGAACCCCCGACACAAGGATTATGATTCCTCTGCTCTAGCCAGCTGAGCTACTCCGCCCCGTTGCGTCTGGCGTTCCGTTCGGAGCGCCGCGCCGCCGTGAGGCAAGCGGGGTATAGTCGTTCGGGCGCGAAAGTGTCAAGGCGCGGAAAGCCAACTTGACGAATGTCAGAGGGCTCCCGCGCGAGACAATCCGCCGCACCTCAATCCTTGCGAATGCGCGCCAGCGTGAACAGCCCGAGCGGCGCCAGCGTGCGGCGCTCGACGAGCGTCATATCGGCGCGCGAGGCGATCCAGTCGCCGAGCACGCTCCACGGGAATTCCGGCCGCCAGCCAAGCGAGGCGCTGCGTTTGCCAAGCCAGGCCTCGATCGCCGCGATCGGTCCGCGCTCGGCGCCCACATGATTGACCAGCACGATCTCGCCGCCGGGCTTCGTCACGCGCGCCAGTTCGTCGAGCGTCTTCGCAGGATCGGGAACCACCGTCAGCACATAGGGCGCGACGACCGCGTCGAAATGATCGTCGGCGAAAGCCATGCGCATCGCGTCCATGACGACGAGGCCTTCCACGTCGATCAGCGATTCTTTCGCCACCCGCTTCTGCGCGATTCGCAGCATCGGCTCGGACAGATCGACGCCGACGAGCCGCGTGCCCTTGGCGAACATCGGCAGTTCCAGACCCGTGCCGACGCCGACGTCGAGCACCAGCCCGCCCGGCCGGCTCGCGGCGGCGGCCGCGGCCGTGCGGCCCGGCTTCATCACGGCGGTGAAGACGAGATCATAGACCGGCGCCCAACGGGCGTAGGCCTCCTCGACATGGGCGTTCTCGATCGTCGCCAGATTGGGCGCGCCGCGGTCTTGCTGCGTCATGGAGAAGTCCGAAAGGTTTAGCGCGCGACGGCGAGCCGCGGCGCGGGAGGAGAAGAAGCGGCGAAAACGCTTTGGGTGGCGCTGATGAAGCCGCCGCCGAGCACGCGCGCCTGAGCCGCGTCGCTGTCATAGAAGACGCAGGCCTGCCCCGGCGACACGCCTTCCTCGCCGTTCAGCAATTCGACCTGCGCCTCGCCGGCGACAAAGCGCAGCGTCGCGGGAACCGGCGGCCGGGTCGAGCGCACGCGCACGAAGAGATCGAGCCCGGCGCCGACCGCCTGCGGCCATTCGCCCGCGCCGATCCAGTTCACGTCGCGCAAATGCACGCTGTGCGTCGCCAGCGCCGCGCGCGGCCCCACGATGACGCGCGCCCGCGCCGCATCGAGACCGACCACGTAAAGCGGCTCGCCCGAGCTGACGCTGGCGCCGAGCCCCAACCCCTTGCGCTGGCCGATGGTGAAATGAATGACGCCCGCATGGCGGCCAAGGACGCGGCCGTCGAGATGAACGATCTCGCCCGGCACCACCGCCTCGGGGGCGAGCTTCTCGATCACATCCGTATATTTGCCCGACGGCACGAAGCAGATGTCCTGACTGTCCGGCTTGTCGGCGACGTCGAGGCCGAAGCGCCGCGCCATCTCGCGCACCTGCGGCTTGGGCAGGTCGCCGAGCGGAAAGCGCAGCATGCGCAATTGCTCGTGCGTCGTCGAAAACAGGAAATAGCTCTGGTCGCGCGCCGAATCCAGCGCCCGATACAGCGCCCGCCCGCCGCCGGCCGGCCGGGAGGAGATATAATGGCCCGTGGCCAGCACGTCGGCGCCGAGGTCGCGCGCCGTCTCGAACAGATCCGAGAATTTGATCTGCGCGTTGCACTCGACGCAGGGGATCGGCGTCTCGCCCGTCGCATAGGATTGCGCGAACCGATCGATCACCTTTTCGCGGAAACGGCTCTCGTAATCGAGAACATAATGCGGAATGCCGAGCCGAGCCGCCGCCTGGCGTGCGTCGTGAATGTCCTGCCCGGCGCAGCAGGCGCCGCGCCGATGCACGGCCGCGCCATGGTCGTAGAGTTGCAGCGTCACGCCCACGACGTCGTAGCCCTCGTCTTTCAACAAGGCGGCGACGACGGAAGAATCGACGCCGCCGGACATGGCCACGACGACGCGCGTCTCGCCCGGCGGCTTCGCCAGATCGAGGCTGTTCAGGTCCGAAAGCTTGTGCGCGTCCGACATTGGCGTCTTGAGGCTCGTTGCTGCAGGCAAAACGCAATCGTTCGCGGGCCAGCGCCCGCGCCGCCCATCTAAAACACCATAAGGAAGCCAGATGCAAATGGCGGCGGAACCATGGTCGCGTCCGTCGTCCTGAACGGGCCCGATAGGTTATGGTTAACAGCTGCTCAACGCGCTGTCCCGCGACGGCACAGAAGCTCCCCGTTCCTTGTCAAATCCTAAACAAAAACACGATTTTTCAGTGATTTGAGCGACAAAAACCAAAGAAGGGCTTAGGCAAATTTTAAGCGAGGGCGCCTAGTCTCACTAAGACCGAATGGTCTTGTCGAGTATGTGAGTTTAAGCATGACCGAGCCCCACCGCCCGAGGGTCAAGTACGTCATCGGGCCCGATGGCAGCCCCCTGACCATCGCGGACCTCCCGCCGAGCTCCACCAAACGCTGGGTCATCCGGCGCAAGGCGGAAGTTGTCGCAGCCGTCCGCGGCGGCCTTCTCTCGTTAGAGGAAGCCTGTAGCCGCTATACCCTCACGGTGGACGAATTCCTGTCCTGGCAGATGTCGATCGACCAGCACGGTCTCGCCGGTCTGCGCACGACGCGCATTCAGCAATACCGAAACTGAGTTTCCCGGAGAATTCCTCCCGAGCTGGCGCCGGTCCTTACAGGTCGGCGCCTTTTTTTTGCGCCGCTGCGGCGTCCTGCCCGAAGCGGGAATGTTCAAACAGCAGAATGACCGGGATAGACAGGGCGAGCGGCACGAGCAGATAGAAAAGCCGCCAGACCAGCAGCGCTGCGAACACGGCCGTCGCCGGAATGCCCGGCATCAGCGCCAGAAACACCGCCTCCATCACGCCGACGCCGCCGGGAACCTGACTGAGCAACCCGGCCGAAAACGACAACAGAAACGCGCCCAGCACAACCATAAACCCCGGATGTCCCGCCTCCGGCAGCGCGAAATGGATGATGCCGGCGGCGCCAATCAGCTCAAGCGGAGCCGCCACATATTGCCGCGCGACGATGGGCAGGCGCGGATAGACAAGCTCGAACTTGCCGATATGCAGCGGCGGCAGGTGCAGCCACGATCCAACCGTATACAGCGCGCAGAAGCCGAGAAGGCCCGCGCCGATCAGCCGCGCCGGCGTTGCGCCGATGTCGAAACGCGCCGACAGGCTGGTCAGCGGCGCGAGGATTTGCGGCTCCCACAGCAATACGAGCCCGAGCAGCAGGATCGTGCCGAAAGCGAAAGTGAAGGAGCACACAGCCACCAGCACCGCGACTTCCGCCGGCGTCAGCCCCTTTGCCGTATAGGCGCGAAACCGCACCATCCCGCCGGAAAACACCGACGCGCCGATATTGTGCGACAGGGCGTAGGTCGTGAACGAGCAAGTCGCGACATAAGGCCAGGAAATGCCTCTCTCGCGGCCAAGATGCTGCAGCGCGATGCGGTCATACCAGGCGAGCGCCAGATAGGCGACGAAGGTCGATGCGCCGGCGAGCAGATAGGCGGAAGCCGGCAAATCGGCGAGCCGCGCGCCGATGCCGCCCGCAATGGCCCGCACGTCGCTCCAGAAGCCGCCCGCCTCCAGCACGGCGCGCACGGCGGGGTCGCTGGCCGCCTCGGCGTAAAGCTTGTCGTAGAGCACGCGCACGGAAAGCACGACCGCCGCCAGCCCGATCAGCGGCCAAACATAATCCATCACCCGTTTCATGCGATTCCGCCGGTTGCGCTCAGCTGATTTGCCCATCGGTCTTTTGCACGGAATTGGCGTTATGGTCCATGCCGGCGGCGAGAAACGCGCAAGTCCTCCTCAAACGACGCGATAGGCCGCCATGAACGTCTCGACGGCGGCCGAGACCATGGCGTCGATATCCGGGCCGGTGACCGTCCCGACGACGCCGAACATCAGCTCCTTATAGCGGTCGCCCTGACACAATTGCAGAAATTGCGCCGCCGCGACGCCGGGGTCGCCAACCTGCCGCAAACGACCGGCTCGCATCTGCCGGTCGAGCCATTCGGCCAGCCGCTCGCGACCGAACAAGGGGCCGGACTCGTAGAAAGCGCGGCCGATTTCGGGAAATTTCGGCGCGACCGCGATCACCGTGCGCACCTGCGCGACGACATGCGGATCGGTCATCCGCCGCATCAACGCGGCGCCGAAACGCGTCAGACTGGCGGCGACGTCAACGCCGTCGCCGTCGAGCGGCGTCATCTGCTCGGCCTGCTGGCGACGCTCATCGCGGATCGTGGCGGCGAACAACGCCTGCTTGGAATCGAAATAGACGTAAAGCGTGCCCTTGGAGACGCCGGCGACGCGGGCGATCTCGTTCATGCTGGCCGCGTCGAACCCGTCGGCCAGAAACACGCGCCGCGCGCCGTCCAGAATCTGGCGCGCCTTCTCGTCGCTGCGACCGTGCCCGTCTCGCGCTCCGACGCCCGAATGAGAGGCTTGCGCAATCTCGTTTCCAGCCATAGGGCTCTTGAGGCTCCAAGCAAATCATGTATTGACCGAACCGTTCGGTTCAGTCTTGATTAGGCGAAGCGAGCTCTTTATGTCAAGAAAAATGACCGAACGGTTCGGTTCGAACCAAGAGACGGAAAACGCGCCGCATCGCGCGTTGACAGGAATGACGGGCGATGAAGCGCATGGACACGGCAGAGGCTGACGGCTTGAAGGTCGAAGGCGCGGCGGCGACGGATGCGCTGCGCGCCGCTGCGCCGAAGCCGCCGGCCGCGCCGCCGCGCAAGCGAGCTCTTCTATTGGCCGTGGCGGCGCTCGCCGCGGGATTTGGCGCCTACAAGGCCTATAATTGGTTCACCTATGGCCGCTTCATCGTCGCCACCGACGACGCCTATGTCCGCACGGACACCGCGACGCTGTCGGCGAAAGTCGCCGGCCATATCGCCCGCGTGCCCGTGGTCGACAACGCCAATGTGAAAGCCGGTGATTTGCTGGCGCTGATCGACGACGGCGATTATCGGCTGGCGGTCGCCGCCGCCGAAGAAAAGACGCGCACGCAAACTGCGACCATCACGCGCATCGGCGCGCAGGCGGCGGCGCAAAAAGCCGTCGTCGCGCAATCCGAGGCGCAGTTGAAGGGCGCGCAGGCCGACGCCGCGCGCGCCGCGCTCGATTACGATCGCGCCCTGAAGCTGAAGGAAGCGACATTCGCGACGCAACAACGCGTCGACCTCGCGCTTGCCGATCGCGACCGCACGGCCGCCGCCGTCGCCACCGCCGCCGCCGCCGTCGACGCCGCGAAAGCCAATCTCGCCGTCGTTCTGGCGCAGGTCGAGGAGGCGCGCCGCGTCGGCGACGAATTGGCGACGGCGCTGGAAAAGGCCCGCCGCGATCTCAGCTTCACTGAAATCCGGGCGCCGTTCGACGGCGTCGTCGGCAACAAGGCCGCCCAACCCGGACAATATGTCCAGCCGGGAACGCGGCTGATGGCGCTGGTGCCGCTCGACTCCGTCTATGTCGAAGCCAATTTCAAAGAGACGCAGATCGGCCGATTGCGGCCGGGTCAAAAAGCCCTGCTGTCCGTCGACGCCTTCAGCGAGCGCCACATCGAAGGCGTGGTCGAAAGCGTCGCGCCCGCGTCCGGCGCGCAATTCTCATTGCTGCCGCCGGAGAACGCGACCGGCAATTTCACCAAGATCGTGCAGCGCGTTCCCGTTCGCATCCGCGTTCCCGCAGCCGTCGCGCGTGATGGCCTGCTGCGCCCCGGCCTTTCGGTCGTCGTCGACGTCGAGACCAAGACGTCCCCGGCCGCGCCGGGGCTGGCCACGCGCTGACGCTCGCACATGAGCGCGGCCGCCACGACGCCAGACGCCATTCCCGCGCCGCGCCGCGTCGCCGAGCCGCGCTTCGACGCGCGCCGGCTCATCGCCTTCATGGCGATGGTCTTCGGCATGTTCATGGCGATCCTCGACATTCAGATCGTCTCGGCGTCGCTCGCCGAGATTCAGGCGGGGCTTTCGGCCTCCGCCGATGAAGTCGCATGGGTGCAGACGAGCTATCTGATCGCCGAAGTGGTGATGATCCCGCTCTCGGGTTTCCTGTCGCGGGTTCTGTCGACGCGCATCATGTTTGCGGCTTCCGCCGCCGGCTTCACGCTGATGAGCTTCATGTGCGCCGCCTCGACCTCGATCGAGCAGATGATCTTCTGGCGCGCCTGTCAGGGCTTCATCGGCGGCGGCATGATCCCGACGGTCTTCGCCTCCGCCTATACGATCTTCCCGCGCGACAAGCAGCCGATCATCGCGCCGATCATCGGCCTTGTGGCGACGCTGGCGCCGACCATCGGCCCGACCATCGGCGGCTATCTCACCGATCTGTATTCGTGGCACTGGCTGTTCCTCATCAACATCGTGCCGGGCGTGATCGTGACGGCCGTGACCTGGACGCTGGTCGACTTCGACGACCCCGACTGGTCGCTGCTCGACAAGTTCGATTGGTGGGGCCTCTTCGGCATGGCCGCCTTTCTCGGCGCGCTCGAATATTTCCTTGAGGAAGGACCGATCAAGGGTTGGTTCGACGACGAGGCGATCGTCATCGCGGCTGCTGTTTCAGCGACGGGCGCCGTCCTGTTTTTCTGGCGCGCCTTCACCGCGCCACAACCGATCGTCGATCTCTCCGCCTTCGATAATCGCAATTTCTGGACCGGCTCGCTCTTCTCCTTCATCATGGGCATCGGCCTTTATGGCCTCACCTATCTCTATCCCGTCTATCTCGCGCGCGTGCGCGGCTATTCCGCGCTGATGATCGGCGAGACGATGTTCGTCACCGGCATCTGCATGTTCATCGCCGCGCCCATCGTCGGCCGCATGGTGACGAAGGTCGATCCGCGCCTGATGATCGCCGTCGGCTTTTTCGGCTTCGGCCTCGGCACGTTGCAGGCCTCCTACGTCACCAAGGACTGGGATTTCTACGAATTGCTGGTTCCGCAAATTCTGCGCGGCTTTTCGCTGATGCTGTGCATGGTGCCGATCAACAATCTGTCGCTGGGAACATTGCCGCCAGAGCGCATCAAGAACGCCTCCGGCCTGTTCAATCTCATGCGCAATCTCGGCGGCGCGGTCGGCCTCGCGCTCATCAACACCATGATGAACAACCGGATGGACCTGCATCTCGTGCGGCTGCGCGAAGCGGTGTCCTGGGGCAAGCCGAAAGCCGAGGAAACGCTCGCCATGCTCACCGGCGCGCTCGCGCGTCTCGGCTCGGACGCACAGCTTGCGGCGACGTCGAAACTCGCCGCTATGGTGCGCCGCGAAGCCATGGTCATGGCGTTGGGCGACGTCTTTTACGCCCTCACCGGCCTGTTCGTCCTGCTGATCGTTCTCGTGCCGCTGATGCGTCGTCCGCAGCTCGCGCCGCCCGGCGGCGGAGGCGGACATTAAAACCGGTTTTCGACCGCGAGGACCGATTTAAAGCGAATGCGATGCTGAGCCTATGCGCAGCGCCCCGCAGGACATCGCATGAGCGATTTTCTATTGCGCGGCGTTGACGCGCGTCGCCGCTTCGGTCTGCGCCAACGACGGCGCGTCGAGACGCAGCAGCCGGTCGCCAAGATCGGCGATGGCCGCGCGCAAAACCGCATTGTCCTCGCGCGTGCGCGCGTCGGCCGCATGCGCCGCCGCAATGTCAGCCTCAAGCTTGTCCTGCGTCGCGCGCGCTGCGACCAGCATTTCCAAAAGCGCGTCGTGCTGCGCCTGCGCGGCGAGAAGCTGGGCGCGCAAATCGTCGATCTGCGCCTGACGATCCTGTGCGAGACGATCGAGATCGGCGTGTCGCCGCTCGAGATCGCGCCGCAATCCGTGTTCGCGATCGGCGCGGCCATCGGCGTCGTACAGCGCCTTGCCGAGACCAGCGCGCTCGCCCCAGGCCTCCTCGCGTTCGTGCGTCGCCGTCGCCAGGGCGGCGGCGAGCGCCTGTCCCCGCGATTGCGACTGACTGAGAGCGCCCTCGATCTCGACGATACGCGTCGCCCGGCGGCCAAGCTCCGTCATATCCGCGACGCGTTGCTCCAGCAGCGCCTCCGCCTTCTGCTCTATGCGGCGCTGCGCAACGGCGGCCTCGGCGCGGATCTGGTCGCGCTCGGCGATGACTTCATCCATCGACAACGGCATGGTGAGCGCGACGCGACGCGCCGCCAGACGCTCGGCGCGGCGACGAAAGGCCGGCAGCGTCAGCAGCGCGGCGAGCCCCGCAACCAACGCGCCGAGCGCGAATATCATGATCTGTTCAATCAAGCCCGGCGGCCCAGCTTTTTAAGAGGACGCGACCATGCCACGCGCGCCGCGCGAAATCAAAGCGCGGCCTGATCAGAACGGGTTCCAGGTCGCTTTCGGCGTGAACTTCAGATAGCCGATATTGACGCCGAGCCGCGCGCCGACGCCCGAGCGGATCGGCACCACGACGATGTCGTCCGCCGTCAGCGCGGTGAAGCCGAAGCCGCCGATGAAATAGGCCGAACCGTCGATGCCGCCGAACCGCCGGAAAATCGACTGAACCGACGGCAGATTATAGACAAGCATCATGGTCCGGTCGCCGTCCGCGCCGGCGTCGAAGCCGATCGACGGGCCCTGCCAGAACACGCGCATGTCGCCGGCGTTGCGCGTGTAAAGCGCGCCCTCGCCGTAGCGCAGGCCTCCGACGAGCGCGCCGCCCGCCTCCTGACCGAGAATATAGCCGTTCGGTTGGCCCCAGCGCTTGGTGGCGGCCTCGACCGCCTGCGCCAACCCGCGCGAGACGGAGCCGAAAAAACGATGGCCGTTGTCCACGAGTTCGTTGTTGGAAAAGCGCCCCGGGGCGTCGCCATCGCGCGCCGCCGCTGGCAGGGCGGCCAATCCGGCCATCGCGCTGAAGCCGGTCAGCATCGCGCGTCGCGTGGCCTTTTGCATGATGTCGTCTCCTCCGGCCGTCGGCCTCGAATCGTGCAGATGTCTTAGGCTGCGAGTTTGGCCGTCGTGCGGCGGTTTTCCAGCCGAAGGCCTCCCGCGCGCCAGATAAGGCGGACGCGAGCAGCTTCGCTCGAACATGGTTAACGAATGGTTACGCCCCTGTCGCGTCGGCCCATGCCGGCGCGGCGCTTTTCATCGCGGACGCGGCGTATTATCCAGATTCAACATGCTGAGTTTGGACGTCGCGACTGATTCGCGTCAGTCTTTCTTTAGCTTTCGTTCTTCCCGCGTATCTTGAGGTTTCCGCTCGCAGCCTTGCGCGGGCGCAGCAGATGGATAGGTCCATGACGGTTTTCGCCCTCGATTCCCTCGATCTCGCCGCGCTTTTGTGCTCGCGGGTGTGCCACGACGTAATCAGCCCCGTCGGCGCCATCGTCAACGGCCTCGAAGTTCTGGAGGACGAGAAGGACGCGGAAATGCGTGGTTTCGCGCTCGACCTGATCAAGAAAAGCGCCCGCACCGCCTCCGCCCGCCTGCAATTCTGCCGTTTGGCCTTCGGCGCGGCGGGCTCCGCCGGCGCCTCGATCGACACCGGCGACGCCGAGCAGGTGGCGCGCGGGCTGATCGCCGACGAGCGCACGAAGCTTGAATGGCGCGGCGCGCGCGTGCTGATGGCGAAAAACAAGGTCAAGCTGCTGTTGAATCTGTGCCTGATCGCCGCAGCCGCCATTCCGCGCGGCGGCGAAATCGTCGTCAATCTCGAAGGCGGCGACGAGGCGACGCAGTTTCTCATCACCGCCAAGGGCCCGAACGTGCGGCTTGCGAGCCATGTGACGCATCTCGTCGCCGGCGAACCGGAGAACGGCTCCGTCGACGCGCACGGCATCCAGGCTTTTTACACCGGCCTCGTCGCGCGCGCCTCGAATATGGCGCTGGACATCTCGGTCGGCGAGGAAGGCGTGAAAATCGTCGCCGCGCCCAAGCCCGCAGCTATCTGAAACTTCTGCGTTTCAAGGCTCATTAACCGTTCGTCCGCATAATCCTCGCGCCGGAGCCCGACCCTTGCTCCGGCCGATGGGTCGTGATGGACGAACTGCTGCAAGACTTCCTGGCTGAATCGGCGGAAAATCTGGAATCCGCCGGGGCGCAGATTGTCGCCTTTGAACGCGATCCGGGCGACGCTCGGCTGATCGCCGATATTTTTCGCTTCGTTCACACCGTCAAGGGCACCTGCGGCTTTCTCGGTCTGGCGCGTCTCGCGCGCGTCGCCCATGCGGCCGAAAGCGCGCTGGGCCGGCTGCGCGACGGCGCCAGGGCGACGCCCGAAATCGTCAATCTCATCCTCGCGGCGATCGACCGCATCAAATTCATTCTCGGCGAACTCGAACGCACCGCCGCCGAACCGGAAGGCGACGATTCCGATCTCATCGATCCGCTGACGGGCGCCGGCAAATTTGCGTCCGCCGCGAACGCGCCGCAGGAGGCCGCCGCCCCTGCGCCGCCGCCGCTCGAAGCGATGGCCGTGGATATCGACGACGAGCCGAACGCCGCGCGGCACGAAACGGCCCGGCGCGAAGAAACCATCCGCGTCGCCGTGCCCGCCGTCGAACGGATCATGGATCTGGTCACCGAGCTGGTGCTGACCCGCAACCAGCTCCTCGACTCGACGCGCGGACGCGCCGACGAAAAAACGCTGGGCTCGCTGCAACGTCTCTCCACGCTGACGAGCGACCTGCAAGACGCCGCCATGCGCACCCGCATGCAGCCGATCGGGCGTCTTTTCGCCAGCCTGCCGCGCCTTGTCCGCGATCTCGCCGCCAGCCTCGGCAAGAAGATCGCGCTGACGACCGAAGGCGTCGATACCGAAATCGACCGCCAGTTGGTCGAGATCATCCGCGACCCGCTGACCCACATCATCCGCAACAGCGCCGACCACGGCCTTGAGACGCCGCAGGAGCGGCGCGCCGTCGGCAAGGCGGAGGCCGGCGTCATCCGCGTTTCGGCCGAACACGAAGCCGAACACGTCGTGATTTCCGTCTTCGACGACGGACGCGGCCTCGACGTCGGCGCCATCCGCGCCCGCGTTGTGGCGCGCGGTCTGGCTTCGGGAGAAGCCGTCGCCCGCATGAGCGACGATGATGTCTGCCGTTATATTTTCGCGCCGGGCTTCTCGACCGCCCGCGCCGTCACCGATGTGTCGGGACGCGGCGTCGGCATGGATGTCGTGCGCACCAACGTCGAATCCGTCGGCGGAACAGTCAGCCTCTCGACAACGGCCGGGCGCGGCGCGCAGGTCACCCTGCGCATTCCGCTCACCGTCGCCATCGCCCCCGCCATCGTCGTGCGCGTCGCCGACCAGCGCTTCGTTCTGCCGCAGGCGAGCGTCGTCGAAGCGGTGCGCTGCACAGCCGGCGCGGACCATCGCATCGAGACGATCCACGGCGCCAAGGTCCTGCGCCTGCGCGACATCGTCGCCCCGGTCGTCAATCTCTGCGATTTCCTCAACATCACGCCGGCGCGCGCCGACGCCGGCGCCGATCCGCTGATCCTGCTGATGCGCGTCGACGGCGCCTATTTCGGTCTTGCCGTCGATGACGTCCTCGACGTTCAGGACATCGTCATCAAGCCGCTGGGCCGAGCGCTCGCGGGTCTCGATGTTTACGCCGGCCAGACGATTCTGGGCGACGGCGCCGTGGCGCTCATCCTCAATCCCGCCGGCGTCGCCAAGCGTCAGTCTTTGACGACCTCGGAAGATGGCCGCGTGTCCGCCAATGTCGCGGCTTATACGCCACCCGTCGAAAGCGTCAGCTTCGTTCTGTTCCGTAGCGGCGGCGGCGCGATCAAAGCCATGCAGATGTCGTTGATCGCGCGCATCGAGCGTTTGCCGCCGGGCGCCATCGAGGTCTGCGACGGCCGCGAAGCCGTGCGCCATGATGGTCGCATCGTGCCGCTGATGCGTCTGTCCGGCGCCGAAGCGGACGCTGCCTCTGGCGCGGATCGCCATGTGCTGCTGCTCGGCGTCGGCGGCGAATTGATGGGCCTCGTGGCCGACGAAATCGTCGATGTCGTTGACGCGGCGATCGATGTCCAGATCGGCGGCGAGACGCCCGGCGTTGTCGGCGTCGGCGAAATCGCCGGCCGTGTCGTCGAACTGCTCGACGCCGCCTATTTCCTGAAAAAATCGCGTCCCGACGCTTTCGCGCGCGGCGTTGCGCGCCGCTTCCGCGTTCTTCTGATCGACGACAAGTCCTTCTTCCGCGACATGCTGTCGCCTGTGCTGTCTGCCGCCGGCTATCTCGTCGCGACAGCCGGCTCCGGCCGCGCCGCGCTGGCCATGCTTGATCAGGGCGCGGAGTTCGACGCCATCGTCACCGACACCGACATGCCCGATATGAACGGCTACGATCTTGCCCATGCGATTGTGCGCGAGCGCGGTCGCGACGTGCCGATTCTCGCGCTGGCGGCGCACGCCTCCGATGCGGTGATCGCCGCCGCGCGCGTCTCCGGCATGCGCGGCGCCGTCGGCAAGTTCGACCGCACGGCCTTGACCGACACGCTCGCGCAATGGCTGAGCGCGTCGACGCTCTCGATCAACACGCTCGAAGAGCGGGTTCTGCGGGAGCGCGCCCAATGACCGCCATGCCGCTTCTCGCCGCCGATTACGACCTCGCTCCCCCGCATTATGCGATCGGCGAAGCGCGGCTCTTCACCTTTTTCGTCGGCGGCGAACGCTTCGCTTTGCCCGTCGCTCAGGTGCAAACCGTTTTCCAGCTCGATCGCCTGACGCCTGCGCCTTTCGCGCCGGATTACGTTCTTGGCCTCGTCAATTTGCGCGGCAAGATCGTCACGGCCGTGAGCTTGCGCAAACGCTTCGGCTTGCCCGACGACGGTTCGCTCGCCGGGCGTTACGCCATCGGCGTGGAATACGGACAGGAAAGCGTCGCTCTGGTCGTCGATGAGGTCGGCGATGTGCGCATCCTGCCCGCCGATGCGCAATTGCCGCCGCCGCCGCATATCGCGCCCGAACGGGCGGCGATCACCGCCGGCGTCTACCGCCTTGAGCAGGGCATGCTGCCGCTGCTCGATCTCGACGCCATGTTGGCTTTTGAACGGAAATGACCGCGCAAGCGCGCTTGCGCGCGTAAAGGAGGACGAAGCATGAAACAGATTCTCGTGGTTGACGACTCGGCGGTCATTCGAAAGGTGGCCCGCCGTATTCTCGAAGGGCTGCGCTTCCAGATCACCGAGGCCGAGGACGGCGCCAAGGCGCTTGCGGCCTGCGAATTGCTGATGCCCGACGCCATCCTGCTCGACTGGAACATGCCGATCATGGACGGTTTCGAATTCCTGCGCGCTTTACGCAAGATGCCGGGCGGCAATGCGCCGAAGGTGATTTTCTGCACGACCGAAAACGACGTCGCCCATATCGCCCGCGCCATGCACGCCGGCGCCGACGAATACATCATGAAGCCGTTCGATCGGCAGATCGTTCAGTCGAAGTTCGAGGAAATCGGCCTCGTCTGATCAACGCGTCCGGCTCCTGCGCTTCAAGGATGTGATTCGCCATGCCGCATGTCGTGCGACCTGACGCCCGTTCTGCGCCCACGCGCGTGCTCGCGCGCGCGCCGACGGCTTACGACCTCCGCCCCGGCGTCCAGTCCGCGCCGCGCGCGCTCGTCATCGGCGCCTCGACTGGCGGCCCGCAGGCGCTTGGCGCGCTGTTGCAGGCGCTGGCCCCGCACATCTCGGAAATTCCGGTTTTCGTCGTGTTGCACATGCCGGCGGACTTCAACGAGATCGTCGCCCAGCATATCGCGCGTCAAACCGGCCTTCCCGCCAGCGTCGCCAGAAACGGCGAGGCGCCGCAACCAGGCCGGGTCTATTTCGCGCCGGGCGGCCAGCATCTGCGTGTGATCAAACACGCCGACGGCCCGCGCATGCAGTACGCCGACGACCCGCCCGAGCAGTTCCTCAAACCTTCGGTCAATCATCTGTTCCGCTCTGCCGCGCGCGTTTACGGCCATCGCCTGCTTGGCGTGGTTTTGACCGGCATGGGCTCGGACGGCCTTGCCGGGGCGCATGATGTGATCGCCCATGGCGGCGCGGTCATGGTCCAGGATGAAGGGAGCGCGGTTGTCTGGGGCATGCCCGGCGCCATCGCCCGCGAAGGCCTCGCCTGCGCCGTTCTGCCCATCGACGACCTCGCGCATGAGATCGCCTCGCTTCTGTGCCGTCATCGCGCGGGAGGCGACAAATGAGCGGAGATCTCGACGTCGTCGCGCGTTTCCTCGCTACCCATTGCGGATTCGAAATCGGCGCGGACAAGCATTACCAATTGCAAAGCCGGCTCGCGCCGATCCTTGAAACCGCGAAGCTGAACGACTTCACCGAACTTGGCTACCGCCTGGAGGCGGATCGCAATGGCGTCCTGGCGCATCAGGTGATCGACGCCGTCGCCAACAACGAAACCTATTTTTTCCGCGATCGCGCTGCCTACGCGCAATTGCGTGAAATCGCCCTGCCGCGTCTGATCGAAGCGCGTCGCGAGATCAAGAGCCTGCGCATCTGGTGCGCGGCCTGCTCAACGGGACAGGAGCCCTATTCCATCGCCATGTTGCTGGACGAGTTCTCGCGGCAATTGACGGGATGGCGCATCGAGATTCTCGCGACCGACATCTCGCAACGCGCGCTCGAAATCGCGCGCGAGGGAGCCTACAGCCAGTTCGAGGTGCAGCGCGGCCTGCCGATCGCGCATCTGATGCGCTATTTCCGGCAGGAGGGCGAAAGCTGGCGGCTCAACGAATATATGCGCTCCGCCGTGACCTTCCGGCCGTTCAATCTCCTTGATGATTTCGGAGGCCTCGGCGTTTTCGACATTGTCGTCTGCCGCAACGTGCTCATTTATTTCGACGTGCGCCGCAAGACGAATATCCTCGATCGCTTCGCCCCGCAGCTCGCCATGGACGGCTATCTGATGCTCGGCGTCGCCGAGAGTCCGGTTGGCCTGTCTGGCGCCTTCGCGACCAATCCCGAACATATGGCGTTGTGTCAGCGGCTGGGCGACCGCCCGCGGCTCGCCGCAGCCGTCTGATCGGCGCGCAAGCCCGGCTTCTTCCAGCCAAAGCCGCCCCGTCGCACAAACGAAAAAGCCCCGCTGCGCGAGCGGGGCTTTTTGGCGTTTCGGCTTGATCGGAGATCAGGCGGTGATGCGCTCGTCCGCGTCGGTCGGCTCGCGCAGCACATAGCCGCGACCCCAGACGGTTTCGATGTAATTGCGGCCTTCGCTGGCGTTGGCCAGCTTCTTGCGCAGCTTGCAGATGAAGACGTCGATGATCTTCAGTTCCGGCTCGTCCATGCCGCCGTAAAGATGGTTGAGGAACATTTCCTTGGTGAGCGTCGTGCCCTTGCGCAGCGAGAGCAGCTCCAGCATCTGATATTCCTTGCCGGTCAGATGCACGCGCTGGCCGCCGACCTCGACGGTCTTCTGGTCGAGATTGACGATCAGGTCGCCTGTGGTGATGACCGACTGGGCGTGACCCTTCGAGCGGCGCACGATGGCGTGGATGCGGGCGACCAGCTCGTCCTTGTGGAACGGCTTGGTGAGGTAATCGTCGGCGCCGAAGCCGAGACCTTTCACCTTGTCTTCGATGCCGGCCAGGCCGGAGAGAATCAGGATCGGCGTTTTCACCTTGGCGACGCGCAACGTGCGCAGAACCTCGTAACCCGACATGTCGGGGAGGTTCAGGTCGAGCAAGATGATGTCGTAATCATAGAGCTTGCCGAGGTCGATGCCTTCTTCCCCGAGATCCGTCGTGTAGACGTTGAAGTTCTCGGATTTCAGCATCAACTCGATGCTCTGCGCTGTGGCGCTGTCGTCTTCGATCAGGAGTACGCGCATCAGAGGTCCCCACCCTTGTTCCGCGGATCCGCATGCGGCGACGACGCCAGCATTCCAGTCCCGGCGGCCTGCGATTGCATCGCGCGCAGGCCCATCGCCAATTCGATTTCGTAACCTTAACAGCCAATGGTTAACAAAATCTGATTCTCACTGGCAAGCGATGCGGGCCCTGAAACAAAAAAATACCGAAAGGCCCTGAAAATCATGCGCAAAGGCGCATTTAACCAGCTCACGCAGAACTTTAAGAAAACCTTGCAAGCGATTCTTGTGATTCGCCCATGGGAGGCTTCGGCGCATTTTGAATCGCGACGGACCCGCAGCGCTCAAGGCCTGAGAGAATCATCGACCGCCAAAGTTAACGGGGGGTTAACGCCGCGCCGACCGCCACCGGCCGGATCGCATCCGCGCGGCGACTCAAACCTTGCGGCGAAATTTTGTCGCGGGAGTAACCAACCGGAAACCTCCGTGCTTCATAGTTTCCCTGTCTCGCGGAAAGGTTTGGCCTCGATGGTCGTGTTGCAACCTGTGTTGCGGAGTTTTGCGTTATGAAGTCGCGGGATACTCTTATCCGGCTCAAGCGTTTCCAGGTCGACGAGAAGCGTCGCCGGGTCATGCAGATCGAAACCATGATCAATGAATTCACCCGGATGATGGGGGATCTGGATCGTGAGATCGGCATCGAGGAACAGCGCGCCGGCATTTCCGATACAAGCCACTTCGCTTATCCGACCTACGCTCGCGCCGCGCGCAGCCGTCGAGACAATCTCGCCCGCTCGACGGAAGAGCTTGCCGGCCAGTTGAACGAGGCCAAGGAGCATCTGAGCGACGCCATGGCGGAACTGGCCAAGGCGCAGAATCTGGAAGGCCGCGAGAAGGCCGAGCGCATGGCCGACGCCCTGCGCGAAGGCGCCGAATCCATGCTGGGCCTGCGCGCCGCGCGCGCCTGATCCCGCATCGGCATTCAAAAAACAGGCGCGACCTCGGGTTCGCGCCTTTTTTATTGCGCTATCGTCGCCGCAGAATCATCGGCAATCCATCTTTCGGCCGCAAAGTGACGCGCTGCACCGGCTCGACGACAACGCCGGCCTGCATATCGAGACGGAAGCGCCGCGCCATCGTCGCCAGCACGATGATCGCTTCCTGCAAGGCGAATCCCATGCCGATGCACACGCGCGGCCCCGCGCCGAACGGCAGATAGGCGTATCGGTCGATCCCCTCGCGCGCGCCGGGCAGAAATCGCGTCGGATCGAACGCATCGGGCCGCGTCCAGAGCCGCTTGTGCCGATGCAGCAGCCACGGCGAGACGACGACGATGTCGCCGGCGCGAATCCGCTGTCCGGCCAGTTCGTCAGAAGCGATCGCCGCGCGCATCAGCGTCGCCGCCGGCGGATAAAGCCGCAACGCCTCCTCGATCACGGCCCGCGTGACGACGAGCCGGTCGATGGCGCCCGCCGCGAGCCAATCGCCCTGCGCCGCCGCATCGACTTCCGCTTCGACCCGCGCGCGCCAGTCGGGCGCCATGGCCAGCAGGAACAGGGTCCAGGTCAGCGTATTCGCCGTGGTTTCGTGCCCGGCGCCGATGAAGGTGACGATATTCGCGCGCACTTCGGCCTCTGGCAGGCCGCATCCGGTTTCTGGATCGCGCGCATTCAACAAATGCGTCAGCAGGTCCTGCGGCGCGCTTCCCGCCCTCTCGGCCAGCTGAGCCCGCCTTTGCGCGATCAGGCGATCGACCGATGCGTCGAAAAAGGCCAGCGCCGGGCGCGCCCGCAGGCGGCTGATCCGCGGAATCCAGTCGGGAAATCCGAACACGTCCAGCGGATCGATGCGCCCGATCGTATCGAAATAACGCGTCACCGCCTCCATCACGGCCTCTGGATCGCCGCCCAGACCGTCGGAGAAGATCGTGCGCTCCAGCACATTGAGCGTGACGCGCCCCATCTCCGGCGCGACGTCGAAACACTGGCCGTCGCGCTTGCGCTCCCAGCGCGCGACAAGAGCGTCGGCCGCGTCGCGCATGGCCGGCGCAAAACCCGCGACCATGCGCGGCGTGAACAAGGGCGCAAGCGCGCGACGCTGCGCCCGCCACGTCTCGCCCTCCGCCGTCAGCAGGCCGCGGCCGAGCCCCGGCGCGAGAATGCGCAATTGCAGATCGTCCTTGCGGTAGTTCGCGACATTGTCGAGGAACACGCGCCGCACCGCCGCCGGATCGTTGACGACGGCCGTCTGACCGAGCAAGGAGCGGCCATACAGCACGGGCAATTCATAATGCGCCCGCGTCCAGGTCGTGATCGGGTTGCGCCGCAGCGCGCGCAAACCGGCGAAAAACCCAAGCGGCGCTTCATTCGGCGTCGGCGCAGGCGGAACCCGGTCGAGTGAGGAGGCGGCTATGCTCATTAATGGCGCTCCGGGCCGAAAAACAGATCGGCTGTAACCTGCGCTATCGAAATGGCGAAAGAGCGACAAAGTCGTTGCGCGCCGCTGACGCCCCCGCTATAGAACCCGCCTGCGCCTTACCGCGCAACCGCGCTCCCTTCGTCTAGCGGTCTAGGACGTCGCCCTCTCACGGCGAAAACAGGGGTTCGAGTCCCCTAGGGAGCGCCATTTTTACCTCCCCGACCTGAATTATCCGCGCGTCGTCACGCCCTCTTTTGGGGTTCCGATCCGTTTTCTTGAGACGTTGTGAGACGAAGAAGCCCCGCGGGTCTGGCCGGCGGGGCTTTCGTCTGGGCTTGAGCGGGCGGTTGCTCACATATTTGCGTAGTTTGGTCCGCCTCCGCCTTCGGGGCAGGTCCAGGTGATG
>ERZ1645187.1357-NODE-1357-length-22636-cov-16.864222_pt1 | contig 22636 bp, 10 predicted proteins | sample MGYA00575352_ERZ1645187 | MGnify/ENA primary metagenome ERZ1645187 (study PRJEB40837, sample SAMN11349314) | freshwater sediment metagenome | isolation source: river sediment | host: Sediment | place: India: Wazaribad , New Delhi | collected 2017-02-21 ... | reverse complement strand
GAACACGCCAGTCAGGATGCTTTTTCTCGGTCTGCACCAGGGCTTCCTGGTCCGCCGCACTTAGGGCCAGCATCACGCGCAGGGGCACTTCTTCACTCACCAATAACAGGAGGAGCCGACAGCTTACCGCAAACAAACCCTTTGATCACTGGTTGAAATAACTTTATGGTAATGACTTAAATAGGCATAAGGAATTTCAGAATTGCTCACTCTACCATGAAATGATCAGTATATTCAATTAGTTAGTTTCCAGGCAGCCTCTGAGAGGAGGCCGCATGATTAGCAACCATGATAGTATCGTTGTAAAGTTTGAGGATGGTCTCTACGTCACCCGTGGCTATCACCTGACCACGATTCATCAAGATGGCGGTATTGCACATTTTGCGGATTAACACATCCGAGTGCGAGGCCAGGATTATGATGCCCGCCTGAGCGGTAAAGCCATGCAGGCGCTTTTCCGCCTTCTCCATAAAGGCCGCATCTCCGGCACCAATACCCTCATCCAGAAGCAGAATATCCGGCTTTATCGAAGTAGAAACGGCGAATGCCAGCCGCATCCGCATCCCAGCAGAATAGGTGCGGATGGGCAGATTCAGGAACTCTCCCAAATCGGTGAACTCGGCGATATCATCCAGGCGCACCATGACCTCCTTGTGGGTCAGTCCTAAAAACAGCCCCCGCAAAAAGATATTGTCGTATCCCGTGGCTTCTGGATCCATGCCCAGGGAGATGTCAAAGAGTGGCGCGATGTTCCCCTGGATAATGGCCTCGCCCATACAGGGTTCATAGAGGCCAGCCAATAAACGCAGCAGGGTGGTCTTGCCAGCACCGTTATGGCCCACGAGTCCCACCCGGTCACCATGTTCGAATTTGAGATTCACATCGGTGAGGGCCTGCACGACCGAGGCATGACCATCGCTCGAACCGATGCGCCCACCCAGACCCGCCGGCAGGATGCGATTCTTGAGCGAACGGGTACTCGAATCGTAGATGGGAAATAAAACAGAGACATTCTTGAGTTCAATGGATGCCACGGCTGGTTTCCTTCCTATACCCAATACGGCAATCGCCAACGGAGGGCCGTATAAAAAAGTAGTGCGAGGACCCAACCTACGAGGGTGATGATGAGGGCGCCGACAATGATCTGGGTCGAAGGCTGCACACCCAACATGGGGGCTCTGACTATCTCCACCAGATAGTAAAAGGGGTTTGCATCCAGGATCAAGGCTCGACTAGGCAACATCTCCTGTCTCCACATGACGGGGGTAATGAAGAACATCACCTGAACGACGCTGGCGACAATCTGGGGTATATCCCGAAAACGCGCGCTCAACAATCCCAACAGCAACCCAATCCAGACTCCATTGAGGAGGATTATCAAAACCCCCGGAATCACCAGGACCAGGTTCCAGTTGGGAAACTTCCCGAACCAGAAGGACACCAAAAAGAAAATGACCACGTTGTGGGCAAAGATGATCAGATTGGTCCAGACGCTCCGATAGACATAGATAGAGAGAGGCGCCGGTAATTGCTTAATCAAACCTTCCCCCTCGATGAAGGCCCGCACGCCATCCAGCAGCATCCCGGAGATCAAGCCCCAAATTACGAAGCCAGCGGCCAGAAAAGGCAGATAGTCCACCAGTTCTTGCCCAAAGATGGCGCCGTAGAGGGTCCCCAGGGCCAATACCATGATGCCCATGGAAATGGTCAACCAAAAGGGACCGATCCGGGAACGCCGATAACGCTGCCGGATCTCCTGCATGCCCATGTTTCCCCACAAGGCCCGGCGATGCCAACCCTCGACGATATCGTCTCGCGCCTTGAGAAAATTGCGCCTCGTCAAACCATGAGCCAGTTGTGCCACCAGGCCGACGACGGGTGGAGAAGATGGGGAAATATCCATGGGATCAATCACAAATCTGGCATGGGCCGTTGATTATGAGAAAGACTGAATCGTCAGGCACTGGCATTTTTTGCCTCCTGGCGCGCCTGCCGCCGCAGACTCTCCCGATAATCGCGCTGGCGCCGGGCCAGGCCAGGCGCCGTCGCCAGATCCGGGCCCAGTTCCGCGTGCATGGCGGTAATTTCCGCCAGGTGCTGGTCGAGGCGGTTGGCCCCCACCACGCTCGCGGCGTGGCGGCGGTGCTGGTTGAGGGGGCGGGCGACATACTGGATCGCGCCCCCGGCGCGGCACAACTCGATATAGAGGCGCCAGTCGCCGGCGATACGCCAGTCGCTCAGGGCCGGCCCCACTCGATCCAGGGCCGCCTGGAGAGCGCTGCGCCGGAAGAGGACGCCGCTGACATTGAGTACGGTGTTGCGCACCCCCAGGCCTTGCGCCAGGAAGGCGGCGCCGGGGACGGCAAAGTCCTGCCGGTAGTCCAGATCGCTGTATTCATTGCAATAGGCGGCGTAGCTCTCGCCCAAGCATCGGCCCTGGTCGTCAATCTGAGCGGCGTCGCTGAAGGCGAAGGCCAAGTCCGGCTGGGTGGCGAAGTGCGGGGCGAGGCTGGCGAGGAAGTCGGGGCTGGCCAGATCGTCGGCCTCGGCGAGCCACACCAGGTCCCCCTGGGCGCGGGCGATGCCCTGGCGCCACTGGGCGAACACCGAACCCGAGTTGTGATCGTTGGTGACAAGGGTCAGGTCGCGCTGCCAGTCGCGGCGGCAGGTCTCCAGCACTTGGAGGCTGGTGTCGGTGGAGGCGTCGTCCAGGACCAGGATCTCGTAAACCGGGTAGGCCTGGCCGAAGATGGATTCGAGCCGGGCCCGCAGGTAGTGGGCATAGTTGTAATTGGGGACGACCACGGAGACGCGTTGCAACTGGGGATCCAGCTGCCGCAGCAGCTCCCAGCCGTAGGCGACGAAGTCGAAGCGGGCGCGGGCGGCGGCGGCGCGGCGCGAGCGCCGCTCGGGGTCCTGGGCCTCGAGGGCGGCCTGGTCGCGCAGGCTTTGCGCCAGGGCGCGGACCTGGCCCAGGGCTACCAGGGCGCCGTTGAGGGGCTCGGCGGCCAGCAACTCGCAGTGGCCGCCGCTACCGGCAAAGGCGATGACGGGCAGGCCGCAGGCGAGGGCCTCGAGCACCACCGAGGGGAAGGGGTCTTCCCGCGAGCTGAGCAGGAAGAGGTCGGCGGCCTGGTAATAGCGGCCGACCTCGGCGGTGAAGGGCACCTGGTGCAGGTGGCCGGCCAGGGGCAGGGTCTGGCGCTCCCGCTCCAGGCGGGCCACGAAGCTGGCCTCGATCTGGCCGAGCCACAGGAAGTGGCAGCGTGCATCGGCGGCGACCGTCAGGCGCGCGGCGTCCAGGAAGAGGTCGAAGCCTTTACGGGCGTCACCATAGCCGACATTAATGACAAGGATGGTGCCGGGGGGCAGGCCTAATTCCTGAGCAACCTGGGCGCGGGCGTCCGGGGGGGCGGTCAGGGTCTGGTAGATACCCTGAGGCAGGATCAGGGCGCGCTCGGCTGCGATGGGGGCGACGGTGCAAAAGGCGTCGAGGACGGTGGTGCTGGCGAAGATGGCCTGGTCTGCATGGGCGACGACCGCCTGGGCATTGGCCTCCAGACCGCGCTCGTAGATGAGCTTGGGCATTTCGTGAATCAGAGCCAGGGTGCGCAGGCCGGCGCTGGCCAGGGCCGGCAGGACAGCGGCGCTGACCACGGTGTTAACGATGGCGCCGCGGATGCCATGGGCGCGCAGCCGCCCGGCGACCTCGGCGAGGCTGTCGGAGAAGTCCTCGACCAGACGCACCTCGGCGACGGCCTCGTAGTCGGGGCGCAGGGCGCCGTCGCCGAGGAGCCAGAGGCGGGGGCGATAGCCGAAGCGCCGCGCAAAGAGACGCAGCAGGTGCAGGGTCAGCAGTTGGGCGCCATGGCGGTGGGCATCGTGGCCTACGACGAGGAGCTGGGGGCTGGCGGCGGCCTGGAGGTGGCGGGCCACCTCAGCGGCGTTGGCGGCTGGGAAGCCCTGGGCGGCGTCGAGCAGGACGTCGCGCGTGGCTTGCAGGTAGGCATGGCCGTAGCGTTGGTCGGGCTCGAGGTAGCTGCCTTCGGCCCATTCGTTCCAGGCGTTGATGAAGACCAGGCGGTGATCGGCGGCCGGGGCGGCGAGGGCGCGGCGGCAGGCGGCGGTGAGCCAGCGGCCGTAGGCCTGGGGGCTGGCGTTGGCGAAGATGGTGGCGAGGTCGCGGCGCCGGGGGGTGTTGTCCCAGGCGGCCATGACGCCGGGGAAGACGACTTTGTCGCTGACCTGATGAACCTGGGCCTCGGCGGCGTCGACGCAGGCCTCGTAGTCGAGGATCTCGCCGCGAAAGCGCGGGTTGAGCAGCTGATAGCGGTCGCCGATGTCGATGCGGGGGACGGTGTGGGGGGGGAATTCCACCAGGGCGTCAAACAAAGTGTCGTCGGTGTCGATGGCATCGCTGAAACTTTGCACGGCGGCGAGGAAGAGGCCGGGCAGGCCTTGGGCCTGGACGTGCTGGCGCCAGCGGGCGACGGTGGCGGCGGGGTCGGGCAGGAGTTGGGGCCGGTAGACGAGCAGCAGGGGCTTGTCGTCGACGCGGATGTAGCGGGGGTCGCGGAAGATCGGCTCCAGCGCGGCGATGAAGGCGAGGTCATCTGCCGGGGAGTGCTGCTGGCCGATGAGGACGTCCTGTTCCTGGCCGTCCCAGCGGCGGGTCCAGTTTTCGTTGGCCCAGCAGAGGCAGAAGGGCAGGTCGAGGCTGGGGTCGGCGAGGACCTGGCGCAGGGGCCGGTCGAGCAGGCGGTGGCCGCCAAACCAGTAGTAGTGGTAGCAGAAGCCGTAGAGGCCATATTTGTGGGCGAGGCGGACCTGCTCGCGCTGCACTTCGACGAGGCGCAGGTCGTAAAAGCCGAGGGCGCCGGGCAGGCGCGGCTGGTGGTGGCCGAGATATTGGGGGTGGGCCTTGGTGACGTTGGTCCATTCGGTGAAGCCCGGACCCCACCAGCGGTCGTTCTCGGGGATGGGGTGGAATTGCGGCAGGTAAAAGGCTAGGGCGCGTAGGGGCAGGTCGGCGGCACTCAGGCTGGCGGGGTGCTCGGGGACCTGTTCCGAGATCGCAAGCGGAGCGGGGACGGGTTCCATGACCTCCTGGCCTTGCTCGGGCGTGGTAAAATACTCCGACGTGGCCCGGGACCAATAGGGGAGGCGCCAGTACACCGCCGTATACACAAAGAGCGTCAAGGCCCAGCCCACCAGGGTGATCAGGGCTATCCCAACCAGGATAGCGTGCGAGGGGAAATGCCCCAGCAAGGGGGCGCGCAGGATCTCGACTAGGTAATAGAGTGGGTTAGCCGCCGACAGGACGGCCCAATCGCCCAGCATCTCCTTTTCCCAGAGGATGGGGGTAATCAGGAAGAGACCGGTGATGAGGCGCGTCAGCAACCGCGCCAGGCCCAGGAAACGCACACTCATAATCCCGACCAGGAGGCTCAACCAGATGCCGTTGAGCAAGAGGGCGACGAGGGCTGGCAGTGCCAAAATCAATCCCCAGCCAGGGGTCTGGCCGAACCAGAGTGCAACCAGCAGCAACAGCGGCAGATTATAGCCTAGAATGATTAAATTAACCCAGGCAATACGGTAGACAGGGATGGAAAAGGGCGTTCGCAGCCGCTTCCCCGACCCATCGGCCTTGATGAAGGCGCGTTCCCCATCCAGCAGTAGGCCCGAGATCAGATTCCAGACGATGAGGCCCGCGGCCAGGTAAGGCAGATAATCCGACATGTTCCGATCAAGGACCTGGCCATAGATGATGCCGAAAAGGCACAGTATGGCCCCCAGAGGAATGAGGGACCAGAAGGGACCCATCCGGGAACTGCGCTGGCGCTCGCGAATCTCTTGCAGCCCCTGAGTTCCCCACACCGCCCGGCGTCGCCACCCCGCGACCAGATCGGCTGAGGCCTGGCGGAAATTCTCCGCCGTCAATCTGTAGCGCAATTGGATCAGCAACTCGGGAGAGAGCAGGGCGTAGCGGGAAAGTCCCATGAAAAGACCCTATCCTGCAGTTGTTCTACAGCCTAGAAGGATAACCCGAAGGCGAGTGCCTTGCCATGCTCGCGCGCTGGCCCGCGCCTCGGGCAAGCTGGGGTGGCCTCACTGCCGCCGCAGACTCTCCCGATAATCGCGCTGGCGCCGGGCCAGGCCAGGCGCCGTCGCCAGATCCGGGCCCAGTTCCGCGTGCATGGCGGTAATTTCCGCCAGGTGCTGGTCGAGGCGGTTGGCCCCCACCACGCTCGCGGCGTGGCGGCGGTGCTGGTTGAGGGGGCGGGCGACATACTGGATCGCGCCCCCGGCGCGGCACAACTCGATATAGAGGCGCCAGTCGCCGGCGATACGCCAGTCGCTCAGGGCCGGCCCCACTCGATCCAGGGCCGCCTGGAGAGCGCTGCGCCGGAAGAGGACGCCGCTGACATTGAGTACGGTGTTGCGCACCCCCAGGCCTTGCGCCAGGAAGGCGGCGCCGGGGACGGCAAAGTCCTGCCGGTAGTCCAGATCGCTGTATTCATTGCAATAGGCGGCGTAGCTCTCGCCCAAGCATCGGCCCTGGTCGTCAATCTGAGCGGCGTCGCTGAAGGCGAAGGCCAAGTCCGGCTGGGTGGCGAAGTGCGGGGCGAGGCTGGCGAGGAAGTCGGGGCTGGCCAGATCGTCGGCCTCGGCGAGCCACACCAGGTCCCCCTGGGCGCGGGCGATGCCCTGGCGCCACTGGGCGAACACCGAACCCGAGTTGTGATCGTTGGTGACAAGGGTCAGGTCGCGCTGCCAGTCGCGGCGGCAGGTCTCCAGCACTTGGAGGCTGGTGTCGGTGGAGGCGTCGTCCAGGACCAGGATCTCGTAAACCGGGTAGGCCTGGCCGAAGATGGATTCGAGCCGGGCCCGCAGGTAGTGGGCATAGTTGTAATTGGGGACGACCACGGAGACGCGTTGCAACTGGGGATCCAGCTGCCGCAGCAGCTCCCAGCCGTAGGCGACGAAGTCGAAGCGGGCGCGGGCGGCGGCGGCGCGGCGCGAGCGCCGCTCGGGGTCCTGGGCCTCGAGGGCGGCCTGGTCGCGCAGGCTTTGCGCCAGGGCGCGGACCTGGCCCAGGGCTACCAGGGCGCCGTTGAGGGGCTCGGCGGCCAGCAACTCGCAGTGGCCGCCGCTACCGGCAAAGGCGATGACGGGCAGGCCGCAGGCGAGGGCCTCGAGCACCACCGAGGGGAAGGGGTCTTCCCGCGAGCTGAGCAGGAAGAGGTCGGCGGCCTGGTAATAGCGGCCGACCTCGGCGGTGAAGGGCACCTGGTGCAGGTGGCCGGCCAGGGGCAGGGTCTGGCGCTCCCGCTCCAGGCGGGCCACGAAGCTGGCCTCGATCTGGCCGAGCCACAGGAAGTGGCAGCGTGCATCGGCGGCGACCGTCAGGCGCGCGGCGTCCAGGAAGAGGTCGAAGCCTTTACGGGCGTCACCATAGCCGACATTAATGACAAGGATGGTGCCGGGGGGCAGGCCTAATTCCTGAGCAACCTGGGCGCGGGCGTCCGGGGGGGCGGTCAGGGTCTGGTAGATACCCTGAGGCAGGATCAGGGCGCGCTCGGCTGCGATGGGGGCGACGGTGCAAAAGGCGTCGAGGACGGTGGTGCTGGCGAAGATGGCCTGGTCTGCATGGGCGACGACCGCCTGGGCATTGGCCTCCAGACCGCGCTCGTAGATGAGCTTGGGCATTTCGTGAATCAGAGCCAGGGTGCGCAGGCCGGCGCTGGCCAGGGCCGGCAGGACAGCGGCGCTGACCACGGTGTTAACGATGGCGCCGCGGATGCCATGGGCGCGCAGCCGCCCGGCGACCTCGGCGAGGCTGTCGGAGAAGTCCTCGACCAGACGCACCTCGGCGACGGCCTCGTAGTCGGGGCGCAGGGCGCCGTCGCCGAGGAGCCAGAGGCGGGGGCGATAGCCGAAGCGCCGCGCAAAGAGACGCAGCAGGTGCAGGGTCAGCAGTTGGGCGCCATGGCGGTGGGCATCGTGGCCTACGACGAGGAGCTGGGGGCTGGCGGCGGCCTGGAGGTGGCGGGCCACCTCAGCGGCGTTGGCGGCTGGGAAGCCCTGGGCGGCGTCGAGCAGGACGTCGCGCGTGGCTTGCAGGTAGGCATGGCCGTAGCGTTGGTCGGGCTCGAGGTAGCTGCCTTCGGCCCATTCGTTCCAGGCGTTGATGAAGACCAGGCGGTGATCGGCGGCCGGGGCGGCGAGGGCGCGGCGGCAGGCGGCGGTGAGCCAGCGGCCGTAGGCCTGGGGGCTGGCGTTGGCGAAGATGGTGGCGAGGTCGCGGCGCCGGGGGGTGTTGTCCCAGGCGGCCATGACGCCGGGGAAGACGACTTTGTCGCTGACCTGATGAACCTGGGCCTCGGCGGCGTCGACGCAGGCCTCGTAGTCGAGGATCTCGCCGCGAAAGCGCGGGTTGAGCAGCTGATAGCGGTCGCCGATGTCGATGCGGGGGACGGTGTGGGGGGGGAATTCCACCAGGGCGTCAAACAAAGTGTCGTCGGTGTCGATGGCATCGCTGAAACTTTGCACGGCGGCGAGGAAGAGGCCGGGCAGGCCTTGGGCCTGGACGTGCTGGCGCCAGCGGGCGACGGTGGCGGCGGGGTCGGGCAGGAGTTGGGGCCGGTAGACGAGCAGCAGGGGCTTGTCGTCGACGCGGATGTAGCGGGGGTCGCGGAAGATCGGCTCCAGCGCGGCGATGAAGGCGAGGTCATCTGCCGGGGAGTGCTGCTGGCCGATGAGGACGTCCTGTTCCTGGCCGTCCCAGCGGCGGGTCCAGTTTTCGTTGGCCCAGCAGAGGCAGAAGGGCAGGTCGAGGCTGGGGTCGGCGAGGACCTGGCGCAGGGGCCGGTCGAGCAGGCGGTGGCCGCCAAACCAGTAGTAGTGGTAGCAGAAGCCGTAGAGGCCATATTTGTGGGCGAGGCGGACCTGCTCGCGCTGCACTTCGACGAGGCGCAGGTCGTAAAAGCCGAGGGCGCCGGGCAGGCGCGGCTGGTGGTGGCCGAGATATTGGGGGTGGGCCTTGGTGACGTTGGTCCATTCGGTGAAGCCCGGACCCCACCAGCGGTCGTTCTCGGGGATGGGGTGGAATTGCGGCAGGTAAAAGGCTAGGGCGCGTAGGGGCAGGTCGGCGGCACTCAGGCTGGCGGGGTGCTCGGGGACCTGTTCGTTGATGTCGGTGTCGGCCGTAAGCTGGCTGTAGTCGAAGCCCGCCATTTGGGTCTGAGCCGCCACCCTGGCCTGGGGCTTTGACTTGGGTAAGGGACTCCGTCCCTCCTTGAGCCCGCGCAGCACGAAATGCTCCAGCGGATTGATGCCGGAGGCGTCCACGTCCGGGTATTCCCGCAGGTACCAGGCACCATCAAAAGCGGGTCCCGGATTAAGCCCCATCTGGCGGCCGTACTGGATGTAATGTCGCAAGGGGTTGATTCCTTGCAGCAGCACTTCCGGGTATTGCTGGAGGTACCAGCTTGTATCAAACCAGGGATTCGGATTGCGACCCTCCCAGGCCCCTTCGACCACAAAATCCACCAGCGGATTAATTTTCTGATCATGGATCCGGGGATATTCCCGCAGATACCAGGCGCCATCGAACAAAGGGTGAGGGGAACGACCTTCCAGCCCCCCCTGGACCAGATAATGGCGCAGAGGATCGATTCCCGATTCGGCCACATCCGGATATTCCCCCAGATACCAGTCGGTTTTGAACAGAAAGTGTGGAGACCGACCCTCCCGCCAGCCACTGATCAGATAGTGCAGGAAGGGATTGACGCCATTCTCGGCGACATCTGGATTCTGGCTTAAATACCAGGAGCTATCGAACAGGGGATGGGGTGACAACCGAGCCTTTGGACTTTGCTCCAGGAAATGTCGCAGGGGATCGAGATCTATATCCGCGATTTCCGGACATTGCCCAAGATACCAAGCCGGGTCAAACAGGGGGTGGGGAACAATACCCAATCTGCCTCGTTCAAGATAATGCAGTAATGGATTGGAATTGTCGGGTAATTTCTCCTTCACTTCCGACAAATACCAGAGGGTATCAAATGCTGGATGGGGATTCAGCCCCTGGTGCCAACCCTGACTAATCCAGTGATAAGTCGGTCGAAACCCTGTCAAAATTACCTCTGGATATTGCTCGAGATACCATTGAGTATCGAATAGCCCCGAACCCAGTAATTGGCCCTCGATCCGGCGCTCCGCTAGCTTGGACGTCAGGGTCAGGGTCGCGGTATACCAGCTATATTTAAGAAATTTTGCCAAGGAATTGGCTGGCCCTGGCAGGCGCCTCGTTAATAGATGTAGGCCACGGGTTAACGACCAGGCCGGGCTATCCTGGATCGAGGACAACTGTGAACGCAGTGACCGATTCAAGCGCGCCAAGCGCGCCGCTTCTTGCCGGGCTGTCTTTAAGGTTATCCCAAGGGAGGAATGGAGGTTTTGCTGTTCCTTCAACCTGTCCTTGGCCTCCTGGGCTTCCCGTTGAAATTCCGCGTTTTTGAAATATAACGTGGCATTTGTTCTGATCAACTCGTTAATTTTGGCATCACGCATGGCGACGCCCTCGTTTATTACCGCCAACTCCTCCTCGGTAACACTTAATTTATATTCAGCTTTAAATCGTTCTTGTTCAGCCTCTCCAAATCCCTTCTCAGCCCTGGCGCGCTCTTTTTCAACCTTGCGCTTCTCTTGTTCAGCCTTTATTTTTTCCTGTTCAGCCTTTATTTTTTCCTGTTCAGCCTTTATTTTTTTCTCTTCGGCGGCATTTCGCTCCTGCTCGGCCGCGGCCCTCGCCAGGCGTAGCTGAAGGTTTGGATACAGCGAAATGGCCGTTAATTGGTCCAGTGTCCATCTTGGCCGCCATTTTTCCAGTATTGCTTGCAATCCCCGCAGGGCTTTTTCCTCTCCATCACGAACGGCGAATCCGCTATTATGAGAGATACGATAGACCGCCGTGACGCGATCCACGTGAATGAAGCTTGTATTTAGGCTCAGTTGAATCCAGAAATCCCAGTCCTCGTACACCTCCAGGGATTCATCAAAGTGTACGTCATTTACCAGTAAGGATCTGGCAAACATGACCGAATGCATGGGCAAGTAATTTTCAAGGAGCAGGCGGGTTGGATCGTAGGGGTCGTTATAAGTCCGAACCGTTTCCCAGCTACCATCGTCCTTTTCACGAAGACAAATTACCCCGGCATAGGCCGCCTTATCATGGGGTGAAGCCTGCAAGGCCGCGAGGAGGGAGGCAACGTGATCAGGGAGTAACCAATCGTCATCGTCCAGAAAGGCCACATAATCGCCGCCGGCCGCATCCAGCCCGACATTGCAGGCGGCACCGCGATCCAGATGGCTGCCGGTGGCAGCCACCCGTACCGGAAACTGTCCGCACCAGTCAATCCCAGGCAAGTCACCACGACCCTCCACATCGACCAGAATGACCTCAATGTGGCGGTAAGTCTGAGTGGCAATGGAGGACAGGGCATCCGCTAATTCTAGACGTTTAGTCGTGCGGATGATGATCGAGACCAAGGGTCCGATGGGATCGGTCATGAGTAGGCGCTCGGTATCAAGGCCAAGGGATCTTAGGGGTTGCCTCAACTCGCAAGAGGAAATCACCTTGAAGGCCTCCGCGGCCAGACACCCAGTTCCCAGGGAGCTGGCCCGGACCTTATTCAATGCTAAAATCAACTCTCCGCCCATGCCTTGATCGGATGGCAAGTCAAATAGGGCCAAGGCGGCACGCTTCTCGGTCAGGCACTCGGAAATATCGAGGTAAGTATCCGCCGCTTGCGGCACCCCAGTCTCATACATGGCCAGCAGGCAGGATACCGGGTTGCGTCGAACTGCCTCCAGGGCGGCAAGGCCCAGATTGGCCCGATTGGCATCCGGGTCGGTGACACAGGGGGCATAGACGAGGGATGGACCCAAGGCGGAGAGGATTTCACCCAGCCGGTGAATCAGGCGTTCTCCGTACCCCAGGCTGGCTTCGGGTTCTGTCCAGAGGGTGGGTTCCTCAAGCCCCAACAGCCGAGCCGCGTTGCCGGTCGCAAATCCCGGATTGTCACCCAAGCGCCTCTGATCCAAGGCTTCCTGTGCAACGCTATCCCCTCGGGAAATGACGAGAACCTTAACCCGATCCCCAGTCTTGCGGTGACGGAGGCCAGCTCCGCCGCAACCACGAACCTCATCCCCCGGGATGGCCGCCAAGATCAAAACAGGTCCCTTCCCCAAGGCAAATTCCAGGTTATGGGCGGACAGTGGATTCAACTGGCTAGTCATGTCTAAAGGGAAAAATTGAGAAAAAAAGGGTGCGTTGCTGACGAGAAAGATAGCTCGCCGCAGTATTCATATTTACTAGGGATATTATGCCATGGTCTGGCACAGTGGCCCCTATCAGGTGGATGCGCAGGCAAATACAGCCACTCACCAGAGGCTTTCGTGGGTAGGAGCAGATACGAGGATACAGGCAACTCAGATAGGCATTATCACCAACATCGGTGTTCCGATGATTGGAGACTATTCCGGTGGGAGTCTCTACGCGAATTTAGTTAGCTACCAAGCTCTGGAACAGGCTTTGATAGCGATCGGCCATATTCCGCACCGAGAGTTCTTCCGCCCGCCGCAAGCCCTTTTCAACAAGCTGCTGCTGGCGTTCCGGATCCCCCAGGATACTGGCGATGCCCTCCGCCAGGGTCCCGGCGCTGCCTGGCGCCACCAATACACCATCCCGCCCCCCGCTCAGAACCTCCCGGGGACCGTGGGGACAATCCGTCGCGATCACGGGGGTACCGCAGGCCATGGCCTCCAGCATGGCGTAACCAAAGCCCTCAAACTGGCAGGTATGGACATAAAGATCCCCCCGGCTAAGGTAGGGAAAGACATTCTCCCGAAAGCCGGCGAAAACGACTCGATCCGCGAGACGCAGGTCGCGAGCCCGGCTGGCCAGGGCCTCGCGCTCCGGGCCCTCCCCCACGATAATGAGGGAACAGGGATATTTATCGCGAATCCGATCCATGGCCTCGATGACGAGGTGAATATCCTTTTCCGCCGTGAGTCGCGCCGCCACGCACAACTTCGGCATATCCGGGGGCAATTGCTCCATGCCCGGCGCGGGCGCCTCTGCCGCCTGCCTGACCGCGGCGCCATCGATGCCATTGGGAATGACCTGGATACGCTTGGCGGCGCCAAAAAAGCGCCAACGCGTATCCCGTGCGGTACCTTGGGAGGGGACGAGGATGCAATCCGCGAGACGGGCCGTCAGTGTGATTGCCGTATGCAGAAAGAGGCGGCGCGAAAAGCCTCTTTCATAACGGCGGATATACTCAAAAATGGGACCGCGAAAGGAGCCAACCACCCTTGGTGGCTTTTCCAGTCGGCGCGCCGCAAAGGTCACTAAGGCGGCGGAGTAATGCATCATCCCTAGCACCACATCCGCACGTGCCTGGCGTAACAGGGCCTCCGTGGCATTCACATCTGCGCGCAGGCTGGGTATATCCTGGAACCAGCCATGCTGGATCAAACCCGCGGTATCGATGAAATTGTCGAAACGCGCGGGCATGAAGGCCCGCAAGGCACCTGGAGCCGCCAGGGTCAGATGACTGATGACCTGGCGGTCCAGATGGGACAGGAGATTATGGGTAGTGCGTTCCGCGCCGCCAAAAACACCGGCCTGATGGAGGATCAGCAAGCGCACCGTCTTTAATGAATAGTGAACTTTTTATCCAGATATTCGCTGTAAAACTCCCGATACCAGTCGCCATCAATCCACAACCAGGTTTCAGTTATGTTAATTTCCTTCTCTGGTCGGGTAATGGTTTCGCCGGTGCCCGCACGAAACGGCGGAATACTCGCCTTCACTTGGGTCTTTACCGTAGCAATGGGCCCATCAATCCGCATGGATTCTACCTTGGCTTCGGAATATTTGATGCGCCCCATTTGCTGCGAATAAGTATCCGGCCTGATTTTGGCGCGATAAAACGGATCCTGAAACCCATAGGCACCGATATAATCCTTAGAGATCATCGTATTCCAGAAGCCCTCGACTCGCTTTTTCAGGTTATCCTCAAGCGAAGCCGGGATTGGCTCACTGGCCTGCGATACCGATGGAGACGGGGTTGTCTCCGCAGTGGTTTCAGTAGGTGCATTTTCAGGCACCTTAGTCTCTGTCAAGGGGGGACTAGGTTGTTGCAGGGATACCGCGATGTGCTTCAGGTCCGTCGGATCAAAGATAACCTCATACAGATTCAAGGCGCTATAGCCATCATCCGTGGGTTGTTGCGCTATGACATGGTAAGCCTGATCATGGAAATAGGCCGAGGAGAATTCGTCCGTCAGTCCACGGTTGATACCCGGAAGTTGGGGCAGGGGAATATTGTCATAGATCCAGGTTTGGCCACCGTCATAGGAGAGACTGGCGTAGAGTTGACCTCGCAGATTTCGCCAGTCCTCCCAGACCAAGAGTACCTGTCCGGGTGAGGGTCCAACAACGACCGAAGGGTTGCGCCCCCTGAATTTCTCGCCAATGGCTTGGGGGCGTGGCCGGTGTAGCTTCCAAGTCTCGCCGCGGTCGGTGGAACTGATGAAGCGAACATCCTGCTTATGGCCAGGATTAGCTAAATCGCTGCCACTCAGGGCGATATAAATCCGCCCTTCGTCATCGGCATCCGCCACCAGACTCCCCAAAAGAAAATCTCCTAGATCATCAAAGCCAAACCGTATCCAAGTCTGACCCAGATCATCGGAGAAGGCGCCCTCCAGTCGATTTTTTTCATAGCGGGTTTCCCAAACCGCGAACCACCGTTCGCCGCTTCGAAAGGCTTGAAAATAATGGGAAATGGTTGGCACCTCGGCCAATGCCACCGCCGGACCAAAATCACCCCCATCCGGACGTCGGGTTTTTGCGATTATCCGGCTGCCTTTTGTATCCTGAATCCAGCTAAAGACGATAATATTTCCTTTTTTGTCATAAGCCCAAACGGGATATATGCCCGGGGTAACCCGCTCGATCGGGGATTTCTCGCCGTTAAGCGGATTTATATTTTGATAAAAAACAAAATATTGTTGATCCAACAAGGGATCACCCGCCTCTCCATACCATAGCAGGTGCAGTGTGCCATCCAGGTTGACGCCCTTGAGGCGGGTCAATGGCTCGGTCCCTTCCCCGGTTACCAGGGGGGTACTTTCCGGGAAGTTACTGTTCGCCAAATAGAGACTTTTGTTTGGAAACTTTTGCCGCCAGAGGGCATTAACACCTTCTGGCAGCCCGGCGAGGGCTAGCCCGGATGGGGCCCGCTCTTTCTCACGTTGCGCCAGAATGCGGTCTCCGCCCTTGGGGTCACGAAGATGCAAGGCACGTTTAGTATCGTAATAGCCAAGCCATAGCCCCCCAAGACCGTCCAGTTGATATCGCCACTGGGCGGTTCGTTCCAGGTGGGAAGCATTGACCTGCTGGGACGTTACGTCCGCCCAAAGGTCCCCAGTACAGGCTAACAGGAGGAGCCATGCCGTAATCAGGGAAGATCTTCTCGCCTTTGGGGACTTGGAATTAAATTTCATTACACCCATTCCCATCGTCATGACCCATCACTAAGACAGTCTCAATAACTGGTGAGGAATCTAGAATAATTACTATAAAAAATGCCGCCTTTCGGCGGCATTTTTCCCTGTACGGGATACTAGCTATCCCTTAAAGGCATACATTGGATGGATCAGTATTCTACCCAACCAACACCCGGGGGCAGAATATGAGTGGCGTTGTTAAAGACCCCTGTGACAGGCTCGCCATTGATGGTGTCGGTGAGGTTGTATTCAAGCTTGAAGACCACAGCGTCACTATCACTGGAGCCATTGATTTGAAGAGTGGACCAGCCACCGTCCAGGAACTGGCCGGCAGGGCCATTGGCACCAAACAGCAGGTTCTCCACATCAATGCGGCCAACGCAAACCACGGTTTTGGTGTTGGTGCGAGAGAAGGGATTCTCGTCACGATCAAAGAAGCCACCAATGGCGTTCGGACCCCCAGCCTGGGCTAGCCGGACACTAGTCTTCCAATCACCCCTGTTCTGAGAATCGCCAGGGTCGTTAACAGGGGTAATCATGAGGGCGGTAGAGAATTCATCATAGGGCATGATGCCAAGCGCGGCATTATCCGCCGAGGCCGCTTCCGAATAGTCGTAGTGGGGTACTGAATCAGGATTTCTGTTGGCGGCCTGGTAACCCCAAGTAGCGCCAGCGGCGAACTCAAAGATAAAGGCCTCACCCCTCAGCACGCCTTCGTCGGTGATAGAGGAATTATCTTCATTGCTGACTAGGAGGAAGCCGCGCTGCGGCAAGACCACATCGGCGCCAAGACCCACCGACCAATTGGGGTCGTTCGAGTTATTAACGCGGTTCGTGGTCACCCGGTTTTCAAACAGGATGCCGTTCGTGGCTTGCCCAAACTCACCATAGACATCAAAGCTGGTGATGTCGTTAAAGCTGGTCGTCACGTACTGGTTGTAATCGTTGCATACCCTATTGTTGGCGGCGTCTTCACTGCCCTCGATATTCTTCGACCACAGCGTCTGGTGAAGATTACCGTTGGTGAACTGAGCGATCCGGCCTTCAGCGGTATTGATGACAGTCACAATGGATGCAACGGTCTGGCTACCCACAACATGGGGGAAGAAGAGGGAGGAAGTGGCTTGAGCCGAGGACATGAAACCGACGGAGGCACCGAGGGCGACGGTGACGGCGACGGCAAGTTTCTTTTGATTTAACATGGCTAGATGTTCTCCTGTTGCGTTCATGTTAGCCGAGGGATGTAGACACATAGGTTATGGATCTAAAACCCGGTACCTAATTTTCCAGGTATAACGGATTCTTGCTCATAGTTCACCTTGGCTGGGAGTTTACACCTTAGCTTCACGGTGTCAATCCCAACAACCAATTCTTGGGGTTGGCCTAACTCCTAAACTCTTTACTTAAACTGGATTTACCCACGTTGTAAACATCAGCTTTCCGCGTAGAGCCTAAAGCAGCCTACCGTGAAAAGGAGTTTACACCACAGGTTGTTGTTGTCAACCCACAAGAAGGATTTTTTTGCATCATTTTGGCAACCGCCTACTTATGCCCTAAAAATCAGTCTCTTCTGGAGCAAGCCCGATCAAGGATGAAGCGCGGACTGCTAATTGTAGCGCAATTACAACAAATCAGGGCCAAGCGGCGCCCGGGGATCTAACCCTCGCGGAAGGATAGTGGCGCGAGGCTGGCCGGCGACTGCCCCGCCTGGCGCCTTTGCCACATCTGGAGATAGAGCGCCTCCAGGTCACGGCTATAGCCCTGGGTATCAAACAGGGGGATCAGATCCCGCATTGCGGCGAGCTTGCGGCGCAAGTCCCGCAAGTCCTTGGGATGGCTGGCCCAGTGCAGGGCCATTTCCCGGTAGTGGTCCCGATTCCTGGCGATGAACTCCGGCAGGTCCGCGGCGGTCAGGATACTGGCCGCGACCCGGGAGGGAAAGGTCTGGCCCGGACAGGTCAGCACGGGTACCCCAGCCCAAAGGGCATCGGAGGCGGTGGTGTGGGCATTGTAGGGCGCCGTATCCAGAAAGAGATCGGCGAGGCTGATCCGGGCCAGGTGCTGGTCCTGGGGGACATGGTCGGCGAAGAGAAGGCGATCCTGGTCAATGCCCAACCGGGCTGCCTCTTGGAGGAGATGGGCGCGCGCGGCTGTCCCCGGGGCAAACAACCAGAGGACCGCGCCCGGCACTGCCCGCAGCAGGTCGCACCAGAGGGCGAAACCTTCAGGGGTATATTTAAAGGTGTGATTGAAGCAGCAATAGACGAAGGCACCCTCGGGGAGGCCGACCTGGGCGCGGGTCGGGGTCGGCGCTCGGGGAGCGCGAGAGTCCCGAGGCTGATAGCAATTCGGCAAGTAGGCCAGGGCCTCGTCGTAGGCGGCCGCCTCCTCCAGGGGGACCACCCGGGGGTCGGCGATCAGATAGTCGATGAAGGGCACGCCCATGCTCCCGGGAAAGGCGAGCCAGGAGACCTGGATGGGCGCTGGGCGCTGGGCGAGGATCGCGGGCCGCGAAAAGCGGGTGTAGCCATGCATATCCACCAGGATGTCGATATCGTCGGCGCGGATGCGGCGCGCCGCCTCGCCCGGGGAGAGCGAATGGACCTCGGTGATGTGCTCGAAAGCCGCGACGAGACGCTGACACATTGCGCTGTCGTCCAACGGGGTCAGGGAATAGGCGAAGACCTCGAACCGGTTGCGATCATGCAGTTCAAAGACTCCGGCCGTCAGCCGGGCCGTGGCATGGTCGCGCAGGTCGCCCGAGAGGTAGCCGATACGCAGCCGGTCGTGGGGTTGGCGTGGCCCCTGGGCATGGAGGGGGCCCAGTTCCTGCCAGCCGAGATACCGCTGGCCATGAGCGCGAGCCACCCGTAGCAGGTCGGTGGCGTTAAGCCCCGGCAGGCTAAAGGCGTCGAAGGGTTCCATCGCGTCACCCTCGCCCGCCTGGATGCGCTTGACCAGGGCGGGAACCCGCTCATCCCAGGCACGCCAATCGCAGAGATGGCGTTGGCTGGCGTGGAGGGCGCCGAGCAGGTCCCGCGGGGGGGTGGAAAAGCGCGGCAGGATCCGCTCCCAGATGGCCACCGCCTCCTCGTGATGACCGAGGCGGGCCAGGGACTGCGCCAGAATATGCTCGTATTCCAGGTTGTTGATACCGGCACACTGGGCCTTGACGATCTCCGCGCGCAGGGCATCCGTATCCCCCAGGTGGGAAAAGAGGCCCACCCTGGCGGCGTGCAACTCCCGGGGTGGCGCCGAGCCCGAGGCCTCGGCCTGGGCGATCAGGGCTTGGGCCCCGACCTCGTCCCGCTCCTCCAGACAGACCAGGGCCAGAGAGAGGAGGGCGCGCGGGTGACCCGGCACGGCGCGCAGCAGGGTCTCGTACTGGGCCCGTGCCTCCCGATAGCGGTATTGAAGCCGGTAGAGGGTGCCGAGGTTGAGTCGCGCCTCGTGCAGGTCGGGCTGGCGCGCGAGCAGGTCACGAAAGATGCGCTCCGCCTCGGGATAGGCCTCGCGCTCGCGCAGGAGGTTGCCGAGATTGACCCAGGCCTCCCGATAGCCGGGGGCGAGTTCAATGGCTTGGCGATAGGCGGCCTCGGCCTCATCCAGGCGCGTTTGGGCACGCAGGCAATTGCCGAGGTTGTACCAGGCGGGCGGATAGGTGGGCGCCAGCCGGGTGGCCTGGCGGTGACAGACCTCGGCCTCGGCGGGCCGACCCTGGGCCATGAGGGCGTTGCCCAGGTTGTCCTGGGCGGCGGCGTGGCCGGGGGCGATCGCGACGCAACGGCGCAGCCATCCTTCGGCCTCGGCCATGCGGCCCTGCCGCGCGGCCAGCAGACCCATGATGAGCAGGGCTTCCAGGGTATTCGGGTCCCGTTCCAGCACCTTGGCCAGAACCCGCTGGGCCTCGTTGAGGCGCCCGGCCTGGAAGGCCTCGATGCCCCGACGCAAGCGGGAGGCTGGATCGGGCTTGTTAGTGATGGCGCCAGTGGGTGGTTGCTGCCTGGTCATGTCGTTGCCTCCCGTGCGGCGGTGCCGCCCTCGCACCAGCTTATCCACATGGCCCGGAAGGCGGCTTCCAGATCCGCGGCGAACTGGGTGGCGTTCATGAGCGGAGACTCCTCCAGGCGTACGCGCAGACCCGCGCGCAGGCTTTGTAAGGATTCCATTGCCTGCGCCATGCGGACCGCCCTGTCCACATAGTCTGCTTCGGTGGCGGCGACCCACTCCTCCATGCCCAGGGCGCGGAGCATGCTCTCCCCTTGGCGGGCCAGCAGGCGGTCGCCGGTTAAGGTCAGGAAGGGGACTCCCATCCACAGGGCCTGAATGCTGGTGGTGCCGCCGGTGTAGGGAAAGGGGTCGAGGGCAATATCCACGCGGCCATAGGCGGCCAGGTAGTCCGCGAAGGCGGAGGTGCCCTCCAGGATTAACCGATCCGCCGTCACGCCCTCGGCGCGGAATCGCGCTGCGATGGCGGCGCGCCCCGCCTGGCCCTCCAACTGTTTTGCCTTGAGGAAGAGGCGGGCATCTGGCAGGGCCTTCAATATCCGGGCCCAAAGCGCCACCACGCGGTCCGTGACTTTACGGATATTGTTGAAGCTACCAAAGGTGAGGTGGCCAGCGGTCAGAGCGGGCAAGGGCGCGACGGGGACCGCCACTTGAGGGCGCGAGAAGCAGAGACGCGTATGGGGTAGGCGCCAGATGATCTCGGAAAATTCCGGCTCCTCGCGCAGGGGGACGTCCCAGGGGCCGGCGAGCAGATAATCGATTTGCGTCAGTCCCGTGGTGCCGAAATAACCCAGCCAGGTGACCTGAACGGGGGCCGGCTTGCGGGCAAAAAGGCCCAGGCGATTCTTCCTGGTGTGGCCAGAAAGGTCCACCAGAATATCTATACCATCGGCCAGGATACGCGCCACTGCCTCCTCATCGTCCAGACTGGGAATGGGGACCCAATGGTCGAAGGCGGCGCGAAATGCCTCAGTCATGGAGTCGTTGACGCGGGTGGTAGGATAGGCAAAGAGTTCCAGAGTAGGCGACAGGGCCAGGGCCTCGGCGACCGAGTTAAAGAAATACCCCACCGGGTGCTGGCATAGATCCCCGGAGACGAAACCGATGCGCAGAGGACGACCGGGATCCGGATTGTTGGGCCAGGAGGTATGAGGCACTAGACCCCGGGATAGGATCTCGCCATAGCGCAGGGCCCGGACATGGATGCTGGCCTGGGTCTCGGCCCCCAGATAATTGTTGGTGAAGATCAAGCTGCCTTGGATACCCAGGTCATCCGGGGCGATGACAATGGCGCGGTTAAAATGCACCCTAGCCTCGTCATGATCACCGGCTTCCAGGCAAAGTTCGCCGAACTCCCGCTCCGCATGGGGATGATCCGGGTGGATGCCGATGAGCGCGGCTAGCGCCTGTCGTGCCCGGGGAAAATCGCCCCTGCCTAGACAAGATCGGGCGAAATTTAACAAACAGGTCTCGTTGTCCGGTGCCAGGGCCAAGGCCAGGAAAGCGTACTGATAGGCGTGACTATATTGTTCATTGCTGATAGCGGTATCGGCGGCATTGTTCCAACTGATGTGCCAGGCCGGGTTGAGGGCGAGGGCCTGTTCGTAAGCGTGGTGCGCTTTTTGAAAGTCCTCAATGGCATCCAGGGCATTGCCCAGGTGATCCCAGACATCCGGGCGACCCGGCAATAGCTGACTGGCCTGGCTCAGGGCCTCGGCGGCAGACTCCCAACGCCGCAGGGCCGAGAGTGTCCGCCCGCGCAGATGGTGGCCTTCGCCCCAGGCCGGATGCTGGTCGAGCAGATTCGCCAATTCCTCAAGTAACTCAGGCAGGCGCTGGGAGGTGTAAAGCTGCTGCAGGCGCGCGAAGGATTCGGCGAGGCTGGCATGAGAAGGGCTTTGCGCACTGAGTGCTAGAGGATGATCGGGTGGCTCTCTGACCGAGAGCGGATCAAGGGGTTGCAGAGGGGGGACGTTTAAGGCGGCAGCATCCATTCCCTCGCGCACTTGGGCAAAATAGCGTGCCCAGAGCTCTGCGTCGATGGAAACGCCAGTTTGCTCGCAACGGGCAAGGAGTGCCTCGCCCGCGGTCAAGTGACCCGAGCGCAGTCGGGCAAACAGCATGGCGCCCTGATAGGTAGCAGACCCGGGTTCAAGCAGAGAGGCACGTAATAAAAAGGGTATGGAGGACAGTCCCATGCCCTGATCGATCTGTAGCAAGCCAAAATTGTAGGCCGCCAAGGCGCGGTTAGGACGGGCGCGCAAGGCCTCTATATATGCGGCCAGAGTTGTGTGCCAATCGCGCTTTTGGTGGGCGGCGTAACCTCGGTGCAGAGGGTCGAGCATAGGGGGAAAGGATCTTGACCATCCGAAGTCGTTGGCACCGGGTGACCAGGATATTTTGTAGTCAATCAATCAGTTCTCCTTAGAAGTCTCCGAGCTGCCTACCTAAATCCCAGGCGACTCTCCAGTCAGGCGGCCATCAACACCCCAAATGCAACCAGATTTTTCCGACATCTTCCTTAACAACGACCAGCGCCAAGGGCCAAATCACCGATTGACACCCCCACAGCCTGCGCCGGACCTGCGGCTCCTGGCTCATCCAGGGCGGCACCAACATCGCCCGGGTGGCCCGCATCCTGCGACACGCCGACATCCGCATGATGGCCAAGGTCTACGCCCACCTGCGAACCGAGGACCTGGAGGACGGCCTCGCGGCGCTCGCGGAACGACTCACGCCGGGGAACGCATCACACAAAAGAAAATAGACCACAAAGGACTGAGTCACAAAGATGCAATAACTTGATTTCCCTTACAAAGATGGCGCGCCTGGCTGGACTCGAACCAGCGACCCCTGCCTTCGGAGGGCAGTACTCTATCCACTGAGCTACAGGCGCTGTAAGGAGAACCTACTACATAAGAGGTCTTAATGAGTAGCTTTGTGAAGAATAGCCTTTTTGCGGCCCGACGTCCATCCGTGCTCATGCATCCACAGGGCAAATCTGTTCTCCCCCTTCAAGCGGCAGGCGCAACGGATCGTGGGAGCG
>ERZ1645187.1356-NODE-1356-length-22646-cov-10.379399_pt1 | contig 22646 bp, 28 predicted proteins | sample MGYA00575352_ERZ1645187 | MGnify/ENA primary metagenome ERZ1645187 (study PRJEB40837, sample SAMN11349314) | freshwater sediment metagenome | isolation source: river sediment | host: Sediment | place: India: Wazaribad , New Delhi | collected 2017-02-21 ... | reverse complement strand
TCGGCGACCGCACGGTGCGGATCGTCAACGGCGCCGAGTTCAACCTGAAGGAGCGCAGCTGGCGGCCTGTGCCCGTCGGCGCGAAGGATCGCGCGGCGATCGCCCGCGGTTCGATGCGCCCCGACACGTCCTGGATCCCCAACACGATCGAGGCGCGCGGCAAACCGGGAGAGAATTTCACCGGGCCGCCGAGCGACCGGCGGCTCGTCCACCCCTCGCTCGACGTCTGCAAGCCAGGCCAGAAGCCGGGCGCGAGCTGCACGAGCGAGATCCCTGAATGACGATATCGGCTGTCGCCGCGCCTGTAAGCGCGGCGACGCGTCGTCAGCAGGCGAGCCGGCAGAGCCGCTCGGTCGATTTTTTCACATCGAACTCTTTCGGACCGGGCGCGCGGCCTGCTAGAAAATCCGAATCTTCCATTTGCGAAAACCGCCCCTCACCAGAATGAGTCGCGCTCGATGGCCCTGCGTCTGTCCAGCTTCGTGACGCAAAACCGCGCTCCGACCCTGCCGCATCTGTTGGTCGTTTTCGGGCCCGCAGGCGTGGGCAAGACCACGGCGTTGTGCCGGATCTACGCCCAATTCGGCGATCGAATGAAAATTTTCGCCCCCGACCCGCCGGCGCCCGGGAGATCGCACGCGGCCACGCGGTTCCCGGCCTCGTCCGAAATCGACTTCCGGAAGATCTGGCTCGATCACGATTGCATCGCGATAGACGAAGCTCTCGCATGGGAGCGCGAAAGCCTGGCGGCGTTCGTTCAACGCACGCAACGCCGGGAACAGGGGCCTGAAAAGACGCTCATCCTCGTTCTTCGAAGTCTGGGCGATCTTGTCGATCTGGGACTGAGCGCCGGATCGGACGGGGTCGCGGCGATGATGATGTCGACCCGCAGCGACGGACCCTACACCTTCGTGGGCAAGGGGTGGACCTTCCCGTTTCCGAGAGAATATACAGCGATTTCAATTCATTGAATGACTCTTCCAGCGCTTTTCGGAGCGCCGGAAACTGCATTTACCCTGCGAACCTGCACATCTTGCGAAAATGGCGGACCTCCGATAGCGTCGGCGGGCCGTCCGACTTTGGAATGGTTAAGATTTTTTTGTCAATCTCTTTGTCGCGACGCAACCCCGAGTCGCACCAGAATGCGGAGATCCAGATGCCCGCGATAGCGTTCGCCAAATCGATCCGTCGTCGTTTGATGGCCGCGATGCGAAAGGCGCACCGCGTTCTCGGTTTCAATCGGCGCAACCTCGCCCTTGGATTGCCGTCATTGGGCGGACGCTTGCGGCTTTCCGCAGCTGTGGTCGCCATGGCGGCCCCCATTTCCGGATACATGGCGCTGTCATCGGGCCAAGCCCTTGCGGGCTATGCGGAAGCCGGAGCCAGCTATAACGACAGCTCGAACGAAACGGCGACATCCGGCAGCGGCAATTACGGGGGAACCTTCGGATCGGGCGCGTATGGCGTGACTCTCGCAGGCGACAACGACATCGTCGCCTATGCTCTTCCTCGCCTGACCTTGTCGGCGGCGAACGTCACCTGGCTTCTTGGCCAGACCACGCAGACCACGGGCGTCGCCAACACGGCGACGATGAACGGCACGGTCGGCTACGCCTGGGTCGGGAACACGCCCGGCGCCGACACGATCTTCTCGACGACGTCAGCTTATGGGTTCAACGCCTTCGCCGCCGGCGGCGGCGCCGTGGCGGGCGGCGCAGGTTCAACGGCGATCGGCATCTCCAACGCCGCGAAATTGACGGGTTCGACGGCGATCGGCGTGGTGAACACCGCATCGGGCGCGGCGGCCAGCGCGCTGGGCGCCTATAACACCGCCAGCGGCGCCGGTTCGATCGCCATGGGCATCGGTTCTCAGGCGACCGACACAGGCGCGATCGCGCTCGGCAATGGCGGCGGGGGCGTCAGCGGATCGACCGTGCAGGCGTCCGCCGCCGGCGCTGTGGCCATCGGCGGCGACGCGACGGCGGGAGCCAAGGCCGCGGGCGCGAATTCGCTCGCCATGATGGGCCAGGCGGTCGCCTCGAACGCCAACGACATCGCCATCGGAACCGGCGCGAAGGCCACCGGCGCGACGTCGGGGACGACAGGCTCGGCGCTCGCGATCGGCGCGGGAGTGAAGGCGACCGGCGCGGGCGCGGTGGCGCTGGGCGACCCCACGACGGCGAACGGGCAGGGCGCGTTCGCGGCCGGCTACAACGCCTATGCGACGTCGGACGGAACGCAGACCGGCGGCGCGGCCAACGGCGCCGTTTCGATCGGCAACCAGACGGTCGCGACAGGCCAGGGGTCCATCGCGCTCGGCAACAATTCCACGACAGGCGGCGCGGGCCAGATTGCGCAGGGCGATGCCGCCACGGTCGCGGCGGCCGCGACAAAAGGCGTCGCGCTCGGCTCCGGCGCCGGCGTGACGGCCGCCAACGGCGTCGCGCTCGGCGCGGGTTCCGTCGCATCGGTCGCCGCCGGCGTCGTCGGCGTCAATCCCCTCACCAACGCGGCGAGCGCGCAGACGGGTCCGGCATGGGTCTCCACGCTCGGCGCGGTTTCGGTCGGCGCCGGAACGACGGCGACCCGCCAGATCGGCGGCGTCGCCGCCGGCACGCTCGCCACCGACGCGGTCAACGTCGCGCAGTTGCAGGTCGTCGCCGCGGCGACGGCGCATGACGTCAGCGTCAATTCGACGACGCCGGCCGCCGACGCCAATTACAACAACGCCGGCGCGACGGGATCGAATGCGATCGCCATTGGTCCGAACGCCGCTGCGACAGGCTCGAATGACACCTTCCTCGGCGCGGGGGCCGGCGTTGGATCGGCGTCCTATACCGGCAATTACGTCCTGCCGGGCGCGACAGGCGCTTCAACCGCTGCGACGACCGCCGCCGCGCAGGGTGCGAATGCCGCGTTCGGCTACAAGGCCGGGTCCAACATGTATGGGACCGAGACCCTCGCCTTCGGCCTTTCGGCCGGTTCCAATTCGTTGAGCATGGACGGCGTGTTCGTCGGCGCGCATGCGCAGGATTTCTCCACCAACCCGAACGCCGGCTCCAACAGCGCGTCGCCGGTCAAGACGACCGGCGCCGTGGTGATCGGTCAGAACGCGACGAGCTGGGGTTCGAATTCGCTGGTGATGGGGACGAACGCGAAGACCAGCCAGTATGGCGGCGACAACGCCGTCGTTCTTGGCTCCGGAGCGTCGTTCGCCACGGTCGCGCCGTTGACCGGATCCAGCGCGCTGTCGGGCGGCGTGGTCATCGGTCCCGGCGCGATCAGCAACTCGACCGGCGACGTCGCGATCGGCTCGAACGCCGGTTCCGCCCTCGCCATGTTGGGTTCCGGCGCCAACACCGCCATCGGATCGTCCGCCGGCAATAATTCGCAGGGTCAATACAATACGGCGATCGGCGCCTCGACCGGCGGCGGCGTCTACAGCACGACGGCTGCAATCAGTTACGCCAACACGGCGATCGGCTGGCGTTCGGGCAATTCCGTGTGGGGCGCCACCAATATCGCGATCGGCGAGTCGACCGGCAACAATGTCGGCGTCGGCGCCAAGGCGGCCGACGGCGTGACGGCCCTCGCCAATGTCTGGTCGTCCTACAACACCGCCATCGGCTCCAATTCGGGCGGCAACGTCACCGGAAGCGTCAACGCGGTGCTGGGTCAGAACTCCGGAAACTTCGTGTCCGGCGGCAACAACGTGGTCGTCGGCGGCAATTCCGGCAACTATCGCAGCGGCACGGCCAACGTCTCGATCGGCTATCAGGCCGGCGTCGGCGCGTCCGGCGCGCCTTTGACCAACAGCAATTCTTCGTCGATCGGCTATCGGTCGCTGGCCAGCGGTCAGAATGGCATCGCCATCGGCAGCGCGATGGCGTGGAACAGCGGCGTCACGCAAGCGACCGGCGGCCAGTCGATGGCGCTCGGCATGCAGGCCGAGGCCACCAACGCCTTCTCGCTGGCGATCGGCGTGCGCAGCAAGGCGACGGGCGCCAATGCGATCGCCATCGGCACAACCAGCCAGAATCTCTACGCGGCCAATGGCGATCTGACGCAGACGACGGTCGCCTCCGGCGCCAATTCGCTCGCGCTCGGCTATCAAGCGCAGGCGACCGGATCGAAGTCGATTTCGGTCGGCTACGGCAACATCGTGAGCGGCGCGTCGTCGGGCGCGTTCGGCGACCCCTCGATCATCAGCGGCGCCAACTCCTATTCCGTCGGCAACGGCAATACGATCGGTTCGACGACGTCCGACGCTTTCGCGCTCGGCAACAGCATCTATCTCGGAGCGACGTCAGCCGGCGTCGATACGACTTCCGTTTCCGGCGCGGTCGCGCTGGGCTCCAGCTCCAGCGTCACGGTTCCCGGCGGCGTGGCTCTGGGCCAGACTTCGATTGCTTCGGTGAACTCCGGCGTGACGGGCGTCAATCCGTTGACGGGCGTCGCATCCGCCCTGTCGACGCCGACCTGGAAATCGACCTTGGCCGCCGTGTCCGTCGGCAATGGAACAACGGCGACCCGGCAGATCGGCGGCGTCGCCGCAGGCGCCCTCGCCACCGACGCCGTGAACGTCGCGCAATTGCAGGCGGCGACGACACACTATGTCAGCGTCAAGGATGCTGGCGCGTCCGTCGCCAATTTCGGCAATGACGGCGCGACGGGATTGAACGCCATCGCCATCGGCGCGGCGGCGAAGGCGTCCGGAAACCAGGGCGTTTCGGTCGGCTATGGCGCGCAGGCCTCGGACTTCAGCCTGTCGATGGGCACGAATTCCGGCGCGGGATCTTCGGCCGCGGCGCAATATAACGTCGCCGTCGGCATTTACGCCGGCCAGAACGTCAGCGGCAGTTCGAACACGGCGATCGGATGGAATGCCGGCGCCGGAGCTTCGGGATCCAACAATATCGCTGTCGGAACGCCGGCGGTCCGTCGATGACGGCGGCCGGGATCGACGCCGGCGGCAAGACGCTGACCAATGTCGCGCCGGGCGCGGTCAGCGCGACCTCGACCGACGCGATCAACGGCGGCCAGCTCTACGCCGTGCAGCAGACCGCCAGCGCGGGCTGGGGGCTGTCGGTGAACGGCGCCGCCCCGATCAAAGTCGCGCCGGGCGCGACGGTCGGCCTGTCCAACACGGACGGCAACATCGCGTTGACGCAGACCGGAACCAGCGTCGTCGCCAACCTCAACCCCGATCTGAAGGCGTCCAGTCTGACGACCGGCGGAACGGTGATGAACGGCTCTGGCGTGACGATCGCCGGCGGCCCGTCGATGACGACGGCCGGGATCGATGCGGGATCGAAGACGATCTCCAACGTCGCGGCGGGCGTCGCGGCCATGGACGCCGTCAACAAGTCCCAGCTCGACGCCGTGGCGAGCGTGGCGGGCGCGGGCTGGACCGCGGCGGGCAACGAAGGCGCCGCGGTGGCCGTAAAGCCCGCCGCGACGCTGGAGATCGTCTTCGATCCCGCGACGAACACGGTGGCGATCCAGATGTCCGACGCGCCGAATTTCGGCGGTCCCGTCACCGCGGGCGGTCTGTCGATCCGGTCGAACAGCGTGATCGACATGGGCGGCAACCGCGTCACCAACGCGGCCGCCGGCGTCGCCGACGGCGACCTCGCGACGGTCGGCCAAATGCCGGTGCGCTATGTGCTGCCGGACGGCGCCACGCGCAGCCCGACGCCGACCAACGACGTCGCCTTCTCCGGCGTCGGCGGAGGCCCGGTCGTCCTGCACAATGTCGCGGCGGGCGTCGCGCCGTTGGATGCGGCCAACATCGCGCAATTGACGGCTGTGAAGCTGCAATTGCCAGGTCAATGGTCGGCGCCGACGTCGAACACCTATGTGTTCGGCAACGCGGCCGCCGGCGGCGGTCCGGCGACCCTGACCAACGTCGCGCCCGGCCGCATCGAGCAAGGTTCGACGGACGCGGTGAATGGCGGCCAGATCTACGGTCTGGCGCAAGGCGTGAACAATCTCGCCGCCTATACGCAGCAGGGTTTCGCCAAGCTGCAGGGCCAGATCGACCGCAACGACAAGCTGTCGCGCGCCGGCGTCGCGCACGCCGCCGCGCTGGCGGCGATGCGTTACGACGATCGGCCAGGCAAGTTCTCGACCGGCGCCGGCGTGGGCTACCACCGCGGCCAGATGGGCGTCGCGCTCGGTGCGGGCTACACCACGGAAGATCGCAAATGGCGCTTCAACGCCGGCGCGGCCTTCTCCCCGACCAACCGCAAGGCCGACGTGACTATCAACGCCGGCGCCACCTACACCTGGAACTGAGGGCGGTCATGAAGAAGCTGTCGTCGTCGACCGTCCTCCCCGGCCTCGCCCTCGTTCTGGCGGCGCTTCTGGCGCCGCCAGGAGCCGCGCTGGCGGCCGATACGAGGATGGCGGCCCCCAGAGCCCCGGCGAACTGCGTGGCGGCTACCGGCGCGTCTGACGCGACGGGAGGGGCGGAGCCCGCCTATCTCCTCGTGCCGATGCGGCGCGTCGCCGAGCGCGTGTCCAGCGATCCGCTCGGTTTGTGGACGGACTGGGAGATGTGGAACCCCTACCAGCCCCGCGGCACTGACATCTGGACGGGCGTCGTCCCGGCCTGCGAGGGCGGGCGTTACCTGGTGACGCAGTTCGTCAACCGCCAATGCAGCTCCGAGGCGGTCTGTCCGGGCCGCGTGATCCACGAGAACGCCCGCGGCGAACGGCGCACGCTGATCGGCTTCAAGCAGATCTGCATGACGCATGCGACCTTCCGGTTGCGTCGCGACGGCGGCCAGTTGATGGCCTGCGATCACCCGTTCGAGTGGAACTGAGCCATGCCGCCCCTTTCAACGAGCCTGCGTCTCGCCGCCATCCTGATCGCGTCGGCCGCCTCCGGGGCGCAGGCGCAACCGACGGCGATGTTCGCCTCGCCCGGCGTGCAGCGCGACATGTTTCGCGACGGCGAGGTCAGACGGATCGACGAGACGGTCGAGGGATGGCGCGTGGTCTGCGACGAGGTGGCGCGCGTCAAGAGTCGGGTGTGCAACATCGTCGCGGTCGGGCAGGACACGCAAGGCGTGGGTTGGGCGGCTCTGACCATGACCACCGGCGACAACGGGCTGCCGGCGGCGATGCTGAAGCTGCCCTTCGGCGTCGACATGAAGGCCGGCGTCAGGGTGTCGGTGAAGGACGCCAAAGGCGTTGAGCGCGTGACGCGGCTGCGTCTGGTGTCCTGCGCCGCCGACGGCTGCATGACGCTGTGGCCGTTGTCCTCCGCGCAGATCAAGGCGCTGCATGCGGGCCGCTCCATGACGGTGTCGTTCAACGTCGTGCGCGAGCGCGCCGCGAGCCTGGCGATGACCGTCGCGCCGCAGTCTCGCCCGATCGAGGCCAGGATCCGCGGCGAAGGCTTTCTGCAGGCCGCGAACATCTCCGCCGGCCAGCCGGCGGCGGCGAAGTGAGGCTCGACGCCGAAGGCGCGGCGACGCTGGGCGAAGCGGGTGGTGCGCCTGTCGATCTTCTCGCCTGTCTCGCGCGCCCCGTCCGCATCGCGCCGGGCGCGACGCTGCGCGTCATTCTCAGCGATCTTGCGCCGCATCGCGACCTGCTCGTGCGGCTCGACGCCGGCATAGCCATTCTGCTCGATGGGCGCGGCGATCCTGCGACCACGGCCGCCGAAGGCGTCGTGCTGGGGCAGGTCGTCGTCGTTCAGTCGATCCGGTTGGATGGCCAACCGGCTTTCGAGGACGAGGCGGAAGAGCTGGAGAAGCCTGAGCGCTGGCTGGATTACAGCTTCACGCCGAAGATCTCCGACCGATTGCTGGTGAGCCAGTCCTGGAGCGTCTACGGTCGCGCGCGGCCCGGCGTCGGAACGTTCTATTCGCTGGTGATGACGCCGTTGGGCGAGCTGCTCGATCTGCCGTTCGAGATCGTGAAAGAGGCGGGGATCGTCGATCTGACGCGCTGGTCGCCCTTTCTGAGCGACAAGGCGGGCGTGATGCGCGAAGGCGCGCTCAAGCGCGTCGCCGCGCCGGCGCCGACATTGTTTGACCTCTTGCGCGCCCTGGTCGAGAATCTCGCGATGTTCGACGGCGACGAAGAGAAGGCGCGCGCGCAGGAACAGGTGAAGCGCGCCCTCGATCGATGGGACGAAGAGATGGGGTCTGCATGAAGGATTCATCCCGCACGGCGCTCGACGGCGCTTCTGTGGCTTCGGACGTCGTTTTCGCGCATCGCCGCTATCTCTCCTACGCAGAGATCGGGGAGACGGCGAAGGCGCTCTGCGCGGTCGAGAAGGAGCCGAAGGCGACCCTCGGCCTACGCCTTCTCATTGCGCTGGGCGAACAGGCGCCGGCGGCCGCCATCGGGCGCGTTCTCTCACAGTTTCGCAAGATGGACGAGGAGCGGGCGGAGGCGTTGCGCTACGCGGTGTTCGGTTTCAGGGCGGGCCGATTCCTGGAGGCGGCGCGGGTGTCGTTGCCGCTCGCCGAAGCCGCCGAAGCCGAGCGTGTCGAAGCGCAGGCCAGGCAAAAGGCGAAGAAGAAGGCCAAGGCGGATGGGCGAGCCGCGACGCAGCACGCCGCGGAGTGAGGCCGTCGCGGCTTTCGCTATTTCGTGATAGACTGTCCGCATGAGTGGCGTTCAGACGATCGTAAACGCGCATCCTTAGCGGGCCTTTCGCCCGTTGAGGAATGGACATGCGTTTTATCTTCTGTTCCAGGGTCGCCGTTTTCGTCGACCCAGATGGCGTTCGACGCTGTCGCCGCATCCTGCCGCCCGGCGTCGAATTCCGGTCGTCTCCCGTTCCCGGGTCCGGCAAACGCTCGCCTTATCGCTGGTTCCGCGCGCCGCGCACGCGCCAGGAGCTGGCCGCCCACGCCGCCTTCGCCGACGATCTGCGCGACGAGGAGTTGCGGCTGGCGGGCCTGGCGGCGCGGGCCGGCCGGCGCCGGCGGCCGCCGACGGCCTGGGACGACCAGGTCAGGCATGTGGATCGGTGCTGGAAGCGCCATCGCCGGCGTCAGGCGAAGGCTGACGCCGGCCGGCTATCTCAGATCGAGGCCACCGCCGGCGTCGCCTCGTCGGCAGGGGAGCGGCTGGTGAAGACGTAGATCTTGCCGTCGTCCCCGCGATAGAGGTCCGACGTGCCCGCGGCCGTCGCATAGTCCGAAAGTTCGTCGCCCAACGCTCCGAGGGCGCGGTCCCAGAACCCGACGCCGTGGCCGTTGCGGGTGTACCAGAAGTCGCGGCCGGCGCGCATTTCGTCATATTGGTCCGGATCGAGATCGATCGCTTTGTCGAGCGGCGTGCGGCCGTCCGCGTCCTTCGGCAGGGAGGCGAGAAACGTGTCGCAATCGGCCTGGATCGTTTCGAGCGCTTCGGCGGCAAGGTCGTCATAACTCGACTCGGGACCGAGATTTTCGTCGACATTGTCGGGGCCGGAGCCGGTGAAATAGGCGGCCTCAATATAGCCGCGCACGAAGGCCGGCAGGGAGTTGAAGGCGACCGGACCGCCGCTGACGTCGAGAACGAATTGGGGCATGGCGTGCTCGCTGGATTGGGCCTGACGCGCTTGGCGTTGGGCCATCCTATCACGCGCATGCGAAAACGCGGATTGTCGTCTTTCTCGCACCCAGATCGTGGCTGCGGCGTCATCCGCCGGGGACGAGAACCGTGCGTCCCTCGACCTTGCGCCTCTCGAACACGGCGGCGTCGACCTTGATCTCCTCGGCGCAGGCCGGCGTCAGGGTGAAGCCGCTGTCGTAGCCATCGCGTCCGAACGGGACCGTCGTGAAGAAGAAGCAGTCGGCCGCGACGCGCCCGCCCTTGCGGCGTCCGACATCGAGGAAGATCTCCTCAAGCTCGCGTCCGATGGCCTCTTCCGCGGCGGCGCGGCCGCCATAGATTTCAGGTTCGGCGTCGGCGCGCGCCAACGCCGCGCCGGTCCAGACGAGCTTGTAGACGGGAGGCGTCCAGCCGTCCGGGATCGGCGGCTTCGGCGGCGCATGCGCGATGCGGCCGAGCGCGGCGAAATGGTCGTAGGCGGCCTTGAAGGAAAGGCCGTGCGCGCGGGCGTAGACGTCGATCTCGAAGAAGCGGGCGGGGCGGCCTTTAGGTTTGGACATCGCCGCTCGCTTGTTGGGCGCTCTTGCCGCGAGCGAATGCGCCGAGCCGCCATTGCGTGAGCCAGCGGCGATCTTCGGCCTCGGCGGCGAGCGCTGGCCCAACATAGTCGCGGTACATCTCGAAAGTCCATTGCGCATCGTACAGCGCATGATGTTCGAACGCCGGGTCGGGCTGCGGCAAAGCGAGTCCGAACCGCAAGGCTTCTTGTTTGAGGTCGCGGCAAAGCTTGGGCCAGCCTTTCGGCACGTCGAGCAGGCGACCATAGAGCTGGTTCAAGGCGACCCAGTCATAGGCCCCGTAATAAGCCCAGAATTCGGGCGCGTCGCCGGCGAAGGCGCGGATTTCCTTCGCCATGTCGACGCGCGACCGTTTCGGGCCATCCAGCCTGGCGATCACGTTGCGCTGCAGCCAGTCGTCGCAGCGCGTCAGATCGCATTCGGCGTTTTCGAGATAGAGCGCAGCGCCGTCTTCGCGAACAAGGCCGATCGAGATCAGGTCGATGGTCGCGCCATCCTCGTTAAACTCGGCGTCGAAGAAGATTTTCATTACGGTGATCCCTTACCCGATTTTGCCTTGAACCTCGTGATAGCCTCCCGCGCCAGCGCGTCGGCGCGTTCGTTCAACGCGACGCCGACATGGCCGCGCACCCATTTCCAGGTAACCTGATGGCGCGCGGCCGCCTCGTCGAGACGGCGCCAGAGATCGTCGTTGGCGATCGGCGTGGCGTCATGCTTGCCGCGACGCCACCCGTTTTTCTTCCATTTCGGCGACCATTCAGTCGCGCCTTTCTGCACATATTGACTGTCGGTGTGCAGCAGCACCGGGCAGGGCCGTTTCAGCGCTTCCAGCGCGCTGATGGCCGCCATCATCTCCATGCGGTTGTTGGTGGTGTGGGCCTCGCCGCCGCACAACTCCTTGCGCACGCCTTCCCAGATCAGGATAGCGGCCCAGCCGCCGGGACCGGGATTGCCCGAGCAGGCGCCGTCGGTCCAGACTTCCACGCGACGAGGGTCGATCAGTTCGTCCCGGCGCCGTCGCGCCTGGTGCTGTTCGGCGGCCTCTGCGTGGGAGAAGAGGTTCATCGAGAGAAATCCTTGATCGCCGAGTAGATCAGCGTCGTGGCGAACGCCGAGCCGACGCAGAGGAGAAGAACGATGATGGCGAACCAGACGTTCTGACTGAAGAACAGGCCGGCGCGCATGCCGGCGACCGCTCCGCGGCAGGCGATGACAAGCGCAAGCGTCGCGACGGTGGAGCCGGCGAGGTGATTGTCGAACAGCCAGTCGCGCGCCGCGCGCCAGGTCGAAAGGACGCCGAAAAGCGGGCGGCTCATGCTTTCTTATCCTTCAACCTGTTCAGCCGAGCGATCTCGGCGCCCACGGTGGCCTTGAACGCCTGCAACCTCGGATCGCCTTTCGGCTCTTCGCGCCGCCGCCGCGCGATCTCGCGCCCGATCGCCTCGCGGATCGCCTCGACGCGCCCCTCGCCGTCGCGCAGGACGGCGTCGAGCGCCTCGGCCATCGAGACCTCCAGCGGCAGGACGATCCGCTTGTCGTAGAGCTTGGGGCGGCCAGGCAGCGGCGGGGCGTCATCGTTCATGGCCAAAGAATATCGTATATACGAAATTCAGGCAAGCGAAAATGCGCGTCGTCGCGCTATGGTGACGGGTCGTTCGACGGCGCGTCGTCGTCCCATGGCCGCAGCGACGCGTCGATCGTCGCGATCTCGGCGGATCGACTGACAGCGGTCTCATGTCGCCGCGCGTTCCTTCGGGCGCGCAGGCTGTCCGGATGCCAATCCTGCGCAGCCAAGCGTCTTGCCAAAAGTCTTGCCAGTTTCGCATTCTCAAGCGAAAATGGCGAATGGATTTCGCTCTCTCCTCCGTCGATCCCGCGTCCGCGCTGCGCGACGATCCCCATGTCGCAATTTCCGGCGATGCGAAATCGTCGGTTCGACGACCTCGCACGGACAAACCGTCGCCCATCCTCCAGCGCCGCGTCATGCCGACCGACGGGCTCGACTTCTTCCCGACCCCGCCCTGGGCGACGCGCGCCTTCGTGGAGGTGTTGGCCGACCGCGGCTGGACCGACGACGGCCAGACCGCCTGGGAGCCGGCCTGCGGCGAGGGGCACATGGCCGAACCGCTGCGCGAGGCCTTCGCCCGCGTCCACGCGTCCGACGTGCATGACTATGGGTGCGGCTATGCGGTCGGCTCGTTCCTGGGCGGCGACGGGCTCGATCTCGATGTCGCGCGGGCGCCCTTCGCTCCGGATTGGATCGTCACCAATCCGCCCTTCAACCTCGCTTTGCCGTTCCTGCGTCGCGCTCTCGGCGAGGCGCGGGTCGGCGTCGCTTTCCTGCTGCGGCTGGCCTGGGTCGAGAGCGCCGAGCGCCACCGCGAGATCTTCTCGGTTCGGCCGCCGACCCTGATCGCCCAGTCTGTCGACCGCATCCCGATGCTCGACGGCCGCTACGATCCGAATGGCACGACGACCATGGCCTATGCCTGGTTCGTCTGGTTGAAGGATGCGAAAACCAGAAAGACCGAGTTCGACTGGATCGCGCCGGGCGCGCCGGCGCGGTTCGTGCGCGCGATCGATCTTGAGCCGCGCTTCGTTCGCTCGGCGGCGACCCATCCCGACCTGTTCGAGGCGATCGCCGCGGAGTGAGGGCGGTTCAAAGCGCCTTGGCGGTCGCCGCGCACCAGCGATAGCTGGCGCTCTGGCCGTCGACCGTGCGGGCGAACGCCGCCGCGCCCTGCGGCCGGACCATCCAGGTCACCGCGGCGCCGGAGCTGCATTTCAGGCGGGCCTGCGTCGCGCCGCCCGCCTTGCGCGTCGAGACGATCCTGCAGGAGTCGTGGCCGGGCGCCAGGCGATCGCCGTAATAGCCGACCAGCCCGACCGCCGGCGCGCCCTTGCAGGCGTAGCCCGTCTCGACATAGACGCCGCGCTTCAGGGGCAAGGCGTCGGCCTGCGCCGCGGCTGTCGAGGCGAAGAGGGCGAGAGAGGCGAGGACGAAAATCGGGCGCATGGCAGGGCCTTGGGAAGGTTGTCCTGTCCTTCTATCACAAAGTCCTCGCGCCGTCCTCAGCCGGGCGTCGACATGGTTTCTTCCGCCCGCAGCTCGGCGTCGATCTCGTCGAGGACGTCGTCAGGGAACCGCAGCCCCTCGGCGCGCAGGTCGAGCATCTTCGCTTTGAAGTCCTCCAGATCGGCGCAATGGAAGGTCTGGCCGGCGCTGGGCGCCGTCAGGTCGACGAAGGGAAACGCCACCATCGCGGCGTTGAGGTCGTTGTAACGCGCGATCGCCGTGGCCGGATCGGCGTCGACCATCTCCACCATCGTCGCGAGCGGATCCGGAAAGTCGTCCGGCACGAGCCGTTTGCGCGCCGCGACATGGATGGTGTAGCCGCCCGAGACGTCGCCATAGGCGTAGACGTCGCAGCGGAAGGCGTCGGACGAGAAGCGGCAATAGGACATGTTCAGAGCCCGGGCGAGGGGCGGTCGCTATCGCCTTCGATCGAGATCATCCCCTTCGCCCAATGATCGCCGGGCAAGTCGAAAATGTCGGCGATCGTGACGTCGTCATGATCCCCGCCAAGATGGAAGTCGATCTGATCCTGGTCGAGATTGACCTGCGCCTGGCGCCCGTCGTCGGTCACGAAAAAATAGTCGACGCCGACGCCGGTCTCGGGGCCGATGGCGTCATGCCATTGGTCGGCGGGAACGCCGGTGAGATGTTCGAGCATCGCGGTGAAGTCGAAATTCGCGGTCTTCATGATGTCCTCATTCACGGCGAGGGCGCGTCGTACGTCGGCGTCGGATGCAGCATGACGCCCGGCGCCGGCAGCCAGTCTCGATTGATGTCGCGGGCGGCGAGCGTGGAGACGTCGCGCACGATCAGATTCGGGTCGACATCGATGCGCTGGTAGAAGGGCGCCTCCATCGCGTCGCGCAGCGTCAGGCGATCGTCGAGCACGGCGTCAAGGGACTGCGCGTCGATCTCGGTTGCGATCCACATAGACGCGCCGTCGTCAGCCTCGTCGATCTTGAAGGCCAGCAAGGTCACGTCGGCCTTGAGCGTGCAGATGCAGGGGCCGTCGAAACTGTAGAGTTCAGCGTCGATCGGCAGGCGCGCTGCGGGTGGGATCGAATAGCCTGTACGCCGCGCGCGAGCCTCTTCATAGAAGGCGCGCGCGGCGTCGGCGGCGCGGGCGTGCTGTTGTTGGCCTGGAACGCCTTGCATCGTCTGATCGGAACGCTTCGTGGCGGCTTCGGCGGCGTCGCGTCCGAACTCGGCCTCGATCCTGTCGAGCCAAACACTCCGGCGTTGAAGATGCGCTACGGCGGCGGCGCGTGCTTCGCGCTCGCTCGCGGCGGCGAGCGCTCGCCCTGCGGGCGTATCAGCGTATCCATGAGGCATGGCGCGACCTTTCAGGGCGAGGGGCCGTTATAGACGGGGCCGTCCCGCTCCAGCCGGTAATCGACGATCTCAAGGCCCGAGCGTTGCGACAGGATGAGGCCGACGGCGTCGGCTTCGTCGAGCGTCGCGCAATTGGTGATCGCGTCGGCGTCGCCATCCGCCATTCGGCCATAGATCGTGAAAAATTCGGCGTTCGCGACGGTGTGTCCGCCGATGAAGAAAGTGTCGTCTTCCGGGTCGCGGATGACGCCGCCGATCTCCAGATGCGTGAAGCGCGTCCAATCGGGCTCGGCGTCGTCGGCCTGGCAGTTGAACAAGCGGCGACGATCGAGCGCCTCGCGATCTACCGTCACGTTGGGCGTCACCTCGAAGAACTCGTTGTTCCCCGTCCGCTCGGCCATGCGGTCGAAATAGCGCTCCGCGCATTCGGCTGGGCTGACGGGCCGCGGCGTGTCGATCTCCTGCTCCCAGTTCTCGACGGCGATCTGCTGGCGCCATTCCTCGGCCTTCGCGGGCGAGGAAAAGACGGCGGCATCCTGGCCCTGGGCGTGCGACCAGACGGCGACGGCGACCGGCGACGGTGCGACGCCTGCCGTTTCGACCGCCTTCAGCACGCCGTCGATCCTGTCGACGTCATTGAAAAGAGTCGGCCATTGCTCGCGAGCCTTCGAGAGCGAACCCCAGCGTTGGATGGGATCGGCGGTCATAGCATCGAGATATTCCGCGGCGACACGCAGCGCATCGATCAGGTCGCCGACGGCGACAGGTTTCAGGGCGGCCGGCTCGGGCATCGTTCGTCTCCGCTTGCTCGATGCAGGATAGCTGGTCCAATGCGAAAAGGCCCACACATCTCTCGTTTTCGCATCGCGTCGTTATCATCTCCGATATCGCGGGTGGAAGGCGTCTTGATCGATGGAGGACGCCAAAAAGGATCGGATCGATGGCCAGGCAAGAAGTCAGGCGGATCGCCTTCAAGACCGCCGGGGGCGGCGCCGATGTCGAGGTGACGTGGACCGTCAGCGTCGATGGAGATTGGAGCAACGGAATCGCCTGGGGCGCGGCCGTCGTCGTCTCCAAAGGTCAGACGATCGAAAAACGGTTCAAGGGCGTCCACAAGGTCACCGACGCGCCGTTCCACGCCAAGGCGCGCGCCGCGGGCGTCGTCTGGCTGGCCTATCTCGACTATTCCGGCGATAAGGATCAGATCCTGCTGGCGCTCGACGCGGCGACCGGCGAACGCCTGAAGGCCGCCGAGATCGCGGCGCAAAACGCAGCCAAACAGGTGAAGACCGATCTGGACGCTGAGCGTCGCGAACACTTGCGCGCGACGCAGACCGTCCATCGCGTGTTGCGCCACAGCCCGAACTGGGGCGGTTATGCGCTCGACGAGGGCTTCGACGCGCCCGAGGGAGAGTTCAAGGGGCGTGTCTTCTTGGCCCTGCCGGGCGCCGACGAACGCCTTCATCAAAAATGTCCGTCGATCCGGACGATCGTCATGGGGCGGCCGAACGACGCGGTGTTCTATGGCCATGACAACGCGCTCTGGATCGTGACCGACGACGAGGTCGACACGCTGCGTCGCGAGACCGCCGAACGCGACGCGCAGGACGATCTGGCGCGCGGCGCCGCCGCGGAGGCGGAAGCGGCGCGTCTCGCCCGCCTGAAAGAGGTGCGCGTTCCCGACGACGCCGTCGCCGCCTTCCAGCGGTATAAAGGGAACGCCGATCGCGCCTGGGAGCAGGCCGACGAACGCGGCTGCATGCTGATCCGCCATTATGGCGAAGCAATCGAACTGCAAGGCATCGCCTTCGCCGAAATCGGACAGGAGATGGCGGAGATTCATCCGCCGGGGGCGTGATCACAGCGCCTGACGCACGACCGCCACGTCGCGCGCATTAATCGCCCGCGCGAGGCCCTTCACTTCGCGCTCGATGTCTGGTCCCGCGCGGTGCGGTTTTTTCGTGCGCTCCAGCCAGCGCGCGCGGCGTTCGATCGCGAAATTGTCGAGGCCGCCGAGCAGATCGTCGATGTCGCCGATCGCCCATGTCTGTTCGACGCCCGCCGCGGCATAGAGCCTGCGCGTCCACCGCGCCTCCAACGCCGGCGCGTCGGAATAAGCGACTCTGTCGATCATCATCTCGTTGAGTCGTCGCGCAACGCTCTCGACAGTCCGCCCCGTCGCCAGCTCGGCGCGCGGGATGTCATGGATCTTCGCGGACGCTTCGCTCCAGTCCGTCCAATCCGGCGCGGGTTGGATCAGCGTCGACCATGTGATGATCGGATGGCCGGAGCCGCGCCAGAACCCAAGACCTGCCTCGATCGGATAGCTCTGCGGGCCGACGCTGGACGCTTCGAAATCGAGGAAGAAGATCGGAAAAGGAAGTTGGTTCACCGAAACGCCCTGGGTTGAATCGGTCTTTTGGCTCGGGCTGACGATGCTGCATTCCTGGCGCATCGAATGGATGTCGATCGGTTTGAACATCCGGTCGCTCAGCTTCTTCGAGGATCGACAAATCTATGCGCCGCTCCAAGCGCATAGTCGAGGTGCAACTCCGATCCGACCCAGCGCCGCCCCAGACGTTCGGCGACCGCGCCGGTCGTCATCGAACCGCCGAAAGGATCGAACACCAGATCGCCGGCACGCGTCAGCATTGTGATGAAAAACTGGGGCAACGCATCAGGAAATCGCGCCGGATGGACGGGCAGACCCTCGGCGCGGCAACCGCGCGCATAAGCGCCGTTCGAAGCGGTGTTGGCCGCGACGATCAAGTTGCCGGGAATGGCGCCGCCATGGTCGACGGCGAAAGCGCCGTCCTTCATCTCGAAGCCGGCGGGACGCCGCGCCGCGGCCATGCCGCCCCGCGCCAGCATGGATCGCATCGACGCGGAATAGGGCTCCAGCACCGCGCGGTTGTCGGAGTAGGCCCGATCGTGCGGCGACAACCAGAACAGATTTTCGAGCGACGGCTTGACGCGCACGCGGCGCACCGTCACCCATTCCGCCGGCGCCGGCATCTTCGAGGGATTCTGCCAGGCGAAGCGTTGGCACAGCTTCAGCGACAATTCGTCTTCGAGCCGCAGCAGCAATCGCTCCTGGTAGAGGGAGAGATGCGGCTTGCCCGGCTCCCAGGCGTCGCCGAGATTGAGCACGATCGAGCCGTCGCCGGTGAGCTTGCGCGGCCAGCTCGCGACGATGGCGGTCAGCCAGTCGAGATAGGCGCGCTCGGGCAGATTGCCGTAAGCCTTCTGCCGCAGCAGCGGATAGGGCGGCGAGGTGAAGATAAGCTGCACCGAGCCGTCGTCGAGATGGGCGGCGGCGTCCTCGCAGGAGGCCCAGAGCGCCACGCCAGACGCCGTGGTGAAGATCGTCACGACGAGACCCGGTCGCGCCTTGCGCAGGGCCGTGCGGCCCTTGTCGGTGATCTCCCAATCGCCCGGACCAACGCGGCGCATCAATCCGTCAAGGCGGGCGCGTTGCTGCGCCCAGCGCACGTCTTGTTCGAAGGCGTTGACGATCCTGGGGCCGCGCGCGACGCGGTGGTTGCGCGTCGTGTCGTCGATGCCGATGGCGTTGGCGACCTCATCATAGGCGCGCCGCGTTGAGATCGAGGCGCGCCCGGCGGCGGCGTCGAGCAGCGGCAGGATGAGTTGGGACTGAGCATAGGGTTTCGAGGAACTCACGGCGACGGCCCGTCGTCGTTCATCCGCGGCGCCGCGATATCCTGCGCGATCGCGTCGCGATAGACGTCCGCGACGAAATCCTCGATCCAGGCATGGTCGGGTTCGTCGGGCAGGCTGGTCGCCTGCGCCGCCGCCTCGACCTGCGGCAGCAGATCGTCGATCTCCGAGACGACGTCGCCGAACGCGACCTGGCCGGTCTTGACGGCGAGGAGATGGTCGCGGCGCGCCAGCGGAAAGACGAGGCCACCCGTCTCGAACAGTTCGATCGCCTGATAGCCGACGCGCAAGGCGTGCGACAGCGCCTTCCAGTCGGCGCCCTGTTGGGTCTCGGCCATGCGCGCCCGCGCGCCGTAACCCTCGACGGTCCTGGCGACAAGATCGAGCGCCAGACCCAGCGACGCCGTGAACGGCGTCTTGCGGCCGCACACCGAAAGATAGGCGATGCCCTTGTCATCGGCGGCGATCTCGATCGCATCGTGATGCCTGGCGAGCTGACGAAGATCATCTTCCACCGTGTCGAGGCGCGCAGCCCGCCCATGACGGTCGACGGCGCGATCGAGAATGTCGAGCGCGTCGCGCGCCGCGGCGAGGCGGTCGCCCTTCACCGAGAATTTGCTGGCTTGCGCGCGGCAATAGGCGAGAAATCCCTTCGACTGTTTCGAGAGCAGCCGGTCGCGATTGTCGACGATCTCGGTCCACAGCGGGTCGGGCGATCCGATCGGTTTCGAGAACAGCATCTCAACGGGAATGGTCTGTCCCTCGGCGGCGAACTTCAGGAAGGATTGCAGCGAGAAACTTTCCTCCTCGGTCTCGCCGGCCAGGGTCTTGCCGTCGGCGCCCTTGGCGGCGCCGGTCGTCACGACGCGCGGCGCGCGCTGCAACAGGATGTCGCGCGCCGCGGGAATGAAGACGCTCTTCAGGTCGATGTCGGAGGTCGGCGTCGAAAGACCGTAGAGAATCGAGCCGGACGGCAGCAGGCAGAGCTTGTTCATCCAGGTGATCCGTATTCGGGGGCAGGTCCACATTCGGCAAATGCGATCGCCACGGCGAGATTGGCGTGCAGCGCCACGGCCGCCTCAAGGCTCAAGGCGATGACGCGCCCCTCGCGATCGCGCAGGTAGATCGGCGTTTCATCGCTATGACCTTCGAGCACCTCGACGCCGCCGTCTGGCGTCTTCATGCCGATCAAGGCCTCTTGATGCAGTTCGGCAGGATCCTTCGGCGTGAGATCGCCGGTCAGGGCTTTCGCCAGCAGGGCGATCGCGCCCTCGCCGATGGCGATGATCGCGCCGTGATGGTCGAACGCCTTGTTGAGATCCTGGCGGCTCGATCCATGCGTCGCCACGATGGAGACGCCGTCGGACAGCCGCAACGCGCCGACATGGCCGCGCGTCTGCTCGGGTTTGAAGGTGCGCCCGATCCTGCGCAGGGCGTCGGCGAGAGGCTGGCGGGGATCACGCATCGGAAAGACCTGCAGAAATAGGGGAGAAGAACCGACTGGGGCGCCTCACATGCGCAGTTCGACGCTGGCGTCCTGGCGCGCCGACAATTCGAAGTCCTCGTCCTGGCGCTCCAGCCCGGGCGCGTCGGTCACCACGGCGCAGCTGTGGCGCACCATGCGCTCCGCCGTCTCGTCGGCGTCATAGAGCGTGTCGACCTGCATCACCGGAACGCGGCGTCGATCGTCGAGCAACGCGTGAACCTCGAACCATTCCGCTTCGGCTTGCGCGCAGGCCGTCAAGCTCTCGCCGTCAAGGCGCAGGCCGACGATTTCGATCGTGCGGATCGCCGCCCAGTCGGGTTCCTGTTCGCACAGGTTGAACAGCCGGGCGCGGCGCGCTTCGGCCTGCGCGTCGTCGATCGCCTTTTGAAGCAGGTCGGCCTCCAGCGCCTTGCGCATGTCGGCGGACGCGACATTCAACGAAAGCGCTCCGGATGTCGCCAGACGCAGTTCGCCACGCCAAAGTCCTTCGGCGTTGGCGTCGAGCCATCGATCGTTCAGAAGGGTCGGCGCCACGAACTTCGTCAGCGCGGCGGCCAGATCCTGCGGGCCGCCGACATAGAGTGTTTCGCGATGCACGATCGAGGCGCCCTTGCCCGACGGGTCCTGGACGATCTTGCGCGCAGCGAAAGCTCGCAGGCCCAGCGTCGAGTTCAAGGCGGCCTGGGAGCGCGCCCGCGCCTCGATGGCCGCCTTCACCGGCGCCGGCGCCGCGCCGATTCCGTCCCATGCAGGCTCCGGATGAGCTGAGATGAGAGAGAAGGTCTTGGACATGGTTCGATCCTCTGGGGCGTCGTCCTTGCGCATCGTTCGACGCTACCATGCGGCTTGCGAAAATCCCGAACGCGACCGCCTTTGACCTGGCGTGCAGCATGGCCGGCGTTTTCAAATCAGGTTGAGTCCGCTCGCGGCCTCCGCGCTCTCTTCAGCTTTCATGAGATGTTCGATGATCGGCTCTCGCGCCTGCGCGTCGAAATAGGCGTCTCTCGGCCAGACGTCCGGCAATCGCGACGCGAAATCGCTGGCGACCTCGGCGATTTCTGCGGCGACCGCCGGATCGCGCGGCTTGAAGTTGGTGATGTGACGGACGATCTGGTCGCCTGTGGCGTTCTCGGGCGTGCAGCGTGTCCGCACGGCGTCGATCGCGAGATCGCAGGCGCGCGCGGCGAGGGAAGGCTGGGCGGTCTGAGGATCAAAACGCTTCATCGCCTGGAACAGATCGTAGTGGAGATCGTCGGGAAGCAACGCGAAGGCGACCCCGCGACGCGCCGGCGTCATCATCGGGCCGAGGGCGGCCTCCCAATCCTTGAGGCGCGCCCTCCATTCTCCCGGCGGGACGTCCTCGTCGGGATCGGCATTGTCCCAATAGCTGTAATCTTGCGCGTGCAGCGTCGCCAGCAGCGACTTCGTCGAGTTGGCGTCGTTTCCGAAGGCGAGGATCAGCGTGCGGCTGTGGTCGTCGCTGGTCGGAAAGAACTGAAGGTCGACATCGGCGGAAATGATGAGGCCCTCGTTGAGGCGAAGGCCGGCGCGCTTTTCCTTGCGCGCCTTGTCAAAGGCGCGCGCCATGTCCTGCAAATTGGCGGGATCGTCGCCGGGCAATCCCAGCGCGCGGCGGTCGTAAATGCGGGTTGCCTGCGCCGCCAGGGTCGAGACGATCCGGTCGCAGGCCGCGGCGCATAATGCGTCGCGTTGGCGATCGAGGATCGACACGATGGCGCGCAGATCGAGAGAGGTGACATGGCCGTTGTAGATCTTGATCGACATGGACGATCTCCTTCAATCCGGTTCGCGCATGAAGACGGGAGCGCCGTCCCGCACATGCAGCCTGACATGGCCGAGGACGATCGGATCTTTCATGTCGGGCGAGACCGTTTGGGCCATCGCGTCTGTCATGGCTTTCGCCATGGTGTAGTTGGCCGCGGACAGAAGGCTCGCGCCACAGTGTGGGCAGGGCCGTCCGATCATGGTTTCATCGAGAGGCGCTTCGAGCGTCTCGACATAGCCGCATCCGGGCGCGTCGCATTTCAGGCGACCGTGACCGCGAGCGACGAAAGCGACAGGGGAAGAGGTCATCAGAGCGCCTTTCAGGGCGATGGTGCGGCTTCGGACGCTTGCCCGCGCCGCTCCAGGATGCGTTCGGCAAGCCACGCGACAGGAATCTCGGTCCAGACCTTCTCGTCCATCTTCACGATAGCGCCGCGCGTTCCCGCAAAGGCGCGCAGCACGCGTGCCGGACCAATGAGGCCCCACGGGTCGCTTTCCTCGCCTTCGGCAGGATCGAACAGCGCTTCATGCGCGAGGATCGCCGCTTCCTCGGCGTCGATGGCGGCCACCATGGCGTAGCGATTGTCGCCGCCGTCATCGGTGAATTGGACGAGCCAGCCTTGCGTCGCGTCGGCGATCTCTTCCGCGATCGCCACGGTCTTCTCGACCAGCCAGGCGCGCTGCCCGTTGGAGGCGTTCATCCAGAACGCGTCGATCTCCTTGTCGTCCCAAGGTTCGCTGCTGATGAGCCCGCGCAGCACGGCGCGCCGCACCGCTGCGTCGGATCCCTGAAAGACCTCGACCTGCGCCGGCGGCAATCCGCCATGTTCGACGATCAGCGGCGGCGTCTTCGCCTCGACGGTGAGTAACAGCCGATCGATCTCGTCGAGGCTGAAACCGCTGGCGTCGCGCGGGCGGCCGACCTTGCGCATCCAATCGATCCGCGCGCGCATCGCGGCGACGTCGTCGGGCTGATAGACGTCCGGCTCGCTGGCGGCGCCCTTGAAGCGGGAATGCTCGGCTTCGATCTGGGCGACGACAAGATCCTCGACCGCCTTGGGCTGGCTCGGATCGTCGAGGCCACGCATCTGCACGCCGCTATAGGTCGGCGCGCTCGACATGTCGCACAGCATCGCCATGGCGTTGAGGC
>ERZ1645187.1355-NODE-1355-length-22647-cov-6.363536_pt1 | contig 22647 bp, 20 predicted proteins | sample MGYA00575352_ERZ1645187 | MGnify/ENA primary metagenome ERZ1645187 (study PRJEB40837, sample SAMN11349314) | freshwater sediment metagenome | isolation source: river sediment | host: Sediment | place: India: Wazaribad , New Delhi | collected 2017-02-21 ... | reverse complement strand
GTACTGCCCTCCGAAGGCAGGGGTCGGACGTTCGAATCGTCTCGGGCGCGCCAAATATTTCGAGGTGAAAGCCATGATCAAACGTTCTTCACGCGTGCTGACACTGGTTGGCCTGATTGTGATCACGCCTGCCATGGCGCTGGCCATGGGCAGTCGCCCGAAGAACACGGATGAGGAAGCTGCCAATGTCCGCATCCTGCCCCTGGCCAAGGTCAAGCTCGCTCCCCCCGCGGCAGCGGGTGCCGCGGCTGGCAGCCGCAGTGGCGAAGAGCTCTACAAGGCTGTCTGTGGTGCCTGCCATGAAGCTGGTGTCGCCGGCGCACCCAAGACCGGCGACAAGGCTGCCTGGGCGCCGCGCATCGGCGTCGGCCTCGACGTATTGACCAAGACCGCGCTGGCCGGCAAGGGCGCCATGCCGCCCAAGGGTGGTTCCGATGCCACGCCGGAAGAGTTGACGCGTGCCATCGTTTTCATGACGAACAAGTCGGGCGCGAACTTCAAGGAACCCGCCGCAGGCGCGAAGCCGGCAGCGAGCGAAAAGAACGCCGAGGAAATTGCCAAAGCCACCTGCCACAAGTGTCACGAGAGCGGTGAGCAGGGCGCGCCAAAGCTTTCCGACAAGTCCGCCTGGACGCAGCGTGCCTCCAAGGGTCTCGACGCCGTCACCAAGACCGTGATTCGCGGCCACGGCAACATGCCGGCGCGTGGCGGCCTGGCCGACCTGACCGATGACGAACTCAAGAAGGTCATCGCTTTCCTGCTCAAGGAAGTGGGTGCCGAATCGAAGTAATCCGCCACGGCGCCGATGAAAAGGTGGTGATCAGAAAGTCCACCATGGCGCGCACCTTGGGCGAGAGATTGCGGCCGCTCGGATAGGTCGCATAAAGCGGGACGGGCTCGACGTGGTTCCAGTCGACCAGCAGCGGCACCAGTTGTCCCATGCGGATCGCTTCCCCGACGATAACGTCGGTCAGGCGCGTAATGCCGACCCCTGCCAGAGCAAGCTGCAAAACGGTTTCCGCATTGTTCGCGACGACGTTGCCGCTGACCGGCACGATGCGGATGCCCTCGTCGGTATTGAATGGCCAGCGGCGCAGGGCGGGCAGGCTGGTGATCCACAGACAGTTATGTTGTTGCAGGTCGTCGGGCGTACGGGGAATGCCATGCCGCGCCAGATAGCTCGGAGCGGCACAGATGACGCGTTCGAGATTGCAGATACGCCGCGCGACGACCGATGATTCGTCGAGCGGCCCGTTGCGGATAGACAGGTCGTAGTTGCCCTCTTTGCCGTCGGGCTGATCGCTGATGGTGATATCGAGCTCGACCTTCGGGTAAAGCGCCTGAAAACTTGGGATGGCCGGCGTCAGCTGGTGCATGCCGAAGGCGGAACGGCAATGCAGCCGCAGCAATCCACGTGGACTGGCGGAGGCTTCGGCGACTTCTGCTTCCGCCTCGTCCATGGCATTCAGGATGGCACGGGCACGGGCGTAGAAAGCCTCGCCCTCTGGAGTGATCTGCAGGCGTCGGGTCGTTCGATGCAGCAGGCGTGCCCCAAGACGGTCTTCAAGCCGCGTTACGAGCTTGGAGAGCGCCGAGGGTGTCAATCCAAGCTGTTGCGATGCAGCAGTAAATCCGCCGTTATCGACAGCACACACAAAAGCAGACATCTCCGCAGCTCGATCCATAAACTAATTATGGAATATATTTCATCAAAGTTGTTACTTATCTTCGTATTGTGTTTTTTCTTAGATGTATTAAATTGCAATCAGTCAATGTTGCAACGCATCAATCAGGGGTACATCATGAAACAGGATTACGTAGATCTCTCCGAAAAAGCCTACGAAATGAGAACGCAGGAAATCCAGCGCTTCAATAACCTATTCCTTCACGATTCATGGATTGCCAGCAAGTGGCTGGGCAGCAAGTTGCTGCTCGTGTTGCATGGCATCAGCGAGCTTCTGCGCCCGCTGTTTTCCTGGAATCCACAACCGCCGCGCTCGCATATGCATTGAGCGGCAGTAAGGATTACGTCTCCTCCTTCAGTTCCTTACAGAACTGTTTTGAATCCCGGCTTGCGCCGGGATTTTTTTCATCGATGCGCCATTGAGTATTGGAGCAATCCAAAAAGCAAGAAGGCCGATCAGTTAATCGGCCTTCTTTTAGCTATCTAACCTAATCCAGAAATTCCGGAAAAATCCAGACTCAACGCGGACCCTACAAGATCAGACGTCAATGTTGCGCGCGTAGAGGGCGTTGTCCTCGATGAATTTTCTGCGCGGTTCCACCACATCGCCCATGAGTGTCGTGAAGATCTCGTCGGCGGCGATGGCATCTTCGATCTGTACCTTGAGCAGACGCCGCACGGACGGATCCATGGTCGTTTCCCAGAGTTGTTCGGGGTTCATCTCGCCCAGACCCTTGTAGCGCTGCTTGCCGAGATTGCGTTCGACTTCGCCGAGCAGCCATTGCATCGCGGCAGCGAAGCTGTCGACTGCTTGCGATTTTTCACCGCGCCGCACGGTCGCATCGGCGCCGACCAGCCCGGCCAGCAGGCCCGCCGTCTTGCGCAACTGCGCATAGTCGCCGGAAACGAGAAAATCCTCGTCGATCATACTGACGCGCAGGTTGCCGTGCCGCATCTTCTCGAGGCGCAGCTGCCATCTCTCGGACTTCTCGTCGAACACGGCCCGCACCTGCAGCTTGTCCGACAATACGCGCCCCAGACGGGTCATCCCCTCCTGCGCCGCGGCTTCGCTTGACAGGTCCAGCGCGATGTCGTGCGCGATCAGCGCATGCAGCGCTTCGGCATCGACGAAGTCACCCAAGCGGCGGATGATGGCTTCGGAGGTGAGATAGCTGCGCGCCAGTTCTTCAAGTGCCACACCTTCGATGGCCATCGCGCCGAGCTTCGGCGTCAATGCCGCGCCGTCGAGCGCCAGCGTGAGCAGGTACTGGTTGAGTTCGTTGTCGTCCTTGATGTAGCGCTCGCTCTTGCCATGCTTGATCTTGTAGAGCGGCGGCTGGGCGATGTAGATGTGGCCGCCCTCGACCAGCTCCGGCATCTGGCGATAGAAGAAGGTCAGCAGCAGGGTGCGGATATGCGCGCCGTCGACGTCCGCGTCGGTCATGATGATGATGCGGTGATAGCGCAGCTTTTCGGGCTTGTAGTCCTCCTTGCCAAAGCCACAGCCGAGCGCGGTGAGCAAAGTGACAATCTGCTCGGAGGAAATCACCTTGTCGATGCGCGCTTTCTCGACATTGAGTACCTTGCCGCGCAGCGGCAAGATCGCCTGGAACTTGCGGTCGCGGCCTTGCTTGGCAGAGCCGCCTGCGGAATCACCCTCGACGATGTACAGTTCGCACAGCGCCGGATCCTTCTCCTGACAGTCGGCGAGCTTGCCCGGCAGACCGATGTTGTCGAGCACGCCCTTGCGGCGCGTCATCTCGCGTGCTTTGCGGGCCGCTTCGCGCGCGCGCGCCGCCTCGACAATCTTGCCGGTAATGACTTTGGCATCGCCGGGTTTTTCCAGCAGATATTCGGCCAGCTTGGCAGCGACAACATCCTGCACAGCCGGCTGCGCCTCGGAAGAAACCAATTTCATCTTCGTTTGTGAAGCGAACTTCGGATCGGGCATTTTCACCGAGAGTACGCAGGCCAAACCCTCGCGCATGTCGTCGCCACTGATCTCGACCTTCGCCTTCTTGGCGATCTCGTTTTCCTCGATGTACTTGTTGATGACACGTGTCATCGCCTGCTTCAGGCCGGTGAGATGGGTACCTCCATCTGCCTGCGGAATATTGTTGGTGAAGCACAGCACCTGTTCGGCGTAGGAATCGTTCCACTGCATCGCGACTTCAACGCTGATCAGGCCGGACTCACCGGTCGAGTAGAACACGCTCGGGTGCAGCACCGTCTTGCTGCGATTGATGTATTCGACGAAACCCTTGACACCACCGGAGAAGGCGAAGTCCTCTTCCTTGCCGGTACGCTGATCGATGAGCTTGATCTTCACGCCGTTGTTGAGGAAGGAGAGTTCGCGCAAGCGCTTGGCGAGTATGTCGTAGTGGTATTCGATGGTGCCGAAAATCTCCTCGTCAGCAAGGAAATGTACTTCTGTACCACGATTCTTCGTTTCGCCGATCACCTTCAGCGGCGAGACCTCGACCCCATTCTGGATCTCGATGGCACGATCGACGGCATGGCCCCGATTAAACTCCATGAAATGCTTCTGGCCATCGCGGCGCACGGTCAGGCGCAGCCACTTCGACAATGCGTTGACACAGGACACGCCAACGCCATGCAGGCCGCCGGATACCTTGTAGGAATTCTGGTTGAACTTGCCGCCGGCGTGCAGCACGCACATGACGATCTCGGCGGCGGAGCGCTTTGGTTCATGCTTGTCGTCGAACTTGACGCCGACCGGGATACCGCGGCCGTTATCGGCTACGGAAATCGAGTTGTCGGTGTGGATCGTGATAAGAATCTCGTCACAATGACCAGCGAGCGCCTCGTCAATGGCGTTGTCGACGACCTCGAACACCATGTGGTGCAAGCCGGTACCGTCGGAAGTATCGCCGATGTACATCCCCGGGCGCTTGCGTACTGCCTCCAGCCCTTCGAGCTGCTGGATCGAATCCTCGTTGTAACCGTCGCTCGGCTGGCCCCGCGGCTGGATGTTTTCGGTCATTGCATTCCCATCGGAAAGATTAGATGCGCATTGGCATCACGACGTACTTGAAGCGCTCATTCTCCGGCAACATGATCAGTGCGCTGGAATTGCTGTCCGCCAGGCGCATTTCGATCGCTTCGTTACTGATGTTGTTGAGCACATCGAGCAGATAATTCACATTGAAGCCGACATCAAGGCCGTCGCCGGCATAATCGATCTCGATTTCTTCTTGGGCTTCTTCATTCTCGGCATTGGTCGACAGGATCTTCAGGCTGCCGGCAGACAATACAAGCCGCACGCCACGAAATTTTTCGTTGGTGAGAATCGCGGCACGCTGCAACGAATGCTGGAACAACCCGCGCTCAAGCTTGATGATCTTGCCCTGATGCTGGGGAATAACCCGTTCGTAATCCGGGAACTTGCCATCGATCAGCTTGCTGACAAATTCAACGTTGCCGAACGAGAATCGTGCCTGCGTCGGCGTCAGGGAAATTTCCAGTGCTTCATCGTTATCTGCCAGTTGGCGCGACAACTCAAGGACCGTCTTGCGTGGCAGGATGACTTCAAGACGCTCTTCCTGCGTACCACCGATGTCCTCGCTGGCATACGCCAGCCGGTGGCCGTCCGTTGCCACCAACTTGAGTTCGCTGCCCTGCGCCACAAGCAGCAGGCCATTGAGGTAATAACGAATATCCTGCTGCGCCATCGAATACTGGACGAGTGCCAGCTGGCGCTTGAACTGCTTCTGCGTCAACTTCAGCACGGTCGTTTTCCCACTGGCTTCGGCCATGCGCGGGAAATCCTCGGCTGGCAGCGTCTGCAGGTTGAAACGACTCTTGCCGGCCTTGAGCTGCAGCCTTCTCTCGTCCAGATTGAGGCTGACCTCGCTGTTCTCCGGCAGCGAACGCAGAATGTCCTGCAGCTTGCGTGCGGCGACAGTAATCGCTACGGATTCAGTGCCGCTCGATACCGTGCTGGTCCGGATCTGCATTTCGATATCCGTCGCAAGCAGCATCAGGCGATCGCCCATTTTTTCAATCAGCACATTCGACAGGATTGGCAGGGTATGCCTTTTTTCGACGATGCCACACACCGATTGCAGTGGAATCAGGAACTGGTCGCGAGAGCCTTTATATAGAAGCATCTGTATACCCCTTGATGATGATATTGAGGGAAGGGAGTTTCTGTGGATATCGGTTCAAACTTTCAGTGAAACAATCGGTTGCGCTATTGATAACAGATGGGACGAACGTAAGGGTATTTTGTGGAAAGTTGTGGATTCTTGATGATTTCAACAGCAACGAAAAATTTATCCACATTTTTTCCAGAAGATATACATGAGTTGTCCAGATTTGTTCATTAACCTTTGATGGTTTGGGAAAGAACAAGCAAGTCATTGTTTAAATGACTATCTTTTCCTCGCAGATCGGTAATTGTGCGACAGGCGTGGAGTACGGTCGTGTGATCGCGGCCACCGAAGGCATCGCCGATTTCTGGCAGGCTGTGGGGCGTCAGATCGCGTGCGAGCCACATGGCGACTTGGCGGGGGCGGGCGATGGCGCGCGTGCGTTTTTGCGAGTACATGTCGGCGACCTTGATCTTGAAATAATCGGCGACGGTCTTCTGGATCAGTTCGAGCGTGATCTGGCGATTGTGGGCACCGATGATGTCCTTGAGTGCTTCCTTGGCCAGATCGAGGCTGATTTCGCGATTGTGGAAGCGTGCGAATGCGAGCACTTTCTTGAGTGCGCCTTCGAGTTCGCGCACGTTGGAACGCAGGTGCTTCGCGATCAGGAAGGCGATGTCGTCACCCAGCGTAATTGATTCGCTATCAGCTTTTTTCTTGAGGATGGCAACCCTCATTTCGAGCTCGGGTGGTTCGATCTGCACTGTCAGACCCCAGTCGAAACGTGAAATCAAGCGTTCTTCAAGTCCCTGGATATCCTTCGGGTAGGTGTCGCAGGTGATGACGATCTGTTTCTTCGCTTCGACCAGCGCATTGAAGACGTAGAAGAATTCTTCCTGTGTGCGGGCCTTGCCGTTGAAGAACTGGATGTCGTCGATCAACAGCACGTCGAGGGTGCGGTAGGCACGCTTGAATGAATCGAAGGACTTCTGCTGATAGGCTCTGATGACGTCCGAGTAGTAGTCCTCGGCGTGGATGTAGCGGATGACCTTTTCCGGGGCGTGACGCAACACCTCGTTGCCAAGCGCATGGACGAGGTGGGTTTTGCCGAGCCCGACGCCACCATAAACGAACAGGGGGTTGTAGGAAGATCCGGGATTCAGTGCAACCTGATGGGCGGCTGCACGCGCCAGGTCGTTCGAACGGCCGGTGACCAGGGTATTGAACGTGAAATCGGGGTTGAGACGGGTTTTTCCGTACTCCGGTAAATCAATCGGCGAAATCGAGCGCGGATCCAGGCAGAGATCTTCAACGAGGATGGGATCGGGTTCTGCGACTCCGGTGGCTTCCTTGGTCTCCGCTTCGCGCAACAGCCCGCTCGGTGTTTCGTCAAGAACCAGATCAATGGTGATCGGCTCGGCAAAAAATTGGCGCGACAGTGCCTCGACACGATCGAGGTAACGTTCGCGTACCCAGCGCAGGATGAAACCATTCGGCGCGATCAGACGCAGGCCACGACCAGCATCGAGCGATTCGACGCGCAGCGACTTGATCCATGCATTGAATTGTTGCGAGGGCAGTTCGCTCTCGAAACGGGTCAAGCAGTCAGCCCAGAATTGCTTCATTCAAGTTTATGAATTTTTGTGGATATTATTGGTATCAGGTTGTTTTGGACAACCTGTTTCGCTGGCGAAGCGAAGTCGCGGATTCTAGCGGAATCAAGGAAAGTTATCCACAAGCCTATCATTCAAGAATTGCCACCCCAAGTCCGCCACAAGGAAAAACTACTTGACAAGAATGCGGCTAACAGGTTGTAATCGCGCGCTTTTCCTCGAAGATTAAAGGACTCCTGTCATGAAGCGTACTTATCAGCCGTCCGTCGTGCGCCGCAAGCGCACCCATGGTTTCCTCGTTCGTTCCCGTACTCGTGGTGGCCGTGCCGTTCTGCGTGCCCGTCGCGCCAAGGGACGTCATCGTCTGGCCGTCTGATCTCCTGCTTGAGCGATACCGGATCTCCTGGGGATTTCGGTTTCAGACGGCAGCACCGGCTGCTGAAACCTGCTGAGTTTTCCGCTGTTTTCACCGCGCGGCAAGTCCTGCGCGGTGGACTTTTCTCCTTGCATTGCCGCATCAACGACCGGTCGGTTGCCCGGCTCGGTCTGGTGGTTCCCAAGAAGCAGGCGCATACCGCCGTGTTGCGCAATGCGATCAAGCGCCAGGCGCGCGAAGCATTCCGTTTGCGGCTCGCGGGCCTGCCTGCGCTGGATCTGGTGCTGCGACTTTCCAGGCCGGTAGCGTTGATCGATAAACCCGCCTGGCGCACGGAGATCGTTACCCTGTTCGACCGGATCAGATCCGGCATCCGGTCATGAAATCACTGCTGGCCAAGCCGCTGATCTGGTTGGTGCGTGGCTACCAGCTGCTCATCAGTCCCTTCGTGCCGCCCTCCTGCCGCTTTCACCCGACCTGTTCCCATTACGCAATCGAGGCCTTGCAGAAGCATGGGCCGATCAGGGGGCTCTGGCTGGCAATTCACCGCATCGCGCGGTGCCATCCATGGCATCCGGGCGGACACGATCCGGTGCCGTAGAATGGCGCCTCTTTTGACTTGCCGTTGATGCAATCGACCATGGATAACCAACGCCTGATACTGCTGCTGGTCTTCTTCTTTTCCTGCATGATGTTGTGGGATGCCTGGCAGCGCAAGGATTTGCCGCCACCGGCGACAACTGCCCAGCAGGCGGGCAATGTCCCTGCTGCCGGGCCGGCGGCCGGCAATGCTGCCGTCCCGTCAGCGCCGACATCCGCAGTGGCGACCCCGGGCGCTGTGCCGGCAGGTACCCGGCCAGGGACGCAAGCGGCTGTTTTGAAGGTGCGTACCGATCTGGTAGCCGCCGAGATTTCTGCCCAGGGTGGTGATCTGGTCCGGCTGGAGTTGCTGAAACACCAGGCGCACGATAATCCCGAGGCCCATTTCGTGCTATTCGACGCCGCGCATGCCTACGCCGCGCAGTCCGGCCTGATCGGTGCCGGCCTGCCGAATCACAAGTCCGCCTGGACCCTGCCGGCAACGAACCTCGAACTCAAGGAGGGCGACAACGAGCTGCGCGTGCCGCTCGAAACCGCTATCGAAGGTGGCGGCAAGGTCGTCAAGACCTACGTCTTCAAGCGCGGCAGCTATCTCGTCGATGTCGAGCACCAAATCGTGAATGCTGCGGCGCCAGCCGGTACCTTTGCGTACTTCCAGCTGACGCGCGACGACAAGTCACCTGATGGTTCGGGGGGGGCGATGTCGACGGCAACGTTCACCGGTGCGGCGATCTACACCGATGCGGAAAAGTTCAAGAAGGTCGATTTCGGCGATTTCGGCGGCAAGAACAAGCACCCCACCGCCGCCGATAACGGCTGGGTCGCCATGGTGCAGCACTACTTCTTCTCGGCCTGGATTCCGGCATCAGGCGAACGCGAATACTTTACCCGCAAGCTCGATGGCAATCTGTACGCTGCCGGCTTGGTGGTGCCCTTTACCGGCGATCGCCTCGCCATGCCGCTGTATGCGGGACCGCAGGAGCAGGACAAGCTGGAGAAAATCGCTCCGGGCCTCGATCTCGTGGTCGATTACGGCTGGTTGACCTTCATCGCCGCGCCGCTGTTCTGGGTGCTCGAGTGGATCTACAAGCTGGTCGGCAACTGGGGCTGGGCGATCATCGGCCTGACCGTTCTGATCAAGGCGGTGTTCTTCCCGCTGTCGGCCGCGAGCTACAAGTCGATGGCGAAGATGCGCGTGCTGACGCCCAAGCTGATGAAGCTGAAGGAAACCTACGCCGACGACAAGCAGCGCATGAACCAGGAGATGATGGAGCTCTACAAGCGCGAGAAGGTGAATCCGCTCGGCGGCTGCCTGCCGATCCTCGTGCAGATCCCCGTCTTCATCGCGCTCTACTGGGTACTGCTCGGCACCGTCGAGATGCGCGGCGCGCCCTGGCTCGGCTGGATCACCGACCTGTCGGTCAAGGATCCCTACTACATCCTGCCGCTGATCATGGGCGTGTCGATGTTCGTGCAGACCAAGCTCAACCCGACCCCGCCCGATCCGATCCAGGCCAAGATCGTGCTGTGGATGCCGATCATCTTCACCGGCATGTTCCTGTTCTTCCCGGCGGGCCTGGTGTTGTACTGGACGGTGAACAACGTGCTGTCGATCGCCCAGCAGTGGCAGGTCAACCGCATGATCGAAAGTGCCGGCCTCAAAGCCCACTGAAAATATTGCTGCCATCGCCACGCCACCCGGCCGGGGTGGCGTCGGCATTGTGCGTGTTTCGGGTAATGACCTGCTGTCGTTCGCTACAGCCCTGACCGGCAAGCGCCCGCAACCGCGCCATGCCGCCATCGCCGACTTTCTGGCGGCCGATGGCCAGCCGCTCGATAGTGGCCTGATCCTTTACTTTCCCGCGCCCCACTCCTTCACCGGCGAGGACGTGCTCGAACTGCACGGCCACGGCGGTCCGGTGGTGATGCATGCGCTGCTGGCGCGCTGCGTGGAACTGGGCGCTCGGCTCGCCGAGCCGGGTGAGTTTTCGCGGCGCGCATTCGAAAACGACAAGATCGATCTCGCCCAGGCCGAAGGCATCGCCGACCTGATCGATGCGGAGTCGGCGCAAGCCGCGCGTGCTGCCCTGCGTTCACTGTCGGGTGAGTTTTCGACTTCAGTGCGAGCGCTTACTGACGGCCTGATCGAGTTGCGCAGCCTGATCGAGGCGACGCTTGATTTCCCGGACGAGGAAATCGATCCCCTGACCGATACCGACATCGTGCCCCGCCTGGCGCGCTTGCGCACCGATCTGGCGACGTTGCGCACCCGCGCCCGCGAGGGCAGCGTGCTGCGTTCCGGCCTGACGGTCGTGCTGGCCGGTTTGCCCAATGTCGGCAAGTCATCGCTGCTCAACCGGCTGGCCGGCGAGGAGCGCGCCATCGTCACCGAGATTGCCGGCACGACGCGCGACGCGGTGCGCGAGACGATCCTTGTCGAAGGGATCCCGCTGCACATCATCGACACCGCTGGATTGCGCGATACCGAGGATGTGGTCGAGAAAATCGGCATCGAGCGCACTTGGCGCGAAATCGAAAAGGCCGACGTGATCCTCCAGCTCGTCGATGCACGCAGCGGTGTCACGCCGGCCGACCAGGCCATCGCCGCCCGGCTGACCGAGGGCATCGAGCGTATTGTCATCGAGAACAAGTGCGATCTCGCGCAACGCGCAGCTGGGCGCAATATTGTGAAGAACACCGTGCATTTGGTGTTGTCGGCGAAAGGCGGCGCCGGCATGCAACTGCTGCACGACGAACTGCTGCGCATTGCCGGCTGGCGGGGCCATGGCGAGGATGCCCTGCTCGCCCGCGCGCGGCATCTGGAAGCCTTGGCCGAGGCGGAAACACTGATGACGGCGGCGGAAGGCCAGCTTCGGCAACTCGAACTGGCGGCCGAGGAGTTGCGCCTTGCCCAGCAGGCGCTTTCCCGCATTACTGGCGAATTCACCGCCGACGACCTGCTGGGGACCATTTTCGGGCGGTTCTGCATCGGCAAATGAAAAAGTCGGCGTTCGCGAGACGGCATTAAGGGCGGCAGAGATGATCGAATTTGATCCGGTCTGGCTCACCCTGCTGTTCGCTGCCTGCTTTGCCGGCTTCGTCGATGCTGTGGCAGGCGGTGGTGGGCTCATTCAGGTGCCGGCACTGTTTGCCGGCCTGCCACGCGAGGCACCGGCGACGCTGTTCGGCACCAACAAGATCGCCTCGATCTTCGGCACCTTGAGTGCAGCGCGCCGCTACGTCCGCGCGGTGGAAATGCCATGGAAGCTGGTCCTGCCGGCGGCAGCGACAGCGTTCATTTTTTCTTTCGGGGGTGCGGCGGTGGTGGCCTGGCTGCCCAAGGATGTGGTGCGTCCCCTGGTGCTGGTGCTGCTTGTCGCCGTGGCGGCTTACACATGGACCAAGCCTGATTTTGGCATAAGCAAGTGCTCACCCCGGATCGCCGCCGAGCATGCCTTGCTGGTCGCCCTGCTGGTTGGTGCGGTAATGGGCTTCTATGACGGTTTCTTCGGTCCGGGCGCGGGCAGTTTCATGATCTTCGCCTTCGTGCGCCTGTATGGCATGGATTTCCTGCATGCCTCGGCGAGCGCGAAGATCCTCAATGCGGCCACGAACGCCGGTGCGCTGTTCCTGTTCGCGCCATCCGGACATGTGTTGTGGGCGCTTGGTCTTGGCATGGCGGTATGCAACATCGCCGGCGCACAGTTGGGCAGCCGGCTGGCCATCAAGCATGGCAGCGAATTCGTGCGCGTGGTTTTCCTGATCATGACCACGCTGCTGATCGCCAAGATTGGCTGGGATACTTTCAAAAGCTAGAAACCACGTCCGGTACATGGACGAATGGCCGGAGCGATGATACATTCAGCGATTCCCCATAATCGTTACCATAATTCCCGGGAGGAGCCCATGAAGTTGCACAGGAAATCTTTGCTTGTCGCCTTGCTGGCGAGTATTGCCGGTTCGGCGTTCGCCGACATCAATGTCGGTGTCGTCGTTTCCGCCACCGGTCCCGCCGCGTCGCTCGGCATCCCCGAAAAGAATACCTTTGCCCTGATGCCGGCCAGCATCGGCGGCGAGAAGGTCAACTACATCATCCTCGACGATGCCACCGACACCACGACGGCCGTCAAGAACACGCGCAAGCTGCTGACCGAGGACAAGGTTGACGTCATCGTCGGCTCCTCAATCACCCCGAACTCGCTGGCGATGATCGACGTCGTCGCCGAGGCCGAAACGCCGATGATCTCGATGGCTGCCTCGGCCGCCATCGTCGATCCGGTCGATGCGAAGCGCAAGTGGGTGTTCAAGACGCCGCAGAACGACGTCCAGATGTCCACCGCGCTGGTCGAGCACATGACCAATGCCGGCATCAAGACGGTGGCCTTCATCGGCTTCGCCGATGCTTATGGCGAGGGCTGGTATCGCGAATTCTCCAAGATCGCCGAGGCGCGCAAGCTGCAAATCGTCGCCAACGAGCGCTTCAACCGGGCCGACACCTCGGTCACCGGCCAGGTACTCAAGATCATTGCCGCCAAGCCGGATGCCATTTTGGTGGCCGGCGCCGGTACACCCGCTGCCCTGCCGCAGAAGACGCTCAAGGAGAAGGGTTACAAGGGCGCTTACTATCAAACCCATGGCGTGGCCAACAAGGACTTCCTGCGTGTCTGCGGCAAGGACTGCGAAGGCACGCTGCTGCCTGCTGGCCCCGTGCTCGTCGCCGCCCAGTTGCCGGCCGACAATCCGATCAAGAAAGTGGCTGAGGACTATGTTGCCAAATACGAAGCGGCCCACGGCAAGGGCAACACCTCGACCTTCGGCGCGCATGCCTGGGATGCCGGCTTGCTGCTGCAGAATGCGATACCGGTCGCGTTGAAGAAGGCCAAGCCGGGTAGCAAGGAGTTCAAGGCCGCCCTGCGCGACGCCCTTGAAGGCCTCAAGAACGTCACCGTTTCGCACGGTATCGTCAATATGTCGGCGCAGGATCACCTCGGTTTCGACCAGCGCGCACGCGTGATGGTCAAGGTCGAGAATGGCGACTGGAAGCTGATCAAGTAGAATTGCACGAGCCATGAAGCTAGGGGCGTCGGAGGTTTCCGGCGCCCTTGTCGTTTGATACCAATAGAAAAATTTCGGCGATGGATCTGCAAATCGCACTGCTGCTCGGCCAGGACGGCATCGTCAATGGCGCCATCTATGCGCTGCTGGCGCTCGCACTCGTGCTTGTCTTCGCGGTAACGCGGGTTATCTTCATTCCCCAGGGCGAGTTCGTCGCCTACGGCGCCCTGACGCTGGCGAGTTTCCAGACCGGCCAGACGCCTGGCACGCTTTGGCTGTTGCTGGCGTTCGGTGTCGCCGTCACCCTCATCGACGCTCCAGCCAGCCTGCGCATCGGCAAAGGCCGTTTTATGCGCCTGCTCGGCTGGCAGATCGTTTATCCATTTGTCATTACGGTGCTGGTGCTCGGCACGGGGGCCAAAGACTGGCCGATGCTGCTGCAGGTGGTCCTGGCTCTGGCGATCGTCGTTCCACTCGGGCCGCAGTTGTATCGCCTCGCCTACCAGCCGATTGCCGAGGCGCCGGTGCTGGTGTTGCTGATCGTTTCGGTAGCGGTGCATCTCGCGCTCGTCGGCTTGGGCCTGCTGTTCTTTGGGGCCGAGGGCTCGCGCACACCGGCCTTCTCAGAGACGTCGATCGACATCGGCGGTCTCACCATCACCGGCCAGAGCTTGTGGGTGGTCGGCGCGAGCGCGCTGTTGATCGTCGCCCTCTACTTCTTTTTCGAGAAGAGCCTGTACGGCAAGGCGTTGCGGGCGACGGCCGTGAATCGTGCCGGCGCGCGGCTCATGGGGATTTCCACGACGTTGGCCGGCAAGCTGACCTTTCTGTTGGCGGCAGCCATCGGTGCATTGTCCGGTGTCCTCATCGCGCCGATCACGACCGTGTATTACGACACCGGCTTCCTGATCGGCCTCAAGGGTTTCGTCGGCGCGATCGTCGGCGGGCTGGCGAGCTATCCGGTCGCGGCGGCCGGTGCCGTACTGGTGGGCCTGCTCGAGTCCTTCTCTTCCTTCTGGGCGTCGGCCTTCAAGGAAGTGATCGTGTTTACGCTGATCATTCCGGTGCTGGTGTGGCGTTCACTGACGACTCACCATGTCGAGGAAGACGAATGAAATCGCGGGCAATCGTTGCCGTCTTCGTTGTCCTGCTGGCGCTGGCACCGCTCGCCCTGCCCGAGTTCTACGTCACATTGCTCAACTACATCGGCCTGTATGCTCTGGTGGCGCTGGGCCTTGTCCTGCTGACGGGCATCGGCGGGCTGACTTCCTTCGGGCAAGCCGCTTTCGTCGGGATGGGTGCCTACGCGACGGCCTGGCTGACGACAGCGGCGAATCTGCCGGCCTGGCTCGCGCCGCTGGCGAATCCCTGGGGTGGCCTCTTGGCGGGGTTAGTGCTCACTGCGCTCGTAGCCCTTTTGCTGGGCGCTTTGACTTTGCGACTTTCGGGACACTATTTGCCGCTTGGCACGATCGCCTGGGGCATTTCGATCTACTTCCTGTTCGGCAATCTCGAGTTTCTCGGCGGCCATACCGGCATTGGCAGCATTCCGCCCTTGAGCCTCGCCGGCCTCGAATTGCGCGATGGCCGGCAGTTCTATTTCCTGATCTGGGTCGTGCTGCTGGCGGCGGTCTGGTTGACGCGCAATCTCCTCGACTCACGCTCCGGGCGCGCGATCCGGGCGCTGAAAGGCGGCGTGGTCATGGCCGAGGCGATGGGCGTCGATACCGGCCGGGCGAAGATCGTGATCTTTTTGATCGCTGCCCTGTTCGCCTGCGTTTCCGGGTGGCTATATGCTCATCTGCAGCGCTTCGTCAATCCGACGCCCTTTGGCCTGCACGTCGGCATCGAGTATTTGTTCATGGCGGTGATTGGCGGTGCTGCCCATGTCTGGGGGGCGCTGGTGGGCGCAACGCTGATCACGGTGCTCAAGCAGTGGCTGCAGGACCTGCTGCCGCAATTATTCGGCGCGACCGGCAACTTCGAGGTGATTGCCTTTGGTCTCTTGATGATCTTCGTGCTGCATCGGGCGCGCGAGGGACTGTGGCCATGGCTGGCGCGACTGGTACCGGCTGCTGCGAGCCGTCCCGCCAGCGCCGATTTTCGCGGTGAATCGCTCGGGCGTCGTCCGGTGCCGGCGGTTGGCACCCCGCTGCTCGAGGTAAAGGACGCAGTCAAGAAGTTCGGCGGCTTGGTGGCCAACGACCGGATGAGCCTGTCGGTATCGGCCGGGGAAATTCTCGCCCTGATTGGTCCGAACGGAGCCGGCAAGTCGACCCTGTTCAACCTGATCACCGGTGTCGATCCACCGACTAGCGGCGCTGTCCAGTTCCTCGGCCAGCGTGTCGATGGGCAAAGCTCGCGGGTCATCGCGCGCAAGGGCATGAGCCGCACCTTCCAGCATGTCCGGCTCTTGCCGGCAATGAGTGTGCTGGAAAACGTCGCGCTCGGCGCGCATATGCGTGGCAGGCAAGGCGTGCCGGCGGCGATGCTGCATCTGGAGCGCAATGAAGAATCGCGGCTGCTTGCCGAGGCGGCGCGCCAGTGCGAACGCGTCGGTCTTGCTGATCATATTCACGATGCCGCCGGCAGCCTGCCACTCGGCAAGCAGCGCATCGTCGAGATCGCCCGGGCGCTCGCGGCCGATCCCTGCCTGCTGCTGCTCGACGAACCGGCCGCCGGCTTGCGCTTCCTCGAGAAACAGTCGCTGGCCGAGCTGCTTCGCCTGTTGCGTGCCGAAGGCATGGGTATCCTGCTGGTCGAGCATGACATGGAGTTCGTCATGGATCTGGCCGACCGGGTCGTGGTGATGGAGTTCGGCAAGAAGATCGCCGAGGGCCTGCCGCGTGAAGTGCAGAGCAACCCGGCGGTGATCGAGGCTTATCTGGGCGGAGTCGATTGAAAATGACGGACAAGACCGACACAATCACCCTCGAACCGATTCTGGAGGTTAGCGACCTGACGGTTTCCTACGGCAAGGTCGAGGCACTGCATCATGTTTCCTTGAAGGTGCGCCCCGGCGAGATCGTCACCGTGATCGGCCCGAACGGGGCCGGCAAGACCACCCTGCTCTCGGCGATCATGGGAGTTTTGCCTTTCGCTGGCGGTGAGGTGCGTTATCAGGGAGAGGTCTGCCGCCATATCGACATCGAGGCGATGGTGGCGCGCGGCATGACGCTGGTGCCCGAGAAGCGGGAATTGTTCGGCGAGATGAGCGTCGAGGACAATCTCCTGCTCGGTGCCTTCATGCGTCGGCGACTGGGTTTCCGTGATGAACGTCAGACGCTCGAGAAGGTTTTCGGGATATTTCCGCGCCTCAGGGAGCGCCATAGACAGACTGCCGGAACCCTTTCCGGTGGCGAGCGCCAGATGCTTGCAGTCGGCCGTGCGCTGATGGCGCAACCGAAAATTCTGATGCTCGACGAACCGAGCCTCGGACTTGCACCGCTGATCGTGCGCGAGATTTTCCGGGTGATTGGGGATTTGCGCGATATGGGCGTGGCCATTCTGCTGGTGGAGCAGAATGCGCGTGCCGCCCTGCAGGTTTCCGATTACGGTTATGTCCTCGAAACCGGCGAAGTAGCGCTTGAAGGACTGTCGGACCAACTCGAGGACGATCCGAAGGTTGTTGAAAGCTATCTGGGGCTGGGCGGCAAACATTGAAACGTGTTCCACGTGAAACTAGGTCTGCCTAGTTTCACGTGAAACATTTTGGCTGAGGTTTTCTTCGGGGGTATCATTCGCCCCCTCGTTTGCCTTTGTTTTGCCGTCTTGCCAGCGCCGACTTTTCCATGCAACTTCCAACTCGCTATGACGTAATCGTGATTGGTGGCGGCCATGCCGGCACGGAAGCGGCACTCGCTGCCGCGCGCATGGGGGCGCGCACGCTGCTGCTGACCCACAACATCGAAACGCTCGGGGCCATGTCCTGCAATCCGTCGATCGGCGGCATCGGCAAGGGTCATCTGGTCAAGGAAGTCGATGCGCTGGGCGGTGTCATGGCGGCGGCGACGGATGAAGCCGGCATCCAGTTCCGCATCCTCAATGCCTCGAAGGGTCCGGCAGTGCGTGCGACCCGCGCACAGGCGGACCGGACACTGTATCGGCAGGCGATTCGTTCCCGACTGGAAAACCAGCCGAACCTGACGATCTTCCAGCAGGCGGCCGACGACATCATCGTATCCGGTGATCGTGTCACCGGCGTAGTCGCCCAGCTGGGCGTGCGCATCGAGGCCTCCGCCGTGGTGCTCACTGCCGGTACTTTCCTCAATGGCCTCGTGCATGTCGGATTGGAGAATTATCGCGCCGGCCGCTTCGGCGATCCGCCTTCCCTGTCACTGGCCGCGCGCCTGCGTGAACTGAAGCTGCCGGTCGGACGGCTCAAGACCGGCACGCCACCCCGGCTCGATGGCAAGACCATCGACTTCGGTGTGATGCAGGAGCAACCCGGTGACGATCCGGTGCCGGTGTTTTCCTTCCTCGGCAAAGCCGAACACCACCCGCGCCAGATTCCCTGCTGGATAACGCATACGAACCTGCACACGCATGACATCATTCGTGGCGGTCTCGACCGCTCGCCAATGTTTACCGGGGTGATCGAGGGCGTCGGACCGCGTTACTGCCCGTCGATCGAGGACAAGATCCATCGCTTCGCCGGCAAGGATGCGCACCAGATTTTCCTCGAGCCCGAGGGGCTGACAACGCACGAGTACTACCCGCAGGGTATCTCGACCAGCCTGCCCTTCGATGTCCAGCTTGACCTCGTGCATTCGATTCGCGGGCTGGAGAACTGCCACATCACCCGGCCCGGCTACGCGATCGAATACGACTACTTCGATCCGCGCGCGCTCAAGGCGACGCTCGAGACACAGGCGGTCGGTGGGCTGTTCTTCGCCGGCCAGATCAACGGCACGACAGGTTACGAGGAGGCCTCAGCGCAGGGTCTGCTGGCCGGCTTGAACGCCGCCCGCCAGGCACTCGGCCAAGAGGGTTGGTGGCCGCGGCGCGACGAGGCCTATCTCGGCGTGCTGGTCGATGACCTCATTACCCGTGGCGTTTCGGAGCCCTATCGCATGTTCACCAGTCGTGCCGAATACCGCCTGAGCCTGCGCGAGGACAACGCCGATTTGCGGCTGACCGAGACGGGCCGTCGCCTCGGCCTTGTCGATGATGTCCGCTGGGAAGTGTTCAACCGTAAGCGCGATGCCATCGCCGCCGAGGTCGAGCGTCTGAAATCCTGCTGGATCAACCCGGGCGTGGTGGCGATGCACGAAATCGAACGCGTCCTCGGCAAGCCGATCGAGCGCGAGTACAGCCTGTTCGACTTGTTGCGTCGGCCCGAGGTGAGCTACCGAAGCCTGATGACCCTGCCCGGCGCCGGGCTGCCGATCGAAGGCGTTGACATCGTCGAGCAGATCGAGATTCAGGCCAAGTACCACGGCTACATCGAGCGCCAGAAGGAAGATGTGGCGAAGATGGCGCAACAGGAAAACACGCCGATTCCAGTCGATCTCGATTACGCTCAGCTTAACGGCCTCTCGATCGAGGTACGCCAGCGCCTCGCCCAACTGCGTCCCCAGACGGTCGGGCAGGCGAGCCGGATTCAGGGTGTCACCCCGGCGGCCATCGCCGTGCTGCTTGTTCACCTCAAGAAGGTGCGTGGATGAAGTTGGGCGAGGGCATCATCGCGCTTGGGCTGAAGCTGCCGGTGGGTGCCGAGGACAAGCTCGCGGCCTACCTCGCCCTGCTGGCCAAGTGGAACAAGGTGTACAACCTGACATCGATTCGTGATCCCGGCGAAATGGTGACCCACCACATGCTCGACTCGCTGGCGGTACTGCCGGTTCTGCAAAAGTCGGCGCTGGCGGGACGGCATGCCAGTCTTGCCGATGTCGGCAGCGGGGCCGGTCTGCCCGGTCTGGTACTGGCGATTGCCTGTCCGGACTGGGAAGTCACTTCGGTGGAAGCCGTCGAGAAAAAAACCGCCTTCCAGCGACAGGCCAAGATTGAGTTGGGGCTTGCCAATGTGAGCATTCACTGCGGCCGGGTTGAAGATCTGGAGGGGAATTACGATGCCGTGATTTCCCGCGCCTTTGCCAGTCTGGCGGATTACATCGGCTACGCCGGGCAGCTGTCCGATTGCCTGTGGGCGATGAAAGGCGCGTATCCTGCCGACGAAATTGCCGCCCTGCCCGACGGCTGGCGGATAGCCGAACATCACGGCTTGCGCGTTCCCGGCCTGCTGGCCGAGCGTTGCCTCTTGAAACTGGAGAAAGGTCAAGCATGCATGCCTTCGTGATCGCCAACCAGAAAGGCGGGGTGGGCAAGACCACGACCGCAGTCAATCTGGCCGCGGGCTTGGCCCAGGCCGGTCAGCGCACCCTGCTGGTGGATCTCGACCCGCAGGGCAATGCGACGATGGGTAGCGGGATCGACAAGCGCACGCTCGGGACTTCGGTCTATCAGATGCTGCTCGGCCTTGCCACGCTGGATCAGGTGCGGGTGACCTCGCCGAGCGGCAACTATGCCGTGCTGCCCGCCAACCGCGAACTGGCCGGCGCCGAGGTGGAAATGGTCGACCTCGACCGCCGCGAGCAGCGCCTCAAGCAGGCTCTCGCGCGGCATGCCGACGAATATGACTTTGTCTTGATTGATTGTCCGCCCTCGCTGTCGATGCTGACGCTCAACGGCCTGTGCGCCGCGCATGGCGTCATCATACCCATGCAGTGCGAATACTATGCGCTCGAAGGCCTGTCCGATCTGGTCAATACCATCAAGCAGGTGCATCGCAACCTCAACCGCGATCTGCGCATCATCGGTCTGCTGCGCGTGATGTTCGATCCGCGCTCGACGCTGTCGAACCAGGTGTCGCGGCAACTCGAGGAGCATTTCGGCGACAAGGTTTTCAAGACGCTGGTACCGCGCAACGTACGGCTGGCGGAGGCACCGAGCTACGGCATGCCCGGCGTGCTGTTCGACAAGAATGCCAAGGGTGCGCAGGCCTATCTCGCGTTCGCGCGCGAAATGGTCGAGCGCGTCGGCTCATGGGAAAGGGAGCAGCAAGCATGATTCAACGCAAGAAGGGACTTGGTCGCGGCCTCGACGCGCTGCTCGCCGGCAATGACGATGCCATGGAGACGGACAGGCAGCGGCAGGCAACGCTGGCGATCGGCGACCTGCAACCAGGCAAGTACCAGCCGCGTACGCGCATGGACCCGGGTTCATTGGAGGATCTGGCCGCATCGATCAAGGCCCAGGGCCTGATCCAGCCGATCTCGGTGCGCCCGGTGTCAGGCGGTCGCTATGAAATCATTGCCGGCGAACGGCGCTGGCGCGCTTCGCAGATCGCGGGGCTTACAGAAGTGCCGGTGCTGATCCGCGAGATTCCCGACGATGCCGCGCTGGCGATGTCGCTGATCGAAAACATCCAGCGCGAGGATCTCAATCCGCTCGAAGAGGCAGCAGGCCTGCAACGTCTCATCGATGAATTTGGCATGACGCACCAGCAGGCCGCCGATGCCGTTGGGCGCTCGCGTTCGGCAGCGACTAATCTGCTGCGTCTGCTGAATCTGGCCAAACCGGCGCAAGATCTGCTGATGGCGGGTGACATCGAGATGGGCCATGCGCGCGCGATCCTGGCTGCACCGAAAACCGAGCAGGGCCGACTCGCAGCCGAAGTGGCCGACAAGGGCTACTCCGTGCGCGAGACCGAGCGGCGCGTGACACGCGAACTGAACCCGCCGGCGCACAAGCCGGCGCATGAAAAGAACCGCGATCTGGTGCGGCTTGAGGAGGAGTTGTCGGACAACCTCGGAGCGTCAGTCAAATTGGCCGCCAACCGGAATGGCGCGGGCAGCATCAGCATCCGATTCACGAGCCTCGATCAACTGGATGGATTATTGATGCGATTGCGAAGCAAAAACATGTAGAATGTGGTGCATCGCAGCATTTAAGTGTCAATATCAAATATTGTAATGCGCAAGCCGCATTATTACGGATAGTATGCGCGCTCATAAAACAGCGGCGCTTCACCGTAACGCTTTGGTACGCTGGGTATTGGGAGGACAGCTTGTCTTGACGGCTGTGCTGGCTGGAACTGCCGGGTTGATATTCGGCACGACAGCAGCCGTTTCGCTGGTGGTGGGTGGATTGATCGGCTTTCTCGGCAATCTGGCCTATGTCTGGCGGGCGATGCGACCGGAAACCGATCCGGCGCGTGCGTTGAAGGGGCAGGTCGTAGCGGAGTTCTACAAGTTCGCGGTAGCAGTGGGATTGTTCGCACTGATTTTCGCGACATTCAAGAGCCTCGCTGCCGTCTGGCTGTTTGTGGGTTTTGGAACGACTTTTGTTATTCACTGGCTCGCCATGTTGCGGCGCACCCAGTGGATGGGGGAAGTGGAGAGATCATGAGTTCTGCCGAAGGTGCTCTGACCGCAAGTGGCTATATCGGCCACCATCTGACCAACCTGCATGTTGGCCACGGTTTTTGGACATTCCATCTCGACACGATCATCATATCCGGCCTGCTGGGCCTGCTGTTGCTGGGCGGCATGGCCATGGTGGCGCGCAAGGCCACGAGCGGCGTGCCGGCCGGCTGGCAAAACTTCGTCGAGATGATCACCGGTTTCATCGACCAGCAGGTCAAGAGTTCGTTCCACGGCAAAAGCGAACTGGTGACACCAATGGCGATCACCATTTTCGTCTGGGTCTTCGCCATGAATGCCATGGACCTGATCCCGATCGACTTTCTGCCGATTGCTGCCGGTGCGGTGGGCGTAAATTACCTGAAGGTCGTGCCGACCACCGACCCCAACCTGACTTTCGCGATGTCGATCACGGTATTTTTGCTGATGATCTGGATGAACCTGAAGGTCAAGGGCATCGGCGGCCTGGCGCATGAAGCGCTGACGGCACCTTTCGGCGCGAAGCTCGCCCCGGTCAACCTCCTCTTCCGCCTCATCGAAGACATCGCCAAGCCGTTCTCGCTCTCGCTGCGACTCTTCGGCAACATGTACGCCGGCGAAATGATCTTCATCCTGCTTGCCATCATGGGCGCATCGTGGGCCAGCTTCAGCGTTGGCAGCAGTACGCTGTTCATCACTCAAGTGCTGCTCTCTCTCGGCTGGGCGATCTTCCACATCCTGATCATCACTCTGCAGGCCTTCATCTTCATGACCCTGACCATCATCTACATGGCCATGGCCACCG
>ERZ1645187.1354-NODE-1354-length-22653-cov-34.839765_pt1 | contig 22653 bp, 23 predicted proteins | sample MGYA00575352_ERZ1645187 | MGnify/ENA primary metagenome ERZ1645187 (study PRJEB40837, sample SAMN11349314) | freshwater sediment metagenome | isolation source: river sediment | host: Sediment | place: India: Wazaribad , New Delhi | collected 2017-02-21 ... | reverse complement strand
CCACCGGTGCGGGTCAACAGCTCGGCCACCAGGTGCAGCGGCCGCTCCAGCAGGTGCAACGACGAGGACTGCTCGGCCAACGGCGGCAGCGCCTCCAGGATCGGCACCGGCTCCACCCGTACGGGCGCCGGCTCGGTCACGCGCTCCAGGAGTCCCATCCCGGCCAGCCAGGGCTCCGCCGGAGCCTCGAGGAGGCCGAGCTCACCGGGGGAGACCTGCCGCTTGGGCCGCGTGCCATCGATCAGCACCGACAGCGGCTTCGGGAACGCGACCATGCTGCCGTCCAGGTTGATCGCGGCGATCTCGTCGGAGAGGTAGCCGAAGTGCCGGCCCAAGGCGATCGAGGCGGTGGTCTTGCCGGTGCCGGACGGCGCGACCAGCACCACCGTGGCGCCGGTGGCCGGGTCGGCGACCGCGCAGGCGTGCAAGAGCAGCATGCTGCCCACCTGGGTCTCCAGCGCCAGATGGTTGAGCCGGGTCGCGACCGTGTCCATCAGGCCGGTCTCGTCGGTGTCGGCCAGCGCCCCGCTGCCGTGGGCCGCGAGCATTGCCTCTGGGTCGTCCTCGAAGGCGACCCGCACCGTCTCGGTGGCGGGTTCGAGCGGCGGGTCTGCCAGGCAGCGGTCCCAAGCCCGGGTCATCGACGCCTCGAACGTCGCGGCGCCCGCTCCCTCGATGCTGACCGAGACCCGGCTGCCCAGGAGGCTCAGCTCGACCGTCGTCGGCCGTGGGGCCGGGTCGGGCTCGCGCCCGGGCACGGTCGACGGGGTGCTCACGGCTGGATCGTAACGATCTTCCCAATCGGGCCACGAACCCTGCCATAATCGAGGGCTGGGAGCGCTTGGGAGGCGCTGGGAGCGATGAAACGGAGACTCGGATGAGCCATATGTGGGAACTGCGACCCTGGGGGTCGTGGCACATCCTGGACCACGGCACCGGGTACAAGGTCAAGCGGATCCACGTGCACCCTGGCGCCCGGCTCTCCTACCAGTCCCACAGCCACCGCGGCGAGCACTGGGTCGTGCTCAGCGGGACCGCCACAGCGATCATCGACGACGTCGAGCACGTCGCGAGCGCCCAGCAGACCATCGACGTACCGATCGGGGCCAAGCACCGGTTGATCAACAACGGCGAGACCGAACTGGTGATCATCGAGGTGCAGAGCGGCTCCTACACCGGCGAGGACGACATCGTCCGGTACGAGGACGACTACGGGCGTCACGAAGTCGTCTCCTGACGCTTCCATAGCCAGCGGGGCCAACTGGGCGCCGACGGCCTCAGGGCGCGGGGACGAGGGTGCCCGAGCCGGACACGAAGCCCGTCGAGCTGGCGGTCACGTTGATCGCAGCGGGGCTGCCGTTGGCCTGAGTGCCGCTTGACTGCGCCCGGAAGCCCAGCGTCCTGGTGGCGGTCGGTGCGATCTGCGCGGTGGCGGTGAACACCACCGTGGCGGTGCGGCCGGTGCCCGTGCCGGAGTAGGTCACCGTGCCGGCGGTCCAGCCGCCGGTGACCTGGGTGATGGCCAGGGTCCGGTTCGCCCCGGCGCCGCCGCCGGCGTTGGCGTCCCAGACGTAGATGTTGGGGAAGGTCAGCGTCACTTGCAGGTTGACGGTGGTGTCGTCAGGGCTGTCGTTGCGGACCGTGATCGAGCCGTCCATCCGCCGGTTGTTCGCCGGGGTCCATTCGCCGGTGGCCGAGGTGATGGTGAGCTGGTCCGAGGCGGCCGCGTACGCCGGGACTGAGGCCGCGACCTGCACCGCGGGCACCGCCCAGGCAGCGTGCGCCGCGGTGCGGACCAAGGACCGGCGGCTGAGGCCGGTCTGCTCGGGCGACTTCTGCTGGTCCGGCATCTCGGCTCAGGCGGTCGGGTTGATCGTCGTCGAGCCCGTCACGTGGTTGGTCGCCGTCGCCGTGAGCGTCAGCGAGTCCGCCCCGGCGGGGTCGACCAGGATCCTGGTCGTGGTGGCGCGGAAGGTCAGGGTCTTGCTGGCACTGGCGGCAAGTTGAGCGGTGGCCGTGAAGACGACCGTCGCCGTGCGGCCGGTGCCGGTTCCGGAGTAGGTGACCGTGCCGGCGCTCCATCCCCCGGTGACATTCGAGATGGTGATCGTCTGATTGGCGCCCAGGAGCGGGCTCCACACGTACATGTTCGGGAACTGCACCGTGATCTGGAGGTTGGCCGTGGTGTCGGTGGCGCTGCCGTTGAGCACGGTGGTGGTGACATCGACGTAGGGGTAGCCGAGCGGTTGGGTCCAGTCACCGCTGCCCGCAGTGAACGTGAGCGGGTCGGAGACCGCTGCGTAGGCGGGGACCGTCGCGGCCACCTGGATCGCCGGGACCGCCCACGCGGCGTGCGCGGCGGTTCGGACAACCGAGCGTCGGCTCAGCTGACGATTGTCGGTCGTGTTCGTGCTCTGGTGCTCCACCGCAGATCCCCTCATCCCGGCTAGGCGGCCGCAGCCGTCTTCGGGTCGAACGCTAACACCGAGACGACCCCGCCCGGCATTTATTGCGGACCTATCAACTCAGCCACGAGGGGCAGCAGCTCCTCGGCCTCGCGGTACCTGATCCGCCGCAGCCCGCCGGTGCGGCCCAGGTGCTCGGCCATCTGGTGGAGGGGGCGGCTGAGCAGCCGCGGTGCCGACGTCTGGGCGGCCAGGGCGGGAAGCGCCTCCAGAGTCGGCACCGGCTCCACCGTGGGTGGGCTCGACCCTGTCCGGCTCAGGAGGCAGATTGCCGCCAGGCGTGGTCTCTCGGGCGCCTCCAGCAGGCCCAGGTCCGACGGTGCGACCTGCTGCTTGGGGCGGACGCCGTCGCGCAGCACCGAGAGCGGCTTGGGGTAGGGCAGGATCGTCCCGTCGTGCCTGATCGCGACGGTCTCGTCGCTCAGGTAGCCGAAGCTCCGGCCCAGCGTGAGGGCTGCTGTGGTCTTGCCGCCTCCCGAGGGTGCGACCAGAACGGCGCTCCTACCGGTGCCGGGATCGGCGACGGCGCAGGCGTGCAGCATCCACAGCTCCCCGAAGTTCGCCTCGATCGCCTTGACGGTCAGCGCTGAGCTGAGTCGAGACATCAGGGGCGCCGCGTGGCGGTCGGCAACCGCGCCTCGGTCTCGGGCCATCCCCACCCGCGATTCGTCGTCGTCCAGGAACGCCTCGACCACCAGGGTCGCCGCAGCGACGGGCCTCTTCGCCAGGCACCGTTCCCAGGCTGAAGGCACCAACTCGGCGAGTTCAGGGGCCCGCGCGCCGGTGAGGAGCACGTCCACCCGGGTCCCGATCAGGTCGAGCGCCACCCGAACGTGGGCGTCAAGGTCGGGTGCGCGCATCCGGGCACTCTAGAGGGACTACTCGACTAGAATCGGCCGTTGCGCCATCCGGCGTCTGGACTGACTGGGGAAGCTCACCACATGGAACTCGCGGACTACCTGCGGATCCTGCGCCGCCATTGGCTCGGGGTGCTGCTCATCGTCGTGACGTGCGTGGCGCTGTCCGGTGCCTACACGATGACGCGACCCAAGGTGTACGCCGCGAACGCGACGGGCTTCGTGGTCACCGGGTCGGCCGACAACCCCGCCCTCAGCTCGGTCAACGACTCCCTGGCCAAGTCGCGCGCGGCCAACTACGTCAAGATCGCGACCAGCCGGGCCACCGCCCAGGGCGTCATCGATGAGCTGGGCCTGACCGAGACTCCCTCCTCCCTGGTTGGCCGTATCACTGTGGAGCAGCCAGAGGACACGGTGATGCTGGAGATCACCGCCCGGGCAGGGAGTCCTCGCGAGGCCCAAGAGTTGGCTGACGCCTGGGTTGCCGCCCTGGCCGAGCAAGTGCGCGAGATCGAGGACCCGAAGGGCCTGGAGCGTGATGGCACGCCGCAGGTGCTGGCGATTGAGTCTGCTGCGCTGCCTACGGCCCCGGTCTCTCCTGTCCCGCAGCGCAATCTCCTGATCGGCGGCGGGCTGGGCGTTCTGCTCGGCTTCGGTTACGCGATGCTGCGCAACTCCCTGGACAAGAAGCTGCGCACGCAGGAGGACATCGAGTCCAAGTTCGGGGTGAGCGTCGTCGGCAGTGTGCCGGTGGCAAACGTGCTCAAGCGCGACGCGGGGGAGGCGGCCGCCCTCGCCGTCGACCACATGACAGCCAACGTGGCGAGCGGTCCTTCGTCGGAGGCGTTCCGCAAGCTCCGCACCAACCTGATGTACATGAATGTCGACAATCCGCCTCGAGTGGTGGTCGTGACCAGTCCTCTTCCCGGAGACGGGAAGTCGACGGTGGCCGCCAACCTGGCCGCCGCGGTCGAGTCCTCCGGGCAGAAGGTCGTCCTGATCGATGGGGACCTGCGCCGCCCCACGGTCGCGACCTCCCTGGAGCTCGTGGAGGGCGTCGGGCTCAGCGACGTCCTGGCCGGGCGGATCTCGCTGGAGGATGCCCTGCAGTCGCCTGCCGGTCGTCCGGACTTGAAGGTGCTGGCGGCCGGATCGATCCCCCCCAACCCGAGTGAGCTGTTGGGGTCACATGCGATGCGCCAACTCCTGCAGAAGCTGTCCGCCGACGCCCTCGTGGTGGTCGACGCGCCTCCCTTGCTCCCGGTCACCGATGCCGCGGTGCTGGCGGCGAGGTCGGACGGCGCGTTCGTCGTCGTCTCCTCTGGCAAGACCCTGGACACGCAACTGAAGACCGCCCTGGACAACCTGGCCAAGGTCGAGGCGAAGCCCTTGGGGGTGATCCTGAACCGGGTCTCTCGCCGAGACGCGGGCAGCGGCTACTACGGCGAGTACTACGGCTACTCGCAGCGAGGCAAGCGTCGGGCCGGGCAGTGACCGGGTCCGACGACGCGGTGTGGAGCCACGCTCCGGACCTCGCCGTTGTCGACTCACCCGAACGGGTCGTGCTGCTCAACCTCCGCCGCCCTGCGGAGCCGGCTCGGATCCTGCTGGGTACGGCGGCCGAGATCTGGCGCACGATCGACGGTGAACGCGCGCAACGGGAGGTCGTCGAGCGGATGGCATCCTCGTACGGCGTGGGGCCGGCCGAGGTTCTGTCCGACGTCGTGAGCTTCTGCGTGGACCTTGAGCACGACGGGCTCCTGATCAACCGGAGCCTCGATGCACGCGGGACGGCGGAGGTGGGACCGTCACCTGGTCCGGGAGCGAGACACGGGTGACGGAGACCGTGACCCACACACGCCCGACTGCCGAGGAGGCGGCGCTGCTGCTGCACGCCCTGTGTGAGTGGGTGGGGCGGGAGGCCGGGGTTCGCGTGCTGGCGATCAAGGGCCCGGTGGTGGCCATCCAGGGGTTGCGCGCGCCGCGCTCATCCGCCGACATCGATGTGCTGGTGCATCCCGAGGAGCTGCGCGCCTTCGCCGACCGAATGAGAGCCCTGGGCTGGTACGACGCCGTCGAACCCTCCGGGCCGCGGCTGATCGCCGCGCATTCGGCCAACCTGCTGCACGACCACTGGCCCCTGGGGATCGACGTGCACCACTACTTCCCGGGCTTCCTGGCCGATCCCGGCACGGTCTTCGACCGGCTTTGGGATCGACGGGTCGAGGTCGAGCTTGCCGGCGTACCGGTGCCTGCCTGTGATCCCGTCGGCCAAGTCGCGGTGGTGGCACTGCACCTGCTCCGCAGCCACCCCGATGGGCGCTCTCCGGTCCTGGAGGATCTGAGGGACCGGACGCTGCAGACGCTCTCGCCCGCCCAGCTCGAGGAGCTGGTCGAACTGGCGGTGGACACGGAGTCGGCCTGGCCGCTGCGCCCCTTCCTGCTCGAGCTCGGGTGCGGCCTGGACGACCCGGAGAAGCCCACGGACGCGGCGGCGCTGGCCGCCTGGAACACGGCCACGCTCGCGGTGGAGGCGGAAGGGTGGTTGCGCCTGCTGGCCGAGGCCCCGGCGCGCCGCTGGCCACGCATCGTGTGGCACGCGGTGATGCTCACCGACGAGGAGCTGCTCGCGCACCATCAGCTCACCAGGGATGAGGCCAATCTGCGCCGGCTCCGGTGGCAGCGGCTGCGGCGCGGACTGGCCGCCGTACCCCCGGCCGCGCTCAAGCTGATCCGCGAGCGCCGGAGCGGCTAGGCGTGTCCCGCGACGCACCCGCGCTCAGGGTCTGGTCGTGGGCAGCCCTGGCCGCCTACTCCGTGTTCCTGGCCTACATCCTGTTGAACCCGTCGCCCAGCGACAGCATCTCCGTGGTGGATCGGGTCCTGATGCTGGCCGAGGATCTCGGCGTGTCGGGGGAGCTCGTGACCGGTCGCAGGGTCGAGTTCGTGCTCAATGCCCTGCTGTTCGCACCGATTCCCTTCCTGGGGATCTGGGCGATGCCCCGGATCCGTGGCAGTGGCTGGGTCACGCTCATCTTCGTGGGATCGCTGGCGGTGGAGGTCGTGCAAGGCACACTCCTGCCTGACCGCTCCGCCGAGTTCGCGGATGTGGTGGCCAATACGTTGGGGGGCGTGCTGGGTGCGGTCCTGGCCGTGGGGGTCCAACGGCGCGGCTCGATACCTGGTTTCGGGTCTCGACTTCGCGGCTAGAACTTGTCACAGTGGTGCTGTTCGGCTGGCCCTACGCCCAGCACCGGGGTGCCGCAACGACCGGAGAGGCAGGATGACATGACCCGCGACGTACGCACTGAGTTCCGTGAGCCCCTGCCCGCAGACGTCGCGGAGTGGATGGGCATGGTCGACCAGCCCCAGCGTGACGCCGAGGTGGCAGCACCCGGCGGCGCGCCCGCCCGGGTGCCCGCGCCGCGCAACTGGCGGGAGCGGCTGCACCGCACCCGACGGCCGGTGGGGTAGTCCACGCGTCCTTGCGGTTTGACCTGCAGTCACGATCGCGTTGTACGTAGACTCCTTCCGGCATTGCCGGACGGGTGAGGAACACGTGGACGCGACAAATGAGCAGATCCTGCTCTCGCCGCCCGATGTCGGCGATCTCGAGGAGCAGTTCGTGGTGCGCGCGATCCGCTCCGGTTGGATCGCCCCGGCGGGTCCTGACCTGACCGCCTTCGAGCGCGACGTGGCGGCACGGGTGGGGGTGGACCACGCCGTCGGCTTGTCCTCGGGCACCGCGGCCCTGCACCTGGCTCTCGTGTCGTGGGGCGTTGGCCCGGGCGACGTCGTGCCGGTGTCGACGCTCACCTTCGCGGCGACCGTCAACGCCATCCGGTACGTCGGCGCCACCCCGCACTTCGTGGACTGCGACGAGGAGACCGGGAACATCAGCCCGGAGCTGCTGGCCAGCGCGGTCGAGGCCTTGCAGGCCAACGGCGAGCGCGTCCCTGTCGTCCTGCCGGTCGACATGCTCGGCAAGTGCGTGGACTACCACGCGATCGCCGAGATCGCCCTCGGTGCTGGGGCGCGTCTGCTGTGCGATGCCGCCGAGTCGTTCGGGGCCACGCTGAAGGGCAAGCCCGCCGGCTCCTTCGGAGACGCCTCGGTCGTCTCGTTCAACGGAAACAAGATCATGACCACCTCCGGTGGCGGGATGTTGCTGAGCGACGACCAGCGACTCGTCGAGCACGTGCGCAAGCTCTCGACCCAGGCCCGCGAACCCGTGCCGCACTACGAGCACACCGAGATCGGCTACAACTACCGGCTCTCCAACATCTTGGCGGCGCTCGGCCGAGCCCAGTTGCTCAGGCTCGATGAGATGCTCGCGGCCCGGCGCCGGTGGCGCGAGCGCTACCGCGCGCTGTTCGCGGGGCAGGCCGGCGTGCGGATCCTGGGCGGTGCGGACGACCGGCACGACAACTGTTGGCTCACGGCGATCGTGGTCGATCCGTCGCAGTCGGCGTGGAGCGCCGGGCAACTGGGCGAGAGTCTGGCCGCCGCCGGCATCGAGACTCGGCCGGTCTGGAAGCCGATGCACCTACAACCGGTGTTCCGGGGGTTCGGCGGCACGCTGTCGGGAGCCTCGGAGCGGATCTTCGAGCGGGGCCTCACCCTGCCGAGTGGGTCGGGGCTGACCGAGGCGCAGTTCGCCAGGATCGAGGCCGCGATTCGTCAGGTGGTACGCGGAGCGTGACGAAGCCATACGACCGCGCCAAGCGGGCGATCGACCTCCTGGTGGGCGGTCTGGGCCTAGTGCTCTCGATGCCGCTTCAGGCGCTCTTGGCGACGCTGGTCCGGCGCAAGCTCGGCACACCGGTGCTCTTCCGCCAGCCTCGCCCCGGCAAGGCCGGGGCCGTGTTCGAACTGGTCAAGTTCCGCACGATGCTGGAGGTGGACGAGGCCCGCGGCCTGGTCACCGACGAGCAGCGGCTCACGCCCTTCGGTGCGTTCCTGCGCTCCACCAGCCTGGACGAGCTCCCCACCCTGTGGAATGTGGTCAAGGGCGACATGAGCCTGGTCGGTCCTCGGCCGCTCCTGGTGCAGTACCTGGGCCGCTACACCCCCACCCAGGCTCGTCGCCACGAGGTTCGCCCCGGCATCACCGGACTTGCTCAGGTCAGCGGTCGCAACGCGATCGGCTGGGAGGCCAAGTTCGCCAAGGACGTGGAGTACGTCGACAACCGCAGCCTCGTCCTCGACCTCCAGATCATCGGGCGCACCTTCGCCCAGGTGTTCCGGCGTCACGGCATCAGTGCCGCCGACGATGTGACGATGCCCGAGTTCATGGGCTCCTCGGAGGTGACCCCGTGACGCGCAGGGTGGCCATTCTCGGCATGGGTGGTCACGGCCGCGAGTGCCTCTTCATCGCTCGCTCGATGATCGCCGCAGGAGCGGACATTCAGGTCGTCGGCTTCTACGACGACGGCCCGTCCGACGATGACCTGGCCCGGGTGGCGGCTCTCGGCTACCCGCACCTGGGCACCTTCCCTGACCTCCTCGTCCAGCGGGACCTGGAGGTGTGCTTGGGAGTCGGCGCTCCGTCGGTGCGCTGGCGGTTGGATCAGCTCCTCCTGGAGGCCGGCCTGGCCGGCGCCGTACTGGTTCACCCCGACAGCACGGTGGGGGATGACGTGGCCCTCTCCGAGGGGTGCGTGATCTTCCCGGGCGCTCGGTTGACCACCAACATCCAGCTCGGCCGCCACACTCACCTGCACCCGAACGTCACGGTGGGGCACGACACCGTGATGGGCGACTACGTGTCGATCAACCCGTCGGCATCGGTCTCGGGGGGTTGCACGGTGGGGCGCGGGGCCTTCGTGGGCGCCGGGAGTCTGGTGCTGCAAGGGCTCACCCTGGGCGAGTCCTGCGTGGTCGGCGGCGCGGCGTGCGTGGTGCGTGATGTGGCCCCTGGCGCGCTGGTCAAGGGAGTCCCGGCCCGATGACCACCCCTCAAACGGCAGCCCCCGCGCGCGGCCCCCTCATCTACGGGACCACGATCCCGCTCTCCGCGAGGATCTTCTTCGCCGGGCAGGTCAACATGATGGCCGACGAGCGCGGCCCCCTCTATCTGATCTACGGCACAGACGAGCCCGGACCCGTTCCCGGCGTCGACCCGCGGGTCACCCAGATCGCGGTGCCGCTGTTGCGGGATCCGCACCCGCTGCGTGACGTGGCGTCCCTGGCCCGATTGGTGCGCCTGTTCCGCCGCCTGAAGCCGTCCCAGGTCGTCGTCGGTACGCCGAAGATGGGGCTGCTTGGCATGCTGGCCGCCTGGCTGCTGCGGGTGCCTCGGCGTACCTATGTCCTGTTCGGGCTCCGGCTGGAAGGTGCCCAGGGTCATGGCCGGAGGCTGCTGTGGGCGATGGAGTGGCTGGCGATGCGCTGCTCCACCGAGATCCTGGCCATCTCCGGCTCCAACCGCGACGAGGTCCTGCGACTGCGGCTCACGGACCCCGACAAGATCTCCGTGCCGGGGCGGGGCGGGCTGGGCGGCATCGACCTGGACCGGTTCCATCCGCGCGACCCCGAGGCTCGGGCGGCCGCTCGGGCGAGGTTCGACCTGCCGGTCGAGGTCCCGGTGGTGGGCTTCGTCGGGAGGATGACCAGGGACAAGGGCTTGGGTGACATGGCCCTGGTCTGGCCCCGGGTCCGCGAGGAGTTCCCGCAGGCTCGGCTGCTGATGGTCGGCCCCGACGAGTCCGCCTCTCTCGCGGAGCGGCAGCTGGTCGAGACCATTCGGAGCTCGCCCGGGGTGGTGATGCACGGTCCGATCAGCGATCCGGAGTCGGCCTTCGCCGCGATGGACGTCCTGCTGCTGCTGACCCGCCGCGAGGGCTTCGGACAGGTGCTGGTGGAAGCCGCGGCGTGTGGCGTGCCCTGCGTGGCAGCTCGGGTGAACGGCACGGTCGACGCGGTCGTCGACGGTTCGACGGGAACCCTGGTACCGCTGGGCGACATCGACGCCGCAGTCGAGGCGCTGGCTGGCTATCTGCGCTCGGAGGCGCTGCGCTCAGACCACGGGACTGCCGCCCAGGAGCGTGCGGTAGCCGAGTTCGCGGCCGCCCATCTGGACCGGCTGTGGGTGGAGGCCGTCGACCCGACGCTGGCGCGGGAGGTGGGATCGTGAACACCCTGGACACCGCGAGCCCGAGGGTCTCCTTCGTGATGGGCGCCTACAACTGCGCCCCGACGCTGGACGCGGCGCTCCAGTCGATCCTCGATCAGACCTACACCAACTGGGATCTGGTCGTCTGCGACGACGCCTCGACCGACGGCACGTACGAGAAGCTCCTGGCCTGGCAGGCCAGGTACCCCGACCAGATGACAGTGCTCCGGAACGCCGAGAACTCCAAGCTGTCCTTCACCCTCAACCGCTGTCTCGAGGTGGCCTCCGGCGACCTCATCGCCCGGATGGACGGGGATGACCTGTCGGTGCCGGAGCGACTCGAGGCTCAGGTGGCGTTCCTGGACGACCACCCCGAGGTTGACCTGGTCGGCACCGCCATGCGTCGGTTCAGCGAGGCCGGCGACGCCGACGTGGTGTGCCCCCCGGCCGAGCCGGACCGCTGGTCGCTGCGCTACGGAGTGCCCTTCTGCCACGCCACGATCCTGGCGCGACCGCACGTGTTCGCCCGGACCGGCGGCTACTCGGTGCTGCCTCGGGCGGAGCGCAACGAGGACCTGGACCTGTGGTTCCGGTTCTACTCCGTGGGTCTCACCGGGAGGAACCTCCAGGAGCCGCTCTACCGGGTCCGCGAGGACATCTCGGCGATCCGGCGGCGGACCTGGCGTAACCGGCTCAACGTCTTCCGGACGACGGTGCACGGCTTCAGGTTGTTGCGCTACCCGTGGCACTGGTACCTGCGCCCGGTCCTGGCGTTGGGCAAGGCCTTGGTGCCGGCCCGCGCGGCGGTCGGCTTCCGGTCCTTCCAGCGACTGCGGGCCGAGCGTCGGGACGCGGCGTGAGCGTCTACTTCACGGCGATGTTCATGGCCGTGGGCTTCGGGGTCATCTCGCAGCAGCTGACCCAGCAGGCCGCGGTCGCCGACGCCGCCGCCCAGCGACGAATCAAGATGCGCGCGGCGCGGTTCGCCTTCCTGTCTGGCCTCGTCTTGACGGCCGTGGGCGCGCTGCGCTGGCGCGTAGGCACCGACTACCCCAACTACGTCATCGAGTTCCCCGGCTACGCGGCCGAGCCCTGGCGGGACTACACCCTGCTCAGCGAGCCGGGGCTGCGGCTCATCGCGAAGTTCTCGGCGTGGGTGAACGACGACTACGCGACGATGTTCGCCATCGCGGCCGTCATCACCATTGGCCTGTCGGTGCGCACCCTCTACCTCAACAGCACGGCGTTCGGGCTCAGCATCCTGCTCTTCATCCTGACGGGCCCGTGGCTGGGCTCCTTCAACGGGGTGAGGCAGTACCTGGCCTGTGCGGTGATCTTCGCCGGACACCGCTACATCCTGGATCGCAAGCCGTGGAAGTACCTGCTCGTGGTGCTGGTCGCCGGGCTCTTCCACGTCAGCGCCTACCTGATGCTGCTCCTCTACTTCCTGCCGCGACGCCGGCTCTCACTGGTGACCGGCGGGCTGGTGATGCTGATGGCGGCGCTGACGACCGAGGCCTACGGCCGGATCCTGGACGTGGTCGTGGTGTTTCGCCAGGAGGCCGACTTCGGCGGGGTCGACAGTTACTTCTACGAGGAGCTCGACCCGCTCCGGGTCGCCGTAGCCGTGGTGCCACTCGTCTTCTATCTGGTGTTCACGCGCAAGGACGCCCTGCGATCCGACGACCACTTCTATGTCCACATGCTGCTGCTGAACGCCGGAGTGTTCATCGCCTCCAGCGGCAGCGCCTACATCGCCCGGTTCGCGGTCTACACGGGCATCTTCACCTGCTTGGCGCTGCCCCGGTTGCTGACGACCCGGGACCGGTCGGAGCGAGCCTTGTTCGTGCTGGCGATCGCCTCGTTGTACTTCGCGTTCTGGTACATCGAGACCACCGGGCTGCCGGAGCTCTACAACTTCCGGTGGATCTGGCAACGTGAGGGGGGCCCATGAGCGGGGCGCAGCGGCGTCCGGCGGGCGAGCCCCACGCGGCTGGGGGGCCCGTTCCCAGAGTGCTGCACGTGGTCGGCGCGATGAACGTCGGCGGAGCCGAGACGCTCCTGATGAACCTCTACCGCAAGATCGACCGAAGTCGGGTTCAGTTCGACTTCCTAATCTTCGGAGACGGCGAAGGGGTCTTCGACCGCGAGATCCAGGAGCTGGGCGGCCGGCTGCTTCGGCTCCCCCTGCCCCGTGAGCGTGGACTGCGACGTTCGGTGCGGGACGTGCGGAGGGTCCTGCGTACCGAAGGCCCCTTCATCGCCGTCCACGCCCACGTGCTGCACGCGAGCGCGCTGGCCCTGCGGGCGGCGGCCCTTGAGGGGGTGGAGGTGCGGATCGCTCACTCCCACAGCACCGGGGACGTGACGGGGGGACTGGGCCGCAAGCTGTACACCCAGTGGGCTCGGTCGATGATTCGGCGCAGCGCCACGCATGCTGTGGCGTGCGGCGAGGACGCCGGACGCTACCTGTTCGGAGATCACCACCCGTGGCAACTCCTCCGCAACGGGGTGGATCTCGAGGTGTTCACGCCGGCATCCGAGGAGCGAAGGGCGGCGGCTCGAACCGCCCTGGACTGTCCCGAAGAGCTCATGCTCCTCGGCGCGATCGCCAGACTCGAGGAGGTCAAGAACCACTCCTTCCTCCTCGACGTGGCCCAGAGGCTGGACCAACGGGGGGTCGCCTTCCGGATGGTCTTCGCGGGCGATGGTTCGCTGCGAGACCGTTTGCAGGAGGAGTGCGGTGCGCGCGGCTTGCAGAGCCGTGTCCGCTTCCTGGGCCTGCATCGGGATGTGCGGGGGCTCATGGCCGGCCTCGACCTCCTGCTGATGCCCTCCCACTACGAGGGCATTCCTGTGGTTCTGATGGAGGCCCAGGCCAGCGGTCTCGGGTCCCTGGTGTCGACCGGGGTCAGCCGCGAGGTGGACCTGGGGGTGGACCTGGTCGAGTTCCTGCCACTCGAGGATCCAGGAGTGTGGGTCGACAGAACTCTCGGGCGCACGAGGTCGCGGCCGCACGCCGAGGACCTGACGGAGAGAGTGCGAGCGGCTGGCGCGGGCATTGAGGACTCCGTTGCCCTGCTCTACCGGCTGTACGGGCTGGAGACCCAGCCATGACCCGGGTGTCGGTGATCGTTCCCGTCTATGACGTGGCTCCCTTCCTGAGCCGGTGTGTCGAGTCCGCGCTGGCCCAGACGCACGCCGAGGTCGAGTTGCTGCTGATCGACGACGGCTCAACGGATGGCTCGGGTGCGCTGTGTGACGCCTACGCGGCCTCGCACCCGCAGGTGCGCGTGCTGCACAAGTCCAACGGCGGGCTCTCAGATGCCCGCAACGCGGGCCTGGAGGCCGCCACCGGCGACTTCGTGGCCTTCCTTGATGGTGACGACTGGATGGCGGCCGAGACCGTCGCAGCCATGCTGACCGAGGCCCTACGCACCGGCGCCGACGCGGTGATCGCGGGGTACCACGTGGATACGCACGACAATCAAGAGAACGTCGTACGCAGTGACCGCCGGACGCCGCCTCCGTGCGTCGTGGCCGCCGCAGATGAGCCGCCCGAGGTCTCGGTCGAGCTGATGAACTTCGTCGGGTATGCCTGGAACAAGCTGTACCGACGGGAGCTTCTGGTCGAGTCCGGAAGTCGATTCCCGGTGGGCGTGTCGCTCGTGGAGGACATCGTCTTCAACGCACCGGTGCTTTCCGCCGCAACGCGGGTCGCGTTCTTCGACGAGGCCTTCGTGCACTACGTCCAGCGCCCGCGCCAGACGCTCGGGACCAAGCCGCACGGGGAGTTCGGGAAACTGATCGGGATGGCCACTGACGCCACGCGACCGCTGCTGCTGGGCTGGGGGATCACCGAGCAGCGCGTCGACGAGCTACTCGGGGAGATCGAGTTCGCGCGCGTGCAATGGGCGGTTCGATCGGTGGCCTGCGCGGACTCCCTGTCGCTCAGCTCGCGAGCGGTCGAGATCAGGGCGCTGTTGAAGGACTCTCGGGTGCACGCCGCCCTGGCCGACCACCTGGCATCGGGGCGGATCACCGGTCCGCGGAGGTGGCTGGCGGAATCTCAGGCGCGCGGTCACGTCTGGCCGACTCTGCTGATCCACCGGTTCAGGAGTCGGTGAGCCCGGCCATGACGTCCTCCTTGCGCAAGCTGTCGATTCGGGTTCGGTTGCGCCTTGCGCTGGCCCGGGTGGGCGCTGACCCGCAGGCGCGTGCCGCCGACCCGGAACGTCAGCACGTCTTCGTGTTGCTGGCCGCCGACTACGGCAACCTTGGTGACCTCGCCATCACCCACGCGCAGACGCGGTTCCTGGAGGCGCAGTTCCCGTCGGCGGTGGTCGAGGCGATCCCCATCAGCCGGACCCTGCCGGCCATCAAGCGTCTGCGTCGGGTGATCCAGGACCAGGACGTCGTCACGATCATCGGGGGCGGCAACACCGGGGACATGTACGACGACATCCAGTATCTGCGCGAGCTGGCGATCTCCAGCTTCCCTCGCAACCAGATCATCTCGTTCCCCCAGACCGTCGAGTTCTCCGATACCCGCTACGGGCGCTGGGCTCAGCGACGGGCCGCCAAGGTGTACAACGATCATCCGCACTTGACCGTCATGGCGCGTGATTCTCGCTCAGCGGCTGTGGCTCGGGGGCTGTTCGCCGAGTGCCAGGTGCTGCAAGCCCCGGACGTGGTCCTCACCCTCGACGACCAGGCCTCGTCCTCCGGACCAAGGGATGGGGTGCTCGTCGCTCTGCGCTCGGACTTGGAGCGTGGTCTCAGTGCCACGGATCGCGCCGCGCTGTTGAGCGCTGCGAGCGGCGTTGGTCGAGCCACTGAGCGAGACACGCACATCGGAGACGTGCGGCTATCCGCCGCGCAGGCGCTCCACGAACTGAGCGACTTCTGGGCGCAGTGCCGCTCCTCGCGGCTTATCCTCACTGACCGCCTGCACGGCGTGATCTTCGGTGTGATCACCGGCACTCCGGTGCTTGCCTTCGACAGCGGCACGGGCAAGGTCGGCCAGTTCTACCGAGACTGGCTTCAAGACGTGCCCGGCGTTCGGTTGGTGGATCGGGTCGAGGCAGGTGATCTTCCTGAAGAGCTCACCACGGTGGTGCCCTCCGGCTCGGGCCTCGGCCTGGCGGCTGTTCGGACGCGGTTCGCTGCGGCCTTCGAAGAAGCGCGTGGCTCCTGGGGCGCAGTACCGTGACCTCGGACTCCCCTGAGCAGCACGTGTCGCGCACCCATCGCTCGGCTCGGAACGCCGCTGCGGGCATCTTCGCCCAGGGTGTGATCGTCCTCCTGGGCTTTGCCACCAGGACGGTGTTCATCGATCAGCTCGGGGTCGAACTGCTGGGCGTGCAGACGCTGCTCCTCAGCCTGCTGGCTCTCGCCACCGTGGCGGACCTGGGTATGGGAAGCGCTCTGATGTTCGCGCTGTACCAGCCGCTGCGGGATGGAGACCATGAGCAGAGCGCTGCGATCGTCAGGTACGCGGGCCGGCTGTACCGGTGGGTGGCGCTCGCCACGGTCGGTGTCGGGCTCGCTGCCCTGCCCTTCCTCGACTCGCTGGTCACCCTCGAAGAGCCCGTGCCCAACCTGGGGCTGTACTACCTGGTGATGCTGGCCAACTCGGCCCTGTACTTCCCCCTGTACAGCCGGACGTTGCTCCTGGAGGCCGATCAGCGCTCGTACTGGATCAAGTTGGTCTCCGTCGGCTTCAACGTTGGCCGCAGCGTTGCCCAGATCGCCGTCCTGCTCGTCTGGGGGAGCTTCCTGCTCTTCCTGGTCGTGCAGGTGGTGTCCACGGTGTTGAACAACGTGTTCGTCTACCGGTACGTGGGTCGGCAGTACCCCTATCTGAGCGAGCCGGCCGACCTTGGCCCAGAGCCTCGGAAGGAGGTCGCTCGCTCGGTGCGGGCCATGCTCGTGTACCGGGTCTCTGGCTTGGCCCTCAACAACACCGATCCGATCCTGATCTCCATCCTCGTCGGCACTCTGGCGCTGGGCTACTACTCCAACTACCTGCTCATCGTCGGATCCCTGGTCATGGTTCTCGAGGTGGCGTTCTCGGCCCTGACACCCAGTGTGGGCAACCTCGTCGCATCTCACGATCAGGCGGCGATGCGCAGAGTCCTCAGCGAAATCCAACTCCTGGCAGTGGGCGTCTACGGGGTCTCCTCGGTGCTCTTGCTGGTCGTCATGCAGGATGTGATTCGGCTCTGGCTGGGGGCCAGCTTCGTGCTGTCGACCGCCACTCTCTACGCCTTGGTGGCGAACTTCTACGTGGTCGGGGCCATGTCGCCGGTCGCCACCTTCCGTGGCGCCACGGGGCTGTTCCGCGAAACCCGATACGTGCTGCTCGTGACGGCAACCCTGAATCTGCTGTTTTCGGTTCCCCTTGGACTGATCTTCGGCCTACCCGGTGTCCTCTTTGCCACCCTCGCTGCGCGGCTCCTCACCAACGTCTGGTTCGAACCCTGGGTCCTGTTTCGCCGCCACCTGGGCGGCGGTGCTGGCCAGTTCATCGTGACTCACGTGCTTGCGCTGGTCATCTTCGGCGGCTGCTATGCAGCATGCATCGTGCTGCTCGACGCAATCCCAGGAGAGGCTTGGGGGGCTGTGCTCGCGGGAGCCGCTCTGGCCTCGCTGCTGGTGTGCGCTGCACTGGCCTCGGTCTTCGGGCGGACCGCTGCCGCTCGGTCGCTGAGCAAACGAGCCGTGCAGATGCTCAGGCGCCCGGTCAGCTGACTTTCGTGCTGCGATGTTCCTTGAGTCGCCGCACGGTGCGTGCGGTGCGCTGAACCCCTGGCACCGTCCTGGCTAAGTCCTTGGCGCGGTTACTCCGGATTGCAAAGCGGACGGCCCGCACCCATGAATCGTCTCGTCCCTCGGTCTTCGCCTCCTCCAGCAGGCTTGCCCATTCCTGCGGAGCGGCTCCCGGCAGGGCGATCGCTCGGATCTGCTCGTCGGTGACGTCTTCCTCGAAGCACTCCGGCAGTCCGGCTCCGATGGCGCGGAAGTTCAAGACCGTTCGGACGCACTTCTCGCAGCGACCGCAGTTTCGGTCCATGTGCTCGCCTGCGTGGCACACCCGGAGGTTGGCTCTGGCTTCGGGCCAGGACGCCAGCAGCCGCACCTTCTCCGTTCGACTGGCCCCTGCGCCGTCGTGACGCACCTCCATCGAGCCACTGCTCATCAGGTGGTCCGTTATCGGGTGCGATCCCCAAGGGAGCAACAAGTGGTCGTACGGCTCGGACGAGCCGAGCAACCCGATGCCGTAGTTGGGTGCGTAGAGCGTGAGGCAAGCGGCGGTGGCGAGCCCGAATGCATCAGCCCAGTTGAGCCCAAGTTGGCCGATGTTCGTACGAAGCGACAGGAGCTCTAGCTCGGAGCCGGCCAACATCGTGGCCGCCCGATCCCGTGCTCGATGAAAGACGTCGTCTTGCTCGAGCGGAATCTCGAAGCCTTGTACGAGCAGTCCTGCGGCGAGCTCGGCCGTCCGCCAGCCAGCCAGGCCCGTGAGATGTCTGCGAACGGTAAACGCCGCGTCAACTCCACCCGAGAACGCGGCTATCGCGCGCGGGCTTCTCGGGGAATCGGTGACCACTTCGTCGGCTGACATCCGCACGGTGCGGTAGACATTGGGCCGCCATAGCGCCCATGCTTCCTGCCACTCCTCAAGACCGGCCAGCAGGCGCCGTGATACCGGTCCTTCGACGTGTAGCTCGCCACCGTGCCTCATGAAGAGCATTAGGCTCCCCAGGAGAAACGGATCAGAAAGCCCAGTGGGCAGGGCTCCATCGAGGCCGTGGAACCACAGCTTCTGCTGGCTGCCGTCGGGGAAGGACAGGATTGCGCCGCGGCGATCGCCCCCGGTCAACGAGTCGAGGCGGATTCGGCCTTGGCCCACGGTTTCTCCTGTCGACGAACAGACATCTGGTCTGCCTGTTACCAACTGAGAGAAGGATGCCATGACTGCTGGTCCCGAAGGTGTCGCTATCACGCCCGAGGGGACGCTGATGGTCCTAGACGGCTTGCCAGAGAGCGCGTTCATCCTCCAGGAGATCCGAGCCTGTGGAACCACGGCGGTATCCATGGTCGCTCCCACATCAAGAGCAAGGAGACTCGCCTCCCGGCTGATGCCCCCGTACCTCCGCCATGCCGACGCCATTGTGGGACTGCCGGACGGTGTGGGTGAGAGGGCCGATCTCATCGTCGTTCCTGAGTCCGAGCTTGGCATTGAGGAAGGCAGATGGCTGCAGCGCCACCGGCCAGGGGCGAGAGTGATCATGTGGTTTTGGAACCCTGTGTCCGAACCCCTTGCTTTGGCCGCCCAAGAGCGCGGGATCGAGGTGTGGGCCTTTGACCCCTCTGACGCTGCTCGGATCAAGGGAGTGCGGCTCAACACCCAGTACTGGTTCGCGTCCCAAGTCCCTGACCCGCGGGAGAAGTTGTGGGATGTGTCGTTCGTCGGTCGGGACAAGGGCCGGGGTCAGACGATCCAGGTTCTGGAGTCAGCTCTCAGGGGACGTGGACTGACGACGAACTTCCAGATCGTGGCCCCACCCTCTCGGCTGCCGTGGAAGCAATCGGCGGAGTCTTGGATTCCCTACCGGGAGGTGATCGAGCAATCGGCACGATCTCGGGCCGTGCTCGATATCGTCCAACAGGGGCAGACCGGGATGACACTCCGAGCCATGGAGGCGCTCTACCTTGAGGTCAAACTGATCACGAACAACGCAGCGATGCTCCAGGACCCGCACTACCCCCAAGACAACGTCTACCTCCTTGAGGGCACTGAGTTGCCGGGGCTCGAGGACTTCATGTCGCGTCCCATAGCTCCCACCTCTGAGATGGTGCGTGAGTTCTACTCGTTCCCGGCCTGGCTGAGGAGATTCGGGACCGGCATCAGCTAGTCGGACAGCGGTCGTCGGGACCCCCTGGCCAAGTCGCCATGGGCGGCCGCGCTGGAACGGCGATGCAACACGGAAAGGGCGAGAGGCTGCCGCGCCTTCGCGAGCGCGAGGCGTGCGGCGATGCCCCTAGGGAGTCCCGAGCCCCTGAGTGGAACATCGGCGGCGGCCTCCCGGACCATCGGCAGGGTCAGGACCGCGCGGACAGCTCGTCGAGGACTGGTTGCGGTCGGGTCCGCCAAGGCGTTGCTGAGCAACCGGGGGAAGGAGTTCTCGATGACGTAGCGGTTGAGGTCGCGCTCGAAGTCGGGTCCCAGACCCAACTCGCGAGCCGCTTGGAGTTTGAGGTCGTAAGACAACTGGAGGCTGTCAGCGACGAACGAGAGGTGGGGCGACATGGTGAGGCTGTTTGGGGTCTCTCGGTAGTTGAGCAGAACGTCGTCGAGAACCGCGACCTTGTCGGCGGCGCCGAAGGCGCGCAGGTTGAAGACCATGTCTTCGCCGGTGCGGAGCCGCTCGTCGAATCCGATGCCGCCCTCGACGAGCATCGCTCGCCTGAAGATGCTGCGGCAGGCGAACCACAGCATCCGGTTCGAATGCCCGTGGGTTAGCGCGGCCCGGATGCTCTGACGGTCGCTCAGAGCAGAGGCGGGCACCGGGAAGGGCACCTCAGTGACGCCTGTCGGCGTCACCCTGCGGTGCGCGGCGCCAGCGATGTCCGCGTGCTGGCTGACGGCGCCGTCGTGCAGCCGGGCGTACATGTCCGGGTCAGCCCAGTCATCGGCGTCGAGGAACCCAACGAAGTCGCCGCTGGCGGCGTCGAGGCCGATCATTCGGGCGCCGGCGAGTCCGATGTTCTGGCGGAGCGGGATGACCTGGAATCGGTCGTCAGACTCGACCAGACTCTCGACGAGCGCGGCGCTCGAGTCGGTCGGTGCGTCGAGCACCACGACGACCTCAAGCGAGTCGAGGGTCTGGTCCGCCAGGCTGGTCAAGGCCTGCTCGACGTAGTGCTCTGCGTTGTAGACCGGCACGATGACGGAGACCGCTGGGTTCGCCATGGCGACAGCAGTTCCGCGATGGGTTTCAGTTGCCGGAGTTGATCATCCCGGCGCCCACGGTCACCCCGGTCGCCTCGTCGATCAGGATGAACGAGCCGGTGGTCCGGTTCTTGTTGTAGGGGTCGCACAGCAGCGGCACGGTAGTGCGTAGCTGCACCCGGCCGATCTCGTTGAGGCCGAGCTCCTTGGTGTCCTGGTCGCGGTGCAGGCTGTTGACGTCCAGGCGGTACTGGATGTCCTTGACCAGGGCCCGGGCGGTACGGGTGGTGTGCTTGATCGCCAGCTTCTGGCGGGGCCGCAGCGGCTCGTTGGTCATCCAGCAGACCATCGCGTCGATGTCCTGGGACGGCTTGGGCGCGTTGTTGACCCGGGCGATCATGTCGCCGCGTGAGACGTCGACGTCGTCGGACAGCCGCACCGTCACCGACATCGGCGGGAACGCCTCGTCGACCTCGGAGTCGAACAGGTCGATGCCCTCGATGGTGGAGGTCATGCCGCTGGGCAGCACGACGACCTCGTCGCCGGGCTTGAGCACCCCGCCGGCGACCTGGCCGGCGTACCCGCGGTAGTCGTGGTAGTGGTCCGACTTGGGCCGCACCACGTACTGCACCGGGAACCGGACGTCGTGCATGTCGCGGTCGGAGGCTACGTGCACGTGCTCGAGGTGGTGCATCAGCGTCGGGCCGTGGTACCAGGGCGTGTTCTCGCTACGGGTCACCACGTTGTCGCCCTGCAACGCCGAGATCGGGATGACCTCAAGGTCGGGGATGTTCAGCTTGGTGGCGAACGAGGTGAACTCGTTGTGGATCTTCTCGTAGACGCTCTCGGACCACTCGACCAGGTCCATCTTGTTGATCGCCAGCACCAGGTGCGGCACCCGCAGCAGGCTCAGCAGCACCGCGTGCCGGCGCGACTGCTCGGTCAGCCCCTGGCGCGCGTCCACCAGCACCAGGCCCAGGTCGGCGGTGGAGGCGCCGGTGACCATGTTGCGGGTGTACTGAATGTGCCCAGGGGTGTCGGCGATGATGAACTTGCGGGTCGGCGTCGCGAAGTAGCGGTACGCCACGTCGATGGTGATGCCCTGCTCGCGCTCCGAACGCAGGCCGTCGGTGAGCAGCGCCAGGTCTGTGTAGTCGTAGCCCTTGGACGCGCTGGTCGACTCCACCGCCTCCAGCTGGTCCTCGAAGATGGCCTTGGAGTCCAGCAGCAGCCGCCCGATCAGGGTCGACTTGCCGTCGTCGACGGATCCGGCGGTGGCGAATCGGAGCAGGTCCATGGGGGCGCGGCCTTCGTGCTTCTCGGCGATGGGGGAGATCTCGGGGGCGACCATCAGAAGTACCCCTCCTTCTTGCGGTCTTCCATGGCGGCTTCGGAGAACCGGTCGTCGCCACGGGTGGCGCCGCGCTCGGTGACCCGGGCCACGGCGATCTCATCGATGATCTTCTCGATGGTGTCGGCGTGGGACTCCACCGCTCCGGTCAGCGACTTGTCGCCCACCGTGCGGAACCGGACCGTCTTGCGCTCCACCGTCTCGCCAGCCCGCGGCTGCACCGCCTCGGACTCCGAGAGCAGCATCCCGTCGCGGCTGATCACGTCGCGCTCGTGCGCGTAGTAGATGGAGGGGATCTCGATGCCTTCGCGGGCGATGTAGTGCCACACGTCCAGCTCGGTCCAGTTCGAGATCGGGAAGATCCGCATGTGCTCGCCCTCGTGGAGCTTGCCGTTGTAGAGGCTCCACAGCTCCGGCCGCTGGTTCTTCGGGTCCCACTGGCCGAACTCGTCGCGGTGGGAGTAGACCCGCTCCTTGGCCCGCGCCTTCTCCTCGTCGCGTCGCCCGCCACCGAAGGCGGCGGTGAAGCCCTCCTCCTCCAGCGCGTTGAGCAGGGTGCCGATCTGCAGCCGGTTGCGCGAGGTCTTGCCGTCGTCGACGACGACGCCGTTGGCGATGGCCTCCGTGACGCTGGCCACGATCAGCCGTACGCCGAGCCGGTTCACCCAGTTGTCGCGGGTCTCGAGCACCTCGACGAAGTCCAGACCGGTGTCGACCTGCAGCACCGGGAACGGGATCTTCGCCGGGAAGAAGGCCTTCTCCGCCAGCCGCATCATCACGATGGAGTCCTTGCCGCCCGAGAACATCAGCACCGGCTTCTCGAACTCCGCGGCGACCTCACGGAAGATGTGGATCGACTCCGCCTCGAGCTGGTCGAGCTGACTCAGCTGGTAGTCGGTGTGGGTCTG